>Ga0208879_1002959_pt1 | contig 14407 bp, 14 predicted proteins | sample Knorr_S15_td_Bot_FD_185605 | JGI IMG/M metagenome (GOLD analysis project Ga0208879, IMG submission 185605) | Marine microbial communities from Southern Atlantic Ocean transect - Knorr_S15_td_Bottom_ad_5009_LV_A (SPAdes) (version 2) | ecosystem: Environmental > Aquatic > Marine > Oceanic | place... | reverse complement strand
CGGCTATTTCTCTTGAGGGCGATCATATTCTTGCGTGCCTTAGAGTTCTTGAACCACATTACGCTTCCGTCACGACGGATAAACATCATTCCAGTTCCAGGCTCAATTTCTTCACCAGAGAAAGTACAGATTCTACGTTCAGGCATATTATTCACCGTCCACCAATCTTACGGGCCTCGCGACCTGTATCCTTGAGCATCAATAAATCGCCAACGCGAATTGGGCCCAAAACATTTCGAGTAATAATGCGACCCACGTCACGTGGGTTTGGCGCATCGTTGACACGGACCTTGACTTGAGTAGCCTCGCCGGTCATACCAGTACGACCAACAATCTCTACTACTTCAGCCGGCCATCCACCTAATTCTTCACTCATTTTTTCCATCTCCTATTTTCAATGGAACTCAAGCCTTTAGGGCGTTGATGAGTTCTACAACTTCGTTGAATTTTTCTTGTGCACCTTTGTTGATTTCCATAATAGCAATCGATGCTGCTTGGACACCCTTTGGAAGGTTTGCTTCCTGTGCAAGGAATTCTTGAGAAGGAACATATCCGTATGGGATTCCTTTCTCTTCACAAATGAGAGGGATGTGGGCCAAAAGTTCTGGCGGGTTCACATCTTCTGCAAGAATAATGAATTGAGCGGTTCCGCGCTCAGCGGTCTTGGTCACTTCATTGCTACCTTTTTTTAGGCGGCCATTGGCGTTTGCAGTAATCATCTCGTAGATTTTATCAGAGACTTCGCTTGGGGTTTCAAATTTAACGTGTACATTCATCGGAATCACTCCATCCTCATGTAAGGCAGTCCTGCGCCTATACCTCACATATTAAAGCGCGACGGTTAAGACAACAAACCAAACATTGGCGATTATTATCTCCTAATGAGTGATTAAAAGGCACACAGCGACTAATTATCCCATTCCAGCCTTTCCATTAATTCATTGACACCACGTGCTAAAGCAGGTCCGCCGGAGATAACATCTCTCGGGTTAGAAAGGCTACCTGTTGCATGTACTCCGTCAACATATCGTAGCAGTCTTGCAATTGCCCCACCAGTGAATAATCCATGTGAACAAGCAGCATGAACTTCGATAGCCCCTTGACTTCGTAGTGCTTCTGCAGCACGACAAATTGTGCCACCAGTAGCGATCATATCGTCAACGATAGCAACCTTCTTTCCATCAACATCCAAATCCTTTGCTTTGTGAATGATTGTGTGAGCATCAATTCGGGTCTTTTCAAGATAACTAAATTGGCAATTGATTGCCTTAGCAACCTCACTCGCTCTTTCTATTGCACCTTTGTCAGGGGATAGGATAAAATCTGGTGCTACAGTTTCCTGTAAATGTTTAGCAAGTTCAGGCATTGCAGAAGTAAATGCTACTGGGACAGGCAAATCTTCCAATACCTTAGGTGCATGCAAATCAAAGACGATGATTCCGTCGCAACGCGAAGCCAATAATTGTCCGATGGCACGAGCAGAAATCGCTTCACCAGGTTTGAATCTCTTATCTTGTCGTGAATATCCGAAATATGGAATCGCAAGAAGAATACCAGGCCCTACATCTGGCAGTTGTTGTGGGCCAATTTCCCGCAAATTTTCCATATTACCGCTTCTAACATCATTGATTGCTTCTAACATTAACATAGTTTCAATAATCCCAGCATCCGGAAATGTGTTAGAAACCAAAACAACAGGCTCACTTCGCACATCATCAATTATCTCTTCTGGGATGCGAGTGTAGCCTTCAGTATCTGGAAAACGCCTTGTTTCAAGGCTATGATGCGTCCAACCCAAAGACTCGGCAAGTTGAGTTGCAAGCAACCTCGAATTACTTCCGGATAGGACTACCATGGGGGCTGCCTCATGTATAGGCGAGCGCCGCTCCTTCATGTTCTTTACTTCTAAATCGCAAACGGTAGAATGTTTAAAATCTTCATATCAAATGAAATTTGGTGCGCGAGGCAGGACTTGAACCTGCGACCTCCCGGTTATCAGCCGGGTGCTCCAACCGACTAAGCTACCCGCGCTTGGGTAATTCCGCCGACTCGCAACCCCGTCATAAGAGTGACGGAATAACAAAGCCCCCGCATCAGTGGTGTGCGTGGTCGGACCGTGTAGCGTTTTTTACTACAATCACTCAACTTCTAAATTGTTTATTGTTATGTAAGAAGGCAAATTCAATACCTTCTCAAAACTTCGTGACAGCACTACTTCGTCAAGTTTATCCCTTGTTCGTGAAAAGGCAGTGATCGGGATTCTAATTAGCAGATCTACGCCGAATTCCTTTTGGATTGCATTTCTTGTTTGAACAATAACGCCCTTGTAAGTACGCTTGACTTTGAACAAATCAGTGATAACTCCGATTTCATCCCCTTGATTATCTAGTACAGCTCTATCTAGCATTTCATCAGGTGCGTATAATTTTTCATCAATACGTACTGTATTTCTCCACCGGCGTTGTAATTCTCGCATCGACTTTGAAAGTCTTACAGTTCCATCATTGCGGATACTGTGCACTAACTCCTTTGGTAGTGGTGCAAGTTCAGCAGGCTTACGCATATATTCTCCTGCAATCTCGGAATCAACTTGGATTCTCATAGATTGCACTCTGGCTTCGTTAGGATGATGTCGTTCACCGACTATCGTCCCAACCTTCTTATCGTTTACATAAACATCTCTTTGGATTAACTCCTGGATGTCATATTTGTCTTTTGGCATTTTCCCATCTCCTTACGCCGGTGTAGTCCGGCTTACTTAGTGCTCGTTCGTGGGGGGTCTTATACCCTTGCCCAACTAGAAAGCGAAATCTAATTGAAATGTCGTATAATTTATTCTAACTCCAATTGAAAAAACGATATTAATTCAATTATTGGTGATGTCGTATAATCAATTTCCTAATAGGGATTAAGGAGTTAATTACCTCATAAATATTTGGGCATTGTGTTGTTCTGATTCAGGCAGTAATGTCGCGAAAAATGTGCAAATTGGACTATTTTTCAATTGAAAATTAATTATTATCTGAATAGAGTATTATCGAATCCCCCAATATTACACAATGGATCTATTTTGTGCAGATTGAGAGTTGGTATTGTCCTTTGGAAATCGCTGTATTTCGGAAAATATTTTTAATTGTATTTTTGTTTTTTCAATTGAAATATTGCATTTGGTATATTCCCATTTTCACATGGTTAATATCGATTGTGTCAGTAGGGTTGCTTTCAAGTGGTGAAGGCGATTGGCAGAGAATATGGCTAATCCGGTCGTTCATCTTCGTGGCAGCGATAGTTGTCTAGGCAGGTCACTCATTTCTAGATTGATTCGAGCAGATGTGGAGATTGTTATTCCCGATGTTGATTACCAATGGGTAGAGCAGATGTTTTCTACAGAGTTAAATTATTCAAATTCACAATTATTCAAAGCAGAGGAAACTGCCATTGCACGAGGCCATAGAGTGATTTTGTTGGGATTTGGACCTTATCTAAATAATATGGAGCAATCATCAATCGCTGTTGATGGCAGTGAAACTATCTTGATAACCTCGGGTTTTGAAAAGATAGAAATCGATACTAGCGAAATAGATTCCCATCTGATAATCAATCACCTATTACCAACTGCTTGTGATGACTCTTGGTGTTGTCCAGTAATTCAAAACTGGTATAATGCAATAATAAACAATCAAACAATTACTTCGGATTTGCGCCTAAGGCATTGGTGGGTTTCAGAGATGGATGTAGTAGACTCTATCGTTCGGATACTGGTTAGCGACCAATCATTTCCCAGTAGTGCCAATATTTCGGGAAGAAGGGCGTGGTCGGATGATCAAACCGTTGAGGAAATGAGACTCTTGCTTTCAAGGACAATGGCTGGGAAGAGTGGGATGTTTTCTGCACAGCATTTGACAACTCCCCCATCACCAACTATTGAGGTTGAAGCGATAAGCAAGGCCAATGATAATGAGTATCCACGGCCAGATTTAGAATCAATCCATCGAGTATTAGTTGCATGCGATGGAGATGGCTGGAGACCACTAATGCCCATTCGCAGCGCATTGATGGTGTTTTTAGCTGGGGCTTTGCAAGAATAATTGTCGGATAGTTCATGTGCTACGGGCTTTGCAATTTGTTCATGACCAAATTGGTTGATGTCAGCGATGAGCGCGGAGAAAAAATGAGCCCAACATTAACTGAAGGCATGAAGAATCTAATGATTGACATCGATGGAACTATCTGCGAAGATGTTCCAAATGAACAACCATGGCGCATGGAAACGGCTAAATTGTACCAAGGTGTTGTCAAAACAATCAATGGCTGGTATGAGGAGGGTCATATCATCACCTTCTTCACAAGTCGATTGAGTGAACATTCAGAGATGACCGAAGCATGGTTGGATAAACATGGATTCCAATACCATGGAGTCCTTTACAATAAACCAAGAGGTGGAAATTATCATTGGATTGATAACCACACCGTTAGGGCGACACGTTTTGAAGGGAAATTCACAAATTTCGTCAAGAAAACAGTAGAAGTTGAAGTATTTGAGCAATGAAAATGATGCGAAGACCTCATGGCTTTGGCATTGCTGGCATTAATTATGATGGCACGCCTGTGGTTCTCAAAATCCTATGCAGAAGCAGCAGGGAGATTTGCAATTGCTTGCCAAGAATTGACTTCAGCAGGTCATAATGTGAGCCATCAACGTTTGAAACTTGGAATCAAAGGTCCAGAGGCTGAAGAGTTAGCGATAGATATTGCAGTGATTGGTTCGCTAGATTCGGGAAAGGCGATAATGTCGAGTAGCGGAGTGCATGGTGTAGAAGGTTATCCTGGTTCTGCAATCCAGTTGTCAATAATGGACAAATTAGCAAAGGCACCACCTTTTGATGATCACGCGGTTATTTTGATACATGCAGTCAACCCGTATGGAATGGCTTGGTGGAGGCGATTTAATGAGAATAATGTTGATTTGAATAGAAATTTCCTTCGCTTAGATGAGCATTATAGCGGAGTGCCAGAAGGATATGAGGAAGTAAAGGATTTCATCAATCCCAAGACAGTACCTAAGAAGAGAGAGCCTTCATTCAATATTCGGGCCTTGATGTTGATATTGAGATATGGTTTTAATAATATAAAGCAAGCAGTAGCCGAAGGACAATATCAATATCCAACAGCAATTCAGTATGGTGGTTCAAAATTAGAAAAGGGTCCTACCATGCTGATCGAATGGCTGACAACCAACCTCGCCTCTATCAACAAATTGTTTGCAATCGACCACCATACAGGTTTAGGTCCAAGTGGGCATGATACGTTATTATTACCACTTGAACTAAGGGTTGATGATAGAGAGAAATTTGAAAAATTGCAAAATCTTTTCCCTGGACATATTGAGTTATTGGATTCCAAGAGTGGTATTGGCTATGAGATAAAAGGAGACATTCATCAAGGCTTAGTGAATCGTTTCCCAAATATTTCGTGGACATATTTTACACAGGAATTTGGCACATTTAAGCCAATTAAAGTGATTAGAGCAAATAGGGATGAAAACCGTTGGACACAATGGGGTGGCCACGTAGATGAGGCTGGTGCAAAGAATCATTGGAGCAGAAATAATTTGCTCAGAATCTTCAACCCTAACGATTCAAAATGGCAAGAGAAGGTCATCTCACGAGGTAATATCGTCTTTGACAGTGCAATCCAGCACCTATTATCTGACTCGGATAATTGAATCACAAAGTCTGGGGTCCGCCAGCAGCCATCACTGGGAGTTGTTGAAGTTCTCCGCGTAGGCTTGGGCCCATTGTTACACTGCCGTAAATTCCAGTATTGGTTGGATTGTGGGATAATGCAAACCAAACTCTACCATTTGCATCGATTTGCATATCAAGGAAATCACCGAACCCTCCACAGCGTTCGTATCCACAAGTAGGGCTTGCATTATCAAGTGGGTCGCTTGGTTCATTGACCATAACGGTAGTTATCAAAGGAGTTTCATTGAAAGCATCACTCATCATAGAAATATATCCATGCCAAACACCGTCACCAGTGGTTGCAACATAGCCGAATGCAACCCTTCCAGCATCACCAGCAATAACGACAGGGAATCCAGTTCCTTCAAGATGTGAAGGGGCTATCATTTGAGCTTCTGACCATGTATTAGCATCATCAAGAGAATATGAGAAGTATGGTAAATTATCACTACCCATCCACATCGCATAGACATTTGAGTCACCATCGACTGAAACCTGTGCTTCTTCAGCATTCCAAGTATCTGCAGTACCACTCACTTCAGTAGGCAATACATGTTCACTCCAAGTCAATGCCCCATCATCGGTTTTGTACATCGAATAACCACTTCCATCACAGCCAATTTGTCCGCGATAGAAGTTGCCATTTTCTGCTCCGATAATGTGTGCTGAGAGGCCACCACTTTGGCAATCGGCTGGAGCGCCAGGCAATTCAGGCCCCCATGTTGCACCACCATCTTGTGAGGCGGAGCACACTGGGAATGGGAAGTTTCCATTGATACAAAATACCCACAAAGTTTCATGTAACATTGCTGGATATGGTGATGAAGCAATCGTCTGATGGTCTTGTACTGAATATCCAGTAGCAATCGTTGGTCCCGTCCATGATTCTCCTTCATCATCAGACCACTCAACCGTCATTCCAAGTAGAGCATGCATGTCAAATTTCATTATTCTATCAGTCCATGGGTCAACATAGATGTAAGGGTCGTTAGAATTAGCCACCGGTAACAATGGGCCATAGACATTCTGGCAAGTATAATCTAAATTATCTGCACTCATTGAGGTAAGTCCGCTGCATTGTACAACAGCAGTGGAACCCGCTGGGCCGTTTCCATGGCTTGCCATATACAGATTGCCAGTTGATGTAATTCCCATAGTAGGCTCAAAGGTGCTCATTCCGATTCCGTAATAACTTCCAGCGGAAAGGAATGGAATGTTATCTCCACCCAGTGCTGAAGTGTTATTCATTGCATTTAATCCACCAGGATAGTGGTACCAAGTATTGTTGCCCAGTTGCTCTTTAAATGTGAAAAAAGGGTCTTCCTCAACAATGATTTCGTCTACTTTATCAGGGCCAAAGCAACCTGCTAACATTGACATTGAGATCAATATTGCAAGAAAACCTGCCTTGAAACTAGACTTCATATTCACACCCGCTATTTTCATTGGCCGCTGAAGAAGTCACTACCGAGCAATGGGAGTAATACGCTAGCATCTCCTTCAACACAAATATTAGGGGCATCAGGTTTCATTTTGCCCCAAGAAATTGCCTCGCGCAATCTAGCGCCTGAAAGGCTACCATCGTGTTCAGGAGCAGTGGTGATGTACACAGCGCTATCAAGGCCACCACGGTATTGATTCCACCAGATAACATGGTGTTTTGAGATACCGCCTCCAATCATCAAAGCGTTAGAAGTCCCAACATCCCACATTAGGTCTGACATATGTTGCTCATCTGCTAATGTATCGATGTGGAATTCACGATGCTTTTGACGGAGCATGAATAATTGCGCTCCAATCGAACCATCGGTAATACCAGGGATGACAACCGGAATCTTGTGCTTTGCAGCCCAGTAAATGATAGTATCAGGTGTTCCAATTCGCTTGCCCAATTCCCATACCAATTGGATTGAGCCGAATCCAATCCACGCATCTGCGCCAGTTTTTCCGGTCTCTTCTAGACGGCATTTGTAGATGTCTTCTAAAGCAGGCATGACCATTTTTTCTATTATTTCACCATATGATGCATTTGGAACGATTACATTACCAAGGCGCATTAGTGAATGCTCTCCAAGTTCAATATCATCGAGTTCAAATGCGCCGTGATAGTAGTGTTTGTAGGCTCTTGCAATATCATGGTCAAGCATTCCACAAGTAGTTGAAACTACGTTGAACATCTGTTGTTTTAATGCTTCAACAAAGAATCCTCGTGTTCCAGTTGCACACAAACAAGCAGGGAATGAAAGCCAATTGCAGACCTTACTGCTATCTCCTTCAACCGCATCAATTTCGGATTTCATATCCTGCAATATATCTCTTGCAGTAGCAAGTTTTGTTGCAGTAAATCCTCCAGCTTTTGCCATTTGGTCTATCAGTGAAGAGGGTGTGGTCAGTGCCGAGAAATCATAGTCCACAACAGGGACATCAAAGGATTCAGGGTCAATTGCCATGTGCAAGGCTGGTGTGCCCCTCATATCAAACTCGCTGTATTGGCAAGTGGCTATTATGCTCTTACATATCGAGTAATTGCTCTAATTCGTATACCCTATCTCGCAATCGTGCTGCCTGCTCAAAATCTAAGTTTTTGGCAGCCATTTTCATCTCTGCCTTCAGTTCTGATATCAGTGTTTCAATCTGATGAGAATCAAGTCCTTTTAGAACATCATCCGGCTCGTCATATGTCAATTGATTTTTTAATTTTTCAATTGGTAAATCTTCACCATTAACCGTTCCTGAAGAACCATCTTGCCCAGAGCCGCTACCCCATGCTCCAGCACCTAATTTCAGGCCTTGAGCCCAATCTCCTCCTTTGCGACCGCCTTTTTTGGCGATAAGGCGTTTTTTCCCATCAGCACTCGATGTAGTTCCAGCGATTAAATCCTCAGTGTCTGGACCCATTGTCGGCAGCGCTTTTACTATTGTCTTTGGAGTAATTCCATTGGCAATATTATGTGCATTTTGTCGCTGTCTACGTTCAAGCGTTTGTCTAATCGCAGCCTCCATCGCAGGACTAAATCCATCAGAATATAGCAAGACATGTCCCCTCTCGTTTCTTGACGCTCGGCCAATAGTTTGCAATAGTGAACGTTCATTTCTTAGGAATCCCTGTCGGTCAGCATCAAATATTGCAACCAAACTAACCTCCGGTATGTCCAATCCTTCGCGCAATAGATTGATTCCAACGATAACATCGATGTGTCCGATTCGAAGTGCACTGATGATCTCTGTTCGTTCAAGCGTATCTATTTCGGAATGAAGGTGATGTGCTTTAACTCCCATTTGATTGAGGTAGGCAGCCACTTCTTCAGCGAATTTGATGGTCAATACAGTTACCAATGTTCTCTCACCAACTGCTATTCTGGCATTGATTTCCGATAGTAAATCGGCGATTTGACCAGTGGTGGGCCTAACCTCAATACTTGGGTCAAGTAATCCAGTTGGCCTAATCTCCATCTTTGAAATTCCTTCAATAGATTGTAACAAATCATACATCGTTTCGGCTTGTGGATGCTTCTTGTCAAGGTCTGGTGCAAACGCACCACCACCTGATTTTGCATGCAATAATCCATTAGGTATTTTTTGGCCAGTTATTTCACACAGATGTCTTAGTTCTCTTTCCCCAGGCGTTGCAGAAACATAGACCATTTGTGGCACTAATAATTGGAATTCAGGCATTTTCAATGGTCGGTTATCAGCAGCAGTTGGCAGTCGGAATCCATGCTCAATGAGGCTGATTTTACGTGAACGGTCGCCAAAGAACATTCCTCCAACCTGAGGTAATGTTACATGGGATTCATCCATTATCACCAAGAATTTGTCCTTATCACCATGGAACTGCTTTGCACAAGCGGCAAAGAAATCAAGCATACAATAAGGGCGTTCACCTATCTTTCTTCCATCAAAATGTAGTGAGTAGTTTTCCATAGAGGTACAGTGGCCAATCTCTCTAAGCATTTCCAAGTCATATCTTGTTCTCTGCTCAATACGATGCTTTTCCAATTCTCTTCCTTCACTTGCATAGTGTGCGATTCTATCATCAAGTTCAGCCTCAATAGTAACTAACGATGCTTCAAATTGTTCTGGATGTGTCATAAAGAATTGTTTTGGATGAATCCATGCTTCCTGTAAATCATCTAAGACTTCCCAAGTAACTGGGTCACAGACTTGCACTTTTTCCACCCCGTCTAGGCCGAAGCGAACTCTGAGAGGGTCATCACGGCTCGGCATCCAAATATCGATTACTTCTCCTCTAACCCGACATTGACCTCTTGACAAATCGCTGGTAATTCTTTGGTATTGTAATGCGATTAGTTCCTTCAGCAAATCACTCGTTTCAATCTGTTGTCCAACATGGCATCTAATGTGATATTCAAGGAATGTCTCAGGAGGATTCAATCCGTAAATGCATGAAACAGATGAAACTACGACACAATCTGGGCGGGTGACTAAACTGGCTACGGCAGCAAATCTCTCCTGCTCAATTCTCTCGTTGATCGAAAGTTCTTTATCGATATACAAATCTCTCTTGGCCAAGTATGCTTCAGGTTGGTAATAGTCATAATGGGAAACAAAATACTCTACGGCATTTTGAGGGAAATAGCCAGCCATTTCGTTGTGTAATTGTCTGGCTAAAGTTTTGTTATGAGAAATAATCAGTGTAGGAATATTGAGCTTTTCAATCACTTTGGCCATGGCGAAAGTTTTTCCACTCCCAGTAACTCCCAATAAGACGCATCTTGACTGTTGATTTTCCAATTGGGAAATTAATTTTTCAATTGCTTTTGGCTGGTCGCCAGCAGGTTCAAACTCGGAGTGCAAAACAAATCGCTTAATATCAGGTGATAAATGTTCAAGTGCAGCACCTTCTAGGGCCTTGGAAATATCAAACGGATCTCGTTGCAGTAAATCAGAATCACCAACATCGCGGTCAGCAACCTGTTCAAAGGCGCCTTCATCATCCCATTCTCCAACCAACCTTATCCCTCCAATCGTAGTAATAGAATAATTTAGAAGGCAACGGGTTTTGAAGTCTTTGTTACAATTTATCAAGGAAGGTACAATCCACCATTGACATGAATAATGGCACCGGTAATATATGATGAATCTGGTCCTATTAGGAACGAAATAGTCCCAGCCATGTCTTCAGGTGATGCAACACGTTTCAATGGAACTTGTTGTTCTCTCTCCTTTCTCTTTTGTTTTGAATCTCCAGCCAATATTGCAGTATCAACATATCCAGGTGCAAGGATATTGACTCTCTTTCCTTGAGGCCCAAGCGCCAGCGCTAATGAGCGAGCCCACATTGCTAATGCTGCTTTTGATGCTGAATAATCTGCACCATGTGGCGAGCCACGTGTACCTAATTGTGAGCCGACAACAACGATTCTGGCTCTATCGGTAAGATGAGGTTGTACTGCCTTCCACACACCAACAGCACCTTCAAAATTAGTTTTCATTGTAGTTCTTAAGTCATCGATGGTCATTTCTTCAGCAGCCACTCTTTGATATCTGCCATGGTTCAATACCAGAGCATCAATTCCTCTATGCATCCATGGGTGAATTCCCAGTAACCCCACTTCACCATCATCATTACAATCAACTTTGACCGCCAATGCATCGCCACCAGTATTTCTGATATCCTCAACTACCATCTCTGCAGGTTTTGAAGATGTATAATAGGTTAACAAGATATCATAACCATCCTTGGCTAAGCGTTTACAAGTTGCAGCGCCAATTCCGCGACCGCCTCCTGTGACCAATGCAATCGGGCGGCTCATGCACTTGCCAAGCATTACTCAGTCATCAAACCAACCGTTTCATTTCTTTTCTCTTGATTATAATAAATGCAATTATTACAGTTCAAAGCCACAATGTTTACAGAATTTTGCATTGAAATCATGACCTTCCTTTGAACAATTCTTGCAGGCTTGAGTACTAATATCACCAATTTTCATCATTTCAGTAGAGATAATTCCCGTTGGAACAATAATCAAACTATAGCCCATTATCATAATGAAAATCGCTAACATTTTTCCTAACGGAGTGATAGGAACAGTATCTCCATAACCAGTACTGGTAAGCGTTGTTATAGCCCAATAGACACTTTGAGGAATTGATGTGAATCCATTATCTGGACCTTCAACAAGATACATTCCAGCACCGGTAATAAAACTGAGAACTGTGATAGTTGAAAGGAATACGATAATCCTTGTTTTTGATTGAATGATGGCCTCGGTTAGAATATTTGCTTCGCCTAAATAGCGTGATAATTTGAACACTCTAAATACTCGTAATAATCTGAGTCCTCTAATGACCAGAAGACTTTGTGCACCAGGGAAGAATATACTGAGGTATGTCGGTAATATGGCCAATAAATCAACAATTCCAAAGAATGAAGTGGAATATTTCACTGAATGTTCAGTAGAATATAATCGCAAAATATATTCAATAGTAAATAGAATCGTAAAGAACCATTCTAACATTACCAATTGTGAATGGTAGACCTTATCTATTGATTCTACACTTTCTAATGATACGGCGAGAACAGATATTACAATTGAAACCAACAGTGCAATATCAAAATATTTTCCTGAGGTAGTATCTGCTTCAAAGATAACTTCGTGAATCTTTTCCTTCAAAGACGATCTATTTGCCATAGTATCGGAAGATGTAACGGAATCAGGCACATGCTAATCACAAAGTATCGCACATATAGGTTTCATTCAAGCACAGCAGGGCTTTAGGTGGGTTACCTAATGCTGTAATAATTGCCATCGATGCGAATCGTTTACTCTTTGTTAAGGAATTGAGCCAGTTGTGGCGGAGTCCAACCTTCAGGTTTCATGACCTTACCATCTTCTCTACGCAGGACTTTACCATCAACTAATTTTGCCATATTTGAACGATGAACTTCGTTGAATGCATCATCATAGATGTGTTGCATACCGTGATTGATTATTGTTCCAGCCAAGATATATCCAATATCGGCAAGGGCATCTAGAATCTCAACCACATCTCCAGCACGAGCAGCTTCCGCATACTCCTCAACTTCTTCTCTGAGTAACTTTATTCTCAATTCAATCATTTCTTCAGGGCCAATATCTGGAGAGTTGAGTTTAGGGATGTCAAAGGCTTGATTGAATTCAAGAAGTGATGCAACAATTGGGTTCATATTATGCTGCGATAGACTAAGGCACATGAATATTGCATTTGATAAGGTTGCGATTTATTATGCAAGGAATTGGATTTAGGTATTTCATATTACTCTTTCAAAATACTTTGATATTCTTCGCAATAGCGGTGCCGTAATAACTTCAAGTACTTTTCAAGTTTAGTCGTAATATGGATGACGAGAAGAACAACGACGAACCTAAGGAAAAAGAAGAAATTACTTCTAATACCCTTGGTCTCGCTTTGATAATCATATCTATTGGTATATTCATAACTCCAGGGATTTTCCCAAGTGTAGCACCCAATGGCTGGGAAGTAATCACCTGGAATACATGGGCAATGGGGTTCTTTGTGACTGGTATATTGGCGCTTATGTTTCCTTCTAAAAAGCCACCTTCATCCAAAGATTCGCAATCAGAATGATGCATTCCATCTTGGATAGGAAGGTGTTCGTATACATATACAACCGTACCCCTAGCATTTCTAGGTTAGCGGCATCATCTTAGATTATTGAACCGGCGAAATCAATAAATACAATGATACAATGAACGGGATATGAAGCGTTATGCTATTATCCTCATAGTTATTTTCTCACTTTCTATGATTCCAAACACCTCAATTATATCCGAAACACAACTTGAGTACTTAGATGACCTAACTACTAGAGCACCCACAGCAAGTGCCCGTACAGGCGCTGATGCTGAAACAATTGCCATTACATCACCGAAAGAAACAAGTTGTACAATCAACGGCTGTCGAAACCAACTAAAAGTTGGTGAAGTGACAACCTTTGCTGCATTCATTAAGAATAGCGGCGTTGCTGCAATCGAGGAAATGGGTTACTCTGTAACTGTCTACCTAGATGACGGCAATGGCAACGCTGGAATGATAGCCAAAGACCTACAAGGTAACGACCTAAGTTGGGAAAATGGCGATGTCATCTGTGACTCCGTTATAGCCTGTCCAGTACAAAGTCTCTCTGCAGGGGCAATCCTTGGAGGAGGAAAAACAACTCTTCAATATGGCGGCGCTGACATTCAGTGGACTCCAATAGCTGGAGACTATATCGTTGAAGTTGTAGTAAATGCACTTGATGATGCAGACCCTGGTAACGATGTTCAGCAAATCACAGTCTCAGTTATTAACTGGGTTGACATTATAATTGACCTCTCATGGGATAATAACAATGGCAACGATGTAATGACTGGCACAGGACAAAAGGATTTCACTTTAACAGTTACATCAAATGGTTCAGCAGTCAATGGATTCAATCCAAGAAATATATCAGTACAACTAACGATTTCTGGAGATCTTGAATCAGCGCAAAATGTTATCGGAGGTGACATAATGGGGACAAACACTCTAATCGCTGGAACAAGCGGTCAAACGGTTGAGACCTTCCGTCATGGAGAAGACCCAAACAATGTAACAAATGATGTAAGAACTGTATTAAATTATCAAACAACTTGGACATATCAAGGAAGCATATT
>Ga0208879_1002956_pt1 | contig 14419 bp, 20 predicted proteins | sample Knorr_S15_td_Bot_FD_185605 | JGI IMG/M metagenome (GOLD analysis project Ga0208879, IMG submission 185605) | Marine microbial communities from Southern Atlantic Ocean transect - Knorr_S15_td_Bottom_ad_5009_LV_A (SPAdes) (version 2) | ecosystem: Environmental > Aquatic > Marine > Oceanic | place... | reverse complement strand
TATCTTTAGTCATTGGAAAAATTAACTTAATGATTTCTTGATTTTTTGATTTATCAATTATAGGTTCTATTACAGATAGAGCAATACTAGGTCGATCTTCATTTGAAGCTGGGCACATTATGATATCTGCATTTTGAATTGCTTTTACGGCCTTGACTGTAAGTAGATCTGGATCTCCAGGACCTACTCCAATTCCAATTAATCCAGGCATAAAATGTATGATTTTATTCCCAATTAAAAATCTAGATTAGATATGGGTAATGGAATTAACAACTTTACGCCTTTGCTAGCTCGTTATCCCAAAAATTATTCTGATTTTAAAAAAGGGCTTTTCCTTTGTAATCCATAACATTAGGGCGTAGTGTCTTTTTTAATTACCAACACCAAAACAAAAAGCAGGATTTTCACTCTTAATCATTGTTGGAATTACTATAATATCTTGGATATTTTTAAATTTATTTTTAAAAAATAAAAAAAATGTCTATCCCAAATTTAATGGGATAGAAATACTACCATAGGGTTCGATACCTCTAAAGTAGTAATCTTTTCCGGAATCATATTCAAATGTAGTTCCACCGCCACCAATATTTGGTCCAAAGAACATGTTGAATATTTTTGATACGCCAGGTTTCAAAATTATATTACCATTTGTGAAATCAGTTCCGGAATACTTGAAGTCAGTATCACCATTTGTAACATCATAGTTACAGATTGCAGGTCCAGTGCAAAACAATGATTCAGTTTCACTAGAACCAGTATTTTCAACTAAAATTCTCAGTCTTAGCATTGCTTGACCTGAAGAAGTAATCTCAAGACTATTTCCATCAGTGTCCAATCCAGACCAATAGAAAGTTATTGGTCCTGCTTGATATGATTTTGCAATCATCTTGTAATTGTATGCATTGATGTCATATTTTGCGGATCTCTCACAATTGAGTCTATCATAGTTTTTCTTGATTTCTGAACAAGCATCTAATTGTACTTGTAGTAAAGCTAATTCTGAACTATCAGAAATAATAGGTTCAACTTCTACTTGAATGGTTTCAGATGCAGGGATGTTAATTACTCCAATGGACATCAAATGTTGAATTCCATTTACAAATTCACCATCAGTTATGGTTCCATCAGCCCACCATCCGGCATTGTTTTTTACCCAAGCAGGAACACCATCAGATGTTTCAGAAGATACAGTTGTTGGAGGGACATTTATGATTCCATCATTTATCAAAAATTCTATACCTGAAATAAATTCAGATTCACTGATAGCTCCATCAGCCCACCATCCGGCATTGTTTTTTACCCAAGATGGAACCTCCGCATAAACAGATGATACACTTGAGCCAACAAGCAAGAGAACTGCAATTGTAGAAATTGCAGCTAATAGGGTTTTCATTATTAAAAAATTTAATTTATTATATTTAAAACGGTACTAAATTAAATTCTAGTGCTAAAAATTTCTACATAGATTAAGATGAATTATAGTGCCAACTTTATTTTCAGCAGTTGTTGTTTATATGCAAATAAAAAATTAATTTGAGAGTGAATGAGGAGCAATGCGGATCAGAAAAGCGAGTAGAAGATAATGCTTACAAAGAATTAAGTCAAAAAGACATCAAATTATTTGTAAAAGGAAGATTTCAGGAAGTTAAAAAAAATAACAAAATAAAAGAACTAGTTGGATTTCAAGCCATGAATAAATTTATGATAATGGTACATAGTCAAGAGCAATTACAAATATTGGGAAGAATTGTTGCCAGTAATAAAAAAATTAAATTATCAGAAATATTAATCGAGTATGAAAATCATTTAAAATTAGCCTTAGAATCCAAACCCACAATAAAAACACATAGTAATGTATTATTACATATTTTTGGATTTTTTTCAAAAGAATTTTTGGTTTTAGAAAAAGATAAATTTTTTGAATTATTACAAGATTATAAAAGTGAAAAAATGACAATAGGTGAAATTCTTGCAGAGGTTCATCCAATAGTATATAGATTCAATAAAACATACCTAGCAAGTCAAACATATTTTTTGCTATATGCAAATACAGAACAAGGAAATATCTTTAGAATACTAGAAGAAAATAAAAATTAGAATCATTTTAACTAAGAAATTTCAAATTTAGGAAAAAATTAATTGTATAATCAAGAAAAATTTGTATTGTATACAGGTCTTGCACCGTTTGGGACTTCTGCGGAAGCAGATTCAGATACAGGTTCACCTCTTGCCTGATAAACTCTAACTTTATGAAATACATTATGAGATGAAAATATTGCTAACCCAGCAATGGTCACACCAATGAAATTTCTTATAGTTACATCAAGACTAGGTTCAAAAGCTACCAATGAAATATCAAATACAACATAGAAGTTATCAAATAACCAAAAGGCCATAGTTACCCAGGCCAATACACCACCTATCAAATAACCTAATCTTGCCTTTTGTTTTACAAAAGAAATGGCAAAAAGAATTGCTGCGTACCAAATAACAGAACCAGCCAACCAAGGAATTTGCCAGACATCAGTTCGATCATCCATCCAATAGTATGTTGTGCCAATAAATGCCATGGCACATAAAGTAATCAAAAGAATCTTCTGATTAACTTTGTAGGATGTTTTTTCCTCAGCAGATTTTATAATAGGTTTGAAAGATTCTGCTTCTTCTCTAGCGACAGTGATTGCTTCAGTCATATGTTTTAGATGAACTGGAATTAATTGTTGTACAGATTTATCTTTCACAATTGAATCATGAACTAAACTATCGACAAGAGGTCTTGCCAAAGATGCCTTTACAGGTGTAACTAAATCAATCCAATAAGACGACAATCTAGGAGTTAAAAATGGAATTTGAATAATATTCAAATTTCTATTCAAAATGGAAGAATACAATCGCATCAATTGTTCATATGTCATTATATCAGGACCACCAATTTCTAAAATTTTCCCAGATGTTTCAGGATTTTTCATTACTCCAATCAAATAATCAACTACATCATCAACAGCAATCGGTTGTGTTTGTGATTTAACCCACTTTGGACAAACCATCAAAGGTAATCTTTCAACAAGATATCTGAGCATTGCATATGAACCACCCTCAGCACCAACAATTACAGATGCTCTTAATTCAGTCACAGGAATGTTGCCTGAGGCTAAAATTCTACCAACATCATGTCTACTTCTCATATGTTTTGATAAATCTAAACTTTCATTAACTAAACCGCCTAGGTATACAATTCTCTTCACACCAGATTTGGTTGCTGCTTCTAAGAAATTTTGAGCCTGTTGTTTTTCCCTATTTGCAAATTCAGCCCACTCCTTTTTTGAGCCTTCCATTGAATGTAGCAAATAAAATGCAGTTTCAATTCCTTCAGTAGCAGCAGATAAGGAATTAACATTAAAAGCATCTGCTTGCACATATCGAATATTTTCAGTATCAGTATATTTTGATCTCGACATAGCTTTGACCTTATATCCAGAATCAGATAATTTTGCCAATAATTTTTTTCCAATAAATCCAGTAGAACCGGTCACCAAAATATCATAGGGTTTATTTTGAGATATTACATTATACATATTTAGAATACATCACTCAATTTCTTTAATTTTCTTAAATCGGTGATTTCTATATTACTACTTAATGTAACAATTTTTGCAAGTTTAGGATTTGCTTTTTCACCAAGCTTCAATACCGTATCACCCCGCAATCTAATCTCTATCGTAGTTTTTTGTTTGGCTAAATTTTTTGCAAGATCTTTTGCTTCAGATAATTGTTTCAAGAAACCAGGCATTTTTGTTATTTCAATTGGAATGTCAATTACATCAATAATTTTTGTGCTACCATCTGCATGAAAATTAACTGCTGGTGAATCATTGCAAGTTACACTTAATTTTCCAGTATCAAGATAAGATAAAAAATTAGCGGGAAGATCAAAATCTTTCATTGTCATCCACACCTATTTTGTTGCTGTAATGGTTAGTTTACCAGTGAGGGAAACTGTACCAGTTGGAACAACTTGCTCATCCTTCATAATCTTACCAGCCATCTCAAGATTGTCAAAATCATAAGTGATTGAGGCGTGTTTCTGTGTAAGTTTGTCAAAGATTTCAGCAAGTAAATTTGCCCATTCTTGTTCTTCTGCCATGTTGTGTTTTTTGATTTATAATATTTAACGGACGATGATAATTGAAGCTAGTGCTAACAAATAATATTTTAAAAACATTAGCACTAGTGTAAATGGTTACCATTAGTTAAATATCTAAAATTTGAATAAATTTAATGGTCTACATTAGGGCTAAAAAAGTGAAATCTGATCAATATCTGTATCTAGTCAAAAGTATATGGGATTCTAAAAGAAGTACATCAAAACAAGAAATTGTAAAATATCTAGGTAAGGCTTCAGACGTAATCAAGGACGATATACCATTAGAATTTAGAAATGATGCTAAAATTTTATCAGTTCTAGCATCATACAACCCAGAAGACATACAAAAAAGAGAGGATGCAACAAAAAAATCAAAACAACAATTATTCAAAAAATTAACAGATGGGAATTTAGAAGAATGTATTAAAATTTACAAAAATTATGTTGAAATATTTAACATAGCAGATTTCTTTGATAAAATTCTAAGACTAGTAATGGTCAAAATAGGAGAAAATTGGGAAACTGGAAAATTAACAATTGCAACAGAACACGTAGCAAGCAATATTGCCCAAACATTAGTAAAAATCATCATGGAACAGGTATCAGGTGCTGGAAACAAAAAGAAAGTGATGCTTTGTGTACCAGTTGGAGAAGAGCATCATATAGGATGTGATGTACTTGAAACATATCTAACAATAAAGGGATTCAAGGTTTACAATATGGGAACATCAATTCCAACTGAATCAATAATAGAATTCATAAACATGAAAAAACCAGATATTGTTTTAATTTCAATTACAATTCAAGACAACATACTTGCAGGACAAAGGTTAGCAAAAAAAATTAGAGTACAAAGTAAAATTCCAATTTTAGTTGGAGGTTACGCAATGCAAATTGAAAATACTCCAAAATTTGAAGGTAATGTGATAGGTGATACCAGTTTGGAAGACATCCCAAAGATTTTAAGAAAAATACCATTAACTAATTAACAATTTAAAAAAGATTCAATTTTTGGATAAGATTAGAACCACTCATTGGACAATATCTTTCTTAAGATAATCCCATAAATTTGATTTTATTACATTCATGTCAGGATAATGTTTCTGAATTTGTAAACATAGGTTAGCCAAAGATTGTTTGACGGTATCAGTTTTTGTAGGATCAGTTAAAGGATACAGTCGAATTGTTGTTTTATTTTTATTAGTAATTACTTGAATAAAGAATTCATGATGGGAGTCATCAATTACAACTGTAGATAATAATGCAGTGGTACCCCGAGTATCTATGTACATATCTTGAATTTTAATTAAAGGAGATTTCTGAAATAGAGGTTTAAACAAAATTGAAAAATCAAAAAGATTCAAACTTTTATCTAATACAATGTGAGGCAATATTCATTTAAAATAATTTTTTTATAAAAGTAATAAATTAAAAAATTAATAGTGCCAATAATATTAAAACAGCCTAGTGCTAAAAAAATTAAAATATTGAGTAATTTTTGCCCATTTTAGCACTAGATAAGAAATTTTTTGTCTTTTAAATAAAATAAAAACAAAACAGAAGCATGTTAACCGAATTAATTCATCAAAAAAATTGTAAAAAAAATGAGATGGTGACAGATACTTACACAGGAGAAATTGCATGTAGTAATTGTGGAAGTGTTTCATCTGAACCAATTATTGACTTAGGCTCAGAGACAATTGGACGAACACCAAACGATTACCAAAATAATTCTAGAGTCGGTGCTAAAAGATCATTAAAAATGATAGATATGGGCTTATCAACATTAATTGAATCTAAAGATAAAGACGTAGCAGGAAAATCATTATCAGTTGAGAATAAAAGAATGTTCTATAGATTAAGAATGTGGGATAGAAATAGTCGTTCTGCAATTACATCCAAATCATTTCAAAAGGCATTCACATTGTTGGATGCAATGAGTTCAAAACTAGGACTACCTGAATCAGTAGTGGAAGAAAGTGCATATTTATTTAGAAAAATTGCAGCAAGGAAAATTCTTGCAGGTAGATCAACATCAGCAATGTTATCAGCAACAATTTATGCAACATGCAGAATTACAGGGACACCTAGAACATTACAAGATATTGCGGATGCAGGAAATATTAAGAAAAAAGTTCTTCAGAGAACATATAGATTTATTGCCAAAGAATTAGATATTAGTCCTGAAGTATATACACCATCTGAATTCGTTACAAGAATAGCAAAAGGTTTGTCACTTTCTGAAAAAACACAAAGATTAGCATTTAAAATATTGGATCAATGTGCAAAAAAGCAAGTTTCAACTAGTAAAAATCCAATGGCAATGGCTGCAGCAGCAATTTATCTTGCATCTACAATCAATAATGAGCGTGTATCTCAATTAAAAATTTCTAAAATTTCAGGAATAAGTGCAGTAACAATTAGCGAGAGAAGAAGAGAAATAGTTGAAAAAATTGGAGATGTGTCAAATGGGTAGAACTTGTAGAAATATCTGCACAAGGTATCAAGCTAAAGCAGTTCCAAACAAAATTAGATATGAAATTGGTCAAAAAAGATGTACATTTTGTGGTATTTTTCTGACATTAGATGATGTTAGATGTATTTGTTGTAAAGTTGTTTTAAGAACAAACCCACGAAGTAAGAGAAAAGCGAATAACACTATATGATTAAATTGTAGGAAGATAGTTTTAAAATTAGTAAATTATTTTTTAAAGATTTTTTTCCTTAAGATAATCACAGATAATAATACAGGCACCCCAATCAACATAGAAATTGCAATTATAATTGAAACATAGTCATTTAGAAATAATTTTGTATCAAACCATGCCTTTGGCAATATAGTAAAAAAATCAGACCCAGAAAAATCTTCAATGGTACCTATAGCTAAACTATATTTTCCATTTTGATTTTTTTCATCTAGTACTAGAATAAAATATTGTCCATCCTCAGGAATAGTTGTTTTCACTTCTTGTCTTTCCCAATAGGTTACTTGACCAAATGGTTCATAGAATTCATTTCCAGGATAATCACCCTCATAGAGAAATTTTTGTATATTAGATTCAATGTTTGATGGAATATTTTCACCATTAAACATCTCATCATTCATCAAAATAATGGAAGGGGAGTAATTTTCAAGGCCTTCGAGTTTGGGGATAACAATAGATGCATAAAATGAATCCCCTTCTTTAGCATCAAATACATAAAATTTAGTTTCACTTGCGCCTAAATTTTCATAAATTGCCCAAGAAATTTTATGATCTGGAATAACTAATGCAGAATCAAAATCTCTATGAGAGTCATCATGGCTAATTAATTTATGACCATATGCAGGACTTGTTGAAATAATTGTAATCAAAAAAAGTAAAATAATAATTTTATTCATATTGTAATTTAATATAATTAGTTTCTAAAATTAGATTCAACAAATTCAACAATTGAAAGAATTTCTCCCATTTCAACAAGACGACCATAACTAGTATTTTTAGCGTTTTTCATGGGTTTGTTATTAACACTAATGAAAAGCATTTTACCGTCAGAAAGGGGAATTGTGATTCGTTTGATTTCTGTATAAGATGTAATTGAGTACATTCCATTACCAATGTACTCAGCAGCTGAAGTGTAAGCATCCCATTCACCTCTAGATCTAGACATAGATGCTTTTGTTTTTTCCATAGGGACAATACTGCTAACACCATTTCTTTGACTATTCCAAAGTAATTGACCACCTGCATCAGATACAGCTGCAAAACGAACAGATTTGTTGAAATCCATAAGCATATTCAAAAGTTGTTCATATTTTTCCATTGACTGTTTACCAACATTTTACTTAATATAATATTCGAAATTTAAAATTCTAGTGCCAAATAATTTTTCAAACTAAGATTATTCTTGAAAAGTATTGACGAAATCAACAATAGACATTATTTTTCCCATTTCAACATAACGACCATAGCTTTTTGTTTTTGTTTTTTTGAGTGGAATATTATCTACATGCACCATTAACAAATGAAATGCATCCAAAGGAATTGTTACTTGTTTAATTTTTTCAAATGATGCAATATGATACAAAGCTCTACCAAGATCATCAGAATCTTCAATTTTACAACGTTGAATCCAATCTGAAGATTCACGTACCAAAGTCTTTTTAATTTCAGGTAAAGGAACTTGAACTTTAGAATCATCCCTAATAGTATTCCACAAAATATTTCCAGAAGTATCACTAATAGCAGTGAACATAATTGTTGTATCATAATCCATTAACATATGAAGAAGTTTTTCATATCTTGACATTACGGTGATTAAATATTTGTAGGATAAAAACAATTGTCTAGATCAAAAAATAATTGGCACTAGAATTTATCAATAAAATTAATTTATATCTGATTTTATTATCACAAGTATTATGGAAAATCTGTATGAAGATTTTGTACATGAAGTATGGGAAGAATTTCCACAACTAGCTGAATGGCATAATTTAGATAACGATATTTTACCAATATGGAAACTAGAACAATTCATTGAAGCAGGTTATCATAATTTTGATGTAGACAGAAAACCATTATACCATCTTAGTAAAATGATTGAAAATTATGCCCAAGAACACAAAGAACCGTTACTAGCCACATTTGAAAAAATTGCAAAATTTTCATATGTAAAAGAAAGGTACCAGAAAATGGTAAAGGACATACCAAAAGTATGGATAATTGCTGATTTTGATGATGAGGTTATACCAACTGATTTTGTAATACCAAATTCAGAATTTCTAAGCTGCAGTAATACCAACCTAGCAAATGTATGGACAGTAATAACGAGAGGCCCATATGGACCATTTGGCTTAATTGCAGAAGAATATGAAGATGGAAAATTCAGAGGCTTTTTCACACTCAATTCAAACGTATGCAGATATGCTCTAAAAGTAATGGGAACAACATTAGATTCCAAATTCGATATTCAATAATTTTAAAAATAAAAATATCTAATGTATAAAAAATCATTATTCATTTTCCGTAGAGATTTAAGATTAGAAGACAATGTGGGATTAATGGAGTCCCTTCAAAACTCTACAGAAGTAATTCCATGTTTTATCTATGATGAAAATTTAATTAAAAATTTTAAAGATTCAAAATTTAGATGGAATTTTCTTAATGAATCATTAGTAGATTTAAACAGAGAATTAAACAAAAAAGGAACCAGGTTACAAATACTAGAAGGAAAACCTGAAAAAATATTGGATAGTGTAATTAAAAAGTACAATATAGATGCAGTATTTCTAAATACAGATTTTACCAGTTATTCACAAAATCGAGATGAAAACATATATCAAAATTGTAAAAAAAATAAAATATCATTTCATAGTACATTAGATTTTTTACTTCACAATCCAAATGAAATAAGAACTAATGAGGGTTCACCATACACAATTTATTCATTTTTTTATAAAAAAGCAAAACAAATACCAATCAGAAAGATTATTAAAAATATTAAAAAAAATTATTCAAAAGAAATTATTTCAGATGATAAGATTAAAAATTCTAAAATAAAAAATAATGAAATTAGAGGAGGACGTAGAGAAGCATTAAAGATTTTAAGAAACTTAGATAAATTTAGAAATTATGACAAAATAAGAGATTTTCCAGGATTAAACCAAACAACAATGCTTTCGGCGCATAACAAATTTGGAACAATTTCAATTAGAGAAATTCACAACCAGATTAAAGAGATTTTAGGCTCAGATCATACAATAATGGGTGAAATATACTGGCGAGAATTTTTTAGCTACATATTATTTCATTTCCCACACGCTCAAAAAACATCATTTAGACAAAAATTCCAAAAAATACCATGGTCAAAATCTAAAGAATTCTTTAAAAAATGGAGTGAAGGAAAAACAGGATTTCCAATTGTGGATGCAGGAATGAGACAATTGAATGAAACAGGATTTATGCATAATAGAGTCAGAATGATTGTAGCATCATTTCTGACTAAAGATCTACATATCGATTGGAGATGGGGAGAAAAATATTTTGCAGAAAAATTAATTGATTATGATCCAGCTGTAAATTCAGGTAATTGGCAATGGGCAGCATCAACAGGATGTGATTCAGTTCCATATTTTCGAATTTTTAATCCATGGAGACAACAAGAAAGATTTGATGTTAATTGTGATTATATTAAAAAATGGATTCCAGAATTAGAAAAAATAGAACCAAAAATTATTAATAATTTGTGGAAAGAATTTCCAAGAAATTTAGAATATCCAAAACCAATGTTAATTCATAAAATTGAAGCAGAAAAAACAAAGCAAATTTTTAAATCGCAAAAATGAAAAAAATTGGCACTATTTCAAAAAATTATTAGTGTATTATATACGGAAAAAAAAATAAAGAATTATGAATGAACATTTTGTAAGGTTTATTGATGACATATGGAATAAATTTCCAACATTTGAAGAAATAAAAGATGTAGATCTTACAGACCATAACGTATTATGGGAATTAGATGAATACAGAGAAGCAAATTATGTTAATTTTAAAACAGGCAAAAAAGAACTATACAGACTAAGTATCCTTATAGAAAATTATGCTGTAAAGCACAACACCCCATTATTAGTTACTTTTGAAACTGAATCCAGATACAAGTATGTCGAAGAAAGATATAGAGAAATTCTAGAAAAAATTTCACATGCATGGATAATAGGTAATTTCAATAATCCAGAATTAGCACCACACCCACCATCGTCAGCAGAAGTAATTAGCTGTGATGGAACTAATATTTCTCCAATGTGGATTGTGGTGACAAAAGGCGATAATGGGCCATTTGGACTAGTAGCAGAAGACATAGGAGACCACGAGTATAGAGGGTTCTTTACATCAAATTCAGATATCCTTTCAAAGGTAATTGAGAACATCAATGAGCAATTAAAAATTAAAATTACAATATAAAATAGAATAAAAAAATTAAAATATTAAAAACAATTTCAAAACAAAAAACTAGTCAAAAAAAATACAAATAAAAAAACTATACGATTTGGATGATTTCAGATTTCTTGGATTGAATAAGTTTTAAAATTTTTGTAATTGAAAGATTTTGTCCAATAGAAGCATTCCAGTTTTTTGAATCATTTTTTACAGCTTGACCTCCAATAATAATTGGAATTCCATATTGATCATTAATTTTTTGAATCATTCTTTTAGCAGACAAAATATTTTCATCAAGGGTAATAGAAACAAAAATACAATCAGGATTATTGTATTCAATAGATTCCATTATTGATGAAGTAGGTGTGAAAGGGGAAAGATTGTAGACTATATTTCCGGTAGATGAGAGTTGCGATTCAAGTATTTTTGTACCAAATGTGTGTTGCTCACCATAAGGTACACAAATTAGAATTTTTTTCTTTTTTAATTTAGTATAATTAGTTTCTAAAATTAAATTTAATAAATCTTGGATTGCATTATAACAAGTTGTTTGAGTACCTAAATCAATTTTTTTAGAATACCCTAATGATTCTATTTCTTCAATCAAAGGAATCAAAACAGCAGTAAGAAATAACTCAAAACCATATATTTTTTTATATGATTCAAGTAAAGAATTTGCTTCAACATAATCACCATTTTTGAAAGATGAAAGTAAATCTTTTTGAAGTTTCTTAGTTATTTCATTTTGAACGGTAGGTTGAAAATATTTTTGATTCATAAAATAATCAATTATTTTTTCAGAATCTCTAAAATTCTCAGGAATACCAGAAATAGATACATCAGATTCTATTCCTAGATATTTGATAATACTCTGTTTTGATGTCTTTTTTTTAGAATCCCAGTTACTTTTTACTAGATAGAGATATTTTTGGCCACGAATGAATTTTACTCTCAAATATGCCATTGAATAAAATATTGATTTGATATTTAATGCGATTACGCACCATGGTGAGTATCTAGATGTTTTTAGATCCATGAATTTTTTAAAAAAAGATAAAAAAATATAGACACGAGAACTGCCATAAATATGAAATCAAATACTTCTGTGGCACCAGCTAGTAGAATATTAAAAAGTCTTAATACTAGAAATTATTCAAAAAATGATATCAAAATGAGTTATACACAGATTAGTAATGATTATTTAGAATCACTTGATAATACACACATCCTATTATTTCACGAAGAACAAAAAAAGGCAGAAGAAATAGAATTTAATTTTATTAAAACAGGTTTGGAAATGGAGCAACGCTGTTTCTATACAACTAATGATACTGAAAAATTAAAGGAAAATATGAAAATATTTGGAATTGATGTTGAAAATAATATTGAAAAAGGATTACTAAACATAGTTCCAATTCCAAAAGAATTTGAGGATTATGAAAAAATGATTTTAGCAAAAGTGGAATCATTACCACAAGATGGAAAAATCAGAGTGGTGTCAACACATTATTTTGATTTTAATACGGATAAAAAAACAGAATCAATGGAAGAAATAGAGCAATGCGTGGATGATAATTTTCATAAAATTCCAGGAAATTTTATTTGTTCATTTCATGTACCAAGTGTCAATAAAAAATTGGCACCACAATTTATGAAGAATCTACTTGATTCACATCATGAAATCCTATTTCTTACAAAAGACAATAAAATAGAAAAATTCAATTTTGTCTAAGTTAATCTTTGAGTAATTTCATTGATCAAATCATTAACACTAGAATAATCTTGATAAAATTTAGTTCCTAATTCAGTAGTATCTATTTCATTTTCTATTTTAATTAGTCCTTTCTCAGTCATCTCATTAAGATATTTCAATAGTTTATCATATGATGTATTGCTTTTGTGTTGAAGTCTAGTTTTAGAGATCACTTCATTATTTTGTTTTTCTAATAAAATTGCAGAAAATACATCAAAATAAATTTGTAATTTACTTCTTTTATCACGCATTATTACTTCATATTAAAATAAATTTTGCTTACTAAAAAATTAACACATAGATCAAGATTTAGATTAGACTTTGGTAGCAGAAATTATAGTTACAGGGTTTCTTGCAAGCATCATAGTTCCTGTACTAGTTTTTCTACTCTTAGCTATAGTTACCTGAGTAATATCTACTGATTCAAACTGTAATTTGTCTAGAATTTGTAATACTGAATAAAGTGTCTCAATCAATATTGTGCCAATTACTATTCTACCTCCTGATTTTAGTTTGTTCTGAGAAATCTCAACTATATCTTTTGTATCTCCACCAGTTCCTCCAATGAATATTGCATCAGCTTCTTCAAGTTCTAATATTTTTTCTTTAGCATTACCAAAAATTACAGAAATATTTGAAAGATCAAATTTGTACATATTCTTTTTAGTTAATTCTATAGCATTTTCATCATAGTCAATAGCCAATACTTTACCAGATGATTCAACTTGAAACGCTGCTTCAATAGAAATTGAACCACTCCCACAACCAATATCATAAACAGTTTGTCCTGGCTTTAGTCGTGCCTTGCTAATTTGAATAGTTCTTACTTCTTCTTTTGTGATTGGAACGTTTTCTGTTCGCTCAAAATATTCATCAGGAATTCCAGGTGTTTTGTAATTCCACATTTACATTCTTTCCTTTACTAAATTAAGGAAGTAGTGATGGCATTCCATTTGATACACTTTCTACATTAACAATGGTATTAGTCAAAATCCAAGTGAACAGGTATAGAAAGACATAACTTCCTAGAGCTTGTGTAACAATTTTTTTTCTATCTGAGGATGGTAATTGCATTTTCATTCCTTTTGCAACTATGATTGATCCAAAAAACAATATAATCATAAATGCGATTGAAGACCATCTTCTTTCTTCACCTTCAATATCTTCAAAGATGAAAGTTGCTGCAGCTCCTGCAATAATAGCTAAAGCAATTCGCATCCAAAATAATTTACTTAATTTCCTATCTTTTTCACTTTTAGCAGCTTCACTTATTGGGGGATCTCCTGAAGGAGTTTCTGGAACAGGCTCCAATTTTTCTGTTTCAGGAACATCAACTGATTCTCCCTTAACAGATTCTTTCTTAGAGTTATCAGGTTCAAAGGTAGGTTTAGATTTTTTCTTTTTGAATTTTGCCAAGTAAATTTCTAGCGTGTCTCAGGCAACCCATGTTTAATACCTTTGGTCAAAGATTGAGCACATGATAGCAAGAGTATAATTTTAGACGCAAAATACATGGTTATGACACTAGCAGGAATAGAATTACGGTATTTGGTAGATCAGATTTCAAATCAAGCTCAAGACTACTATGTTAGCAATATTTACGGA
>Ga0208879_1002955_pt1 | contig 14420 bp, 8 predicted proteins | sample Knorr_S15_td_Bot_FD_185605 | JGI IMG/M metagenome (GOLD analysis project Ga0208879, IMG submission 185605) | Marine microbial communities from Southern Atlantic Ocean transect - Knorr_S15_td_Bottom_ad_5009_LV_A (SPAdes) (version 2) | ecosystem: Environmental > Aquatic > Marine > Oceanic | place... | reverse complement strand
AATTTTATTGGCGCGCAATTGAACTGTCTTGGCCGGTCCCTTCACCTTCCAAGAGCCAGTTCGCCCTCCGGCTCCGCATTCAAGAACGCTGTCTGCGTCAATGCCATTACCTAGCGACTTACTCATCTTACGACCCCACGGGTCCATTCCCAACCCGTCAATCCAAACGTTGGCAAAGCCGGGTTTGTCCAGTAATAGAGCCGACTTCAGTAGGGTGTAGTACAGCCATGTGCGGACGATTTCCTTGCCTTGCGGCCGGATTCCGGTGGGAAATGCCCGCTCAAATGTTGCTTCATCATACAGATATCCAGATACAAAAAGATTGGAATTGCTACTATCCATCCAAGTGTCAAATACCTTCTCCTCACCGGTGATTTCCCCAAGAGAATCTCGCAAATCATCCCATGCACCGAGGTCCTCTCTGCTCTCGCGGTCAAGGACACGGGAGCCGGTAGGTGGTGATTCACACCACGGTCTGACATAGGTTTTGGCTGGAGGGACGATGACCGATTTATTATCTTGTGAATACCAGATTGGAATCTCGGTATGATACCAACGACGGCGGCTAATCGGCCAATCAATACTGATGTTATCCATCCAATCTAGCAAAAACTGCTTGTTACGGCTAGGAATGAAGTTGATTTCATCGGCCAATTCTTTCATTCGCTCTTGAATGTGAGTTTGTCGGACATACCACTCTTTTAGGAGGATGATTTCAACTGGGTTTTTTCCGCGCTCACTAACCGGCACCTCCTGCTCGCGGTCTTCAATTGCAGCAATCTTCCCCTCCGACTCAAGCAGGTCAAAGATGACCTCGCGTGCCTCCGCGACTGGCATTCCTGACAATGGTCCGGATACCTCGGTCATGCACCCTTCAAGGTCAATTGCCTGAAATGGTGTTAGTCCCATTTCACGGAATACCGCGACGTCATTGGCGTCGCCGAACGAACAAACCATCAGCACACCAGAACCAAATTCTGATTTGACGGAGGGGTGGGCGCGAATCTCCACGGAATTATCACGATTACCGACAGGAACCGGCAGAGAAATCTGCTTGCCGACAAGGTGAGAGTATCGGGAATCATCTGGGTGGACAACCACAACTCCACAGGCGCAAATCAATTCGGGACGAGTTGTTGAGATGATGACTTCCTCGCCGCTCTCGGTTGTCCAGCGCACATCAATGAGTTTGGTCATCCTATGCAGGCGCAATACCTCAGCATCTGCGATGGTAGTGCCTTCAACAGGGTCGTAGATATTTGGTCGGAGGTCCTCAACGATTATGCCGCGCTTGAATAAGTCCACGAAAATCGCTTGTGTAACCGCGCGATAATCCGGTGAATCGGTGAGTTATTCCTTTGCAAAATCGCATGAGAGCCCGACCCGGCTGGCTGTCTGGCGCATCGCTTGAGTGTATTCTTCAATGGTTTCCCTGCACAATTCAATGAATTCCGCACGGTCATAGGTCTTCATCTTCCGACCGGTATTTCTCTCAACGGTAAACTCGATGTTAATCCCATTACGGTCAACTCCCCACGGGAAGTAAACCTCCTTGCCCATCAGACGTTGGCTGCGCGCGATGACGTCAATCATGGAATACTGCGCGACCGCTCCAATATGCCAAGTCCCGGAAGGATATGGTGGAGGGGTATCTATGACGAATAGTTCCCTATCTGAATCCTTGTTGAAACCATAGCGGGAATTGTAAGTGTCAGAATCGGAATAGTGTTGCTCTTGAATTCGCTTCTCAAGGTCAATAGACCAGCGTTTTTCCTCAATACGCGGTTTGGACATCCAGAATCACACCAAGGCCCCTTCACACGTCAACAGCGAGGGTCCTCCGACCTTGCGCCCTTCTTCCCCCTTGATGAGTGCTTCGCCTCGGCCGAAGGCCGTTTATGGATGAATCAGCATAATGACGAATCGCCGGGATGAGAGATTAAAGGCAGGAAGTGGGGCGCAGATAAGTGGAGGAGTGAGTCTGTCAGAACAAGAGGACGATTCTTCGGAATCAACCGAAGAAGTCGCTCCCGTAGGCTTTCGGAGCGCAGTGCAGAGCAGAATTGCGGAATTTGAGAGCGGTAAAGCGGTTGATGCATTGCTCACCGCTCGGACTCTTATACGTAGGGAATTGTCAGAAATGACCTTCTTCAGCGTGCTGACAAAATTCCCAGCAGCCACCATCATCGCTTGCCTTTTGGTGACGGTGTTTTTCGCATTGGAAAGCGGAATCACCGACCAATGGACAGGTGAACGCTCAATGAATGTCAATGGTGATTTGCAGGCCTTCCTTCCCAAGGGTTCCCAAGTGTCTGAAGACATTGCGATGGTGGAAGAGGATTGGACGACAAATGTGATGATTATCTATGTTGAATCAAATGACTACAACATCACTGACACGCGGATTCTCAACCAGATGAGCGCTATTGAGCAGACGTTGAATTGGCGTAATTCGGATAATGGAGAGAAGGACAATATCATCTACATTCTTAGCATCTCTACGGTGGTTAAGGAAATCAATTCCAGCGCACCAAGAGTTGCCAAAGCATTCGTCAGCAATTTAGGGGAAGCAGTTGACACAGAGGAATTGAGTGACGCAATAAATGCGTATATTGACGAGTATGGAGAATTTGTTGGTGGATATGGCATCCCTGAGGAACAGGAAAGAGTAGACCAGATAATTGGTGAATTGCCTCCGAATGCCCGTGATAAATTGGTTCGTGATGTCGGTGAATTCAGCAACGGCACCAAGGTCAATGATAGGTCAGCTAGTGGATGGAATCGCGCCGTTATCATTGTCGGTGTAGCAGAGCACGACCGGGATGGTGACGGGAATCCAGACGTACCGACCTCTGATTTGATAGCCTATACTCAAGGCGAAATTGACAAACTCGCTGAGCGCAACAATTGGGATAATCTCAGTCTTCAAATGACTTTGACTGGCCCCGTACCGATTACAAATGCGGTAACCGAATACTCGTTCTCACTATTCTGGAAGATTTTCCCTGTCGGAATAGCGGCAGTTGCCATCAGTCTTTTCATCTTCCACTGTGATGTCCTCCAAACCGGACGAGTTAGGTGGATTCAAGGGATTAAGGTGGTGATTATTTCGGGATTGCCAACACTTTGTTCGGTTTGGGTTACTTTAGGAATAATTGGATTTTTAGATTATGAAGTCACGATGACGGTGATAATCGTCGGGCCAATTATTCTCGCTTTAGGCGTTTCGTATGGCTTACACATCACCAATCGCTATGCGGAAGCTAAAGGCACGCCAGAGGAAAAAATGGCCTTAGCCATCCAATCAACCGGGCGTGCAGTTTTCCTATCTGCCGTCACCACCATCATCGGTTTCATCTCCTTAGTGATGACGCCGATGGACCCGATTGCTACAGTCGGTATTTGTTTAGCAGGGGGAATAGTCGTAGTTTACATCCTCACCATGGTGATGGTGCCAAATCTCACCATGTTATTGGACCTGCACAAACCCAGCCATCCTCCACCAAAAGTCTTCGTTACAATCGTTGAACTGCCGATTAAATGGAATGTTATCGCGCTTGCAGTATTCATCTTGGCCATGGCATTCAGCGGCTTTATTTCGCAGCCAAATGTTGAGGAGAATGTTGACCTTCTACAAATGGCACCGCAAGATGAGCCCGCAGTGCAGAAGATGATTACCTACTCAAATGAATTTGAGGCTGGACAAGTTGGAATGCTGCTGATTGACGCAGATATAGATGCTGACCCTCGTTTTGATATTCCTGATAAAGATCCGTTTGAAAATTTAGACCGGATAAAGTCACTTGAAGCAAGTGCGAATAAAGTCAACAGGACTACTGCCGTCAGTATTGTATTCTTGATGCAAGCCATCGGTGTTTCAGTCAATGTATCCGGTGATGAAATTGTTGCTGCATGCGACAATCCCGTGATTCCCGATGCTGCCAATCAAGTCTGTCAGATTATTTTTGACCGGGAGCAATACCAGAACGCGACATTCTGGGGTGTGCTACAAGCGCTTGACCTTGAGGAAGTCGGTGGACGAAATGCGCAGATTTTCCTAATTTCGGTATTCTATGATAGTTTAACCAATGAAACGCGGGAACTTTTCATCAGCAAAGACTTCCAAAGATCGTTGATTTACATCGATATGCCATTCATGCCTGTGGTGCAAACCCAAGAAATTGCCGACGAAATAAATGAGGCCGCTGACGATGCCACAGACGTTGAGTTCCGATCATCTGACCTCATCGGAGTGGCGGCTGTCACGATTGACGTCAACAACCTGATTGTCGGCTCGCAATGGCAATCGTTAGGCTTCGCTTTGTTGTTCACCGTACTCACCCTCGGAGTTGTTTTCAGGGACCCCAAATATGCCATCTTGACAACCGTTCCAGTAGTATTTACGGTCGGTATGCAATGGATGGTGATGGATATTCAAAATGTCACACTATCACTGGTAACGGTGATGATTGGCTCAATCCTCGTCGGAGTCGGGGTGGATTTCTCAATTCACATCGCCAATCGAGTACGAGAGTTAGGTGGAAGTCTCGAAGCGATACGTGATTCCTGCGCCAGCACAGGCATGTCATTATTTGAGGCGGTTTCCGTCACCAGTATCGGTTTAGCAACGGCATATCTGATTCCGATTCCCGCGTTAAAGCCATTCGTCACGGTCATCATCATCCTCTTGTGGGTAGCAGCGATTAGCGCGCTACTGCTACTACCCGCCATCTATGCCACCTTCGTCAAGCTAGGTTGGGGTATTTCGGGTGGCTCTTCGGCAATGATTCGTAAGAGCGGTTTATCGGGTGGAAAGGCGGCAATGGATGCGCAGCGAGATGCTGTGGATTCCTACGACGCAGTGCTTGTTAGCGACACCCCAGATGCATGGTAAGTGGTGCCTTAACTATCCGTTAGTGCTTAGTGCCTCGGCTTGCCGGAGACAGCATGATGACTAGACATTGGCTGATGAAGTCGGAACCCGGCGCCTACTCTTGGCAGCAGTTGCAGGCGGATGGCTCAACCCATTGGGATGGGGTTCGAAACTATCAGGCACGAAACATCATGCGTGATGAAATGAAGGTTGGTGACCTAGTGCTATTTTACCATTCAAACTGCAAACCTCCTCATGTCGCAGGTGTGGCACGTGTGAGCAGAGAATCATATCCGGACCACACGTGTTGGGACAAAAACTCACATTATTACGATGAAAAATCCACTGAGGAGAATCCACGCTGGATGATGGTTGACATCGAAGTGGTCAGTGAATTGGCTGAAATTGTCTCGTTACCTGACCTGAAGAATAACCTCCAACTGCAAGGAATGCCCCTATTGCAAAAAGGTCAGAGACTGAGTGTTCAACCGGTATCACCGGACCACTTCGCTGAAGTGTGCCGTATGGGTGGGCTTAACGAGGTATGATTATGTCGGACATTCCAGTCTCGCCACGAGCGGCATGTATTGAGTATGCCATACGTGACGTTGTCGTGCCAGCGATGGAATTAGAGAAACAGGGTCATAAAATCATCAAGCTCAACATCGGTGACCCGATTGCCTACCCGGGACTACCTACTCCACGCCACATGGTGGATGCATATTGCAAGGCCTTGCAGGATGGAAGGAATGAGTATTCCAATTCCTACGGCCAAACAGAGTTACGAGCAGCCGTCGCGCTTGATGAGCGGAGCAAAGGATGGGGTTGCAATGAACAGGATGTTTACATCACTACGGGTGTGACTGAAGCCTTGCACATCATCTTCGCAGCAACTCTCACCGAGGGCACTAAGGTGCTGGCACCTGGACCACATTACCCACCATATATGGCCTATCCACAATTGTTTGGAGCGACCACGGTTGAGTATAGATTGAAAGCGGAGTCTGGCTGGCAAATTGACTTTGATGATATTGAATCTAAAATGGATGACTCCGTACGACTATTAGTGCTGATAAATCCTAATAATCCTACCGGCAATGTAGTGACTCCTGATGAGGTGAATCGCCTATTGGATATCACTACGAACTGGCCTAATTGCATCGTGCTTGCCGACGAAATCTACGATGGATTAGACTTCACCGGCCAACTCCAAAGTGTTGCGGCGATTTCCCAACAACGGGCCGAAAAAACCGGTGCTGGACTGCCAGTCATCATTCTGAATGGGGTATCAAAAGTCTACTACGCACCCGGTTGGCGAATCGGCTACATGGCGTTTTACGACCCGAATGGTAGGATGGGTGCGGTAAGAGATGGGGTTGAACGGCTGTTAAGGGCAAGGCTATGTCCGTCAACCCCTGCACAACTTGGCTATCTTGCCGGACTGACTGGTGATAGGTCATGGATGGCTGGGCATCGTGAAGTGGTACGTTCTCGGCGTCAACTCTGTATTGAAAGAATCAATGCAATAGAAGGGATAGAAGTGGAGGCGGGTGATGGCGCATTCTACATGTTTGTACGACTGACCGAGCCAAAGTGGGCTGATGATGACAAGCAATTCGTGCTCAGCCTTCTGCATGAGGAGCATGTTTTGGTCGTGCATGGAAGTGGATTTTCGCCAGAATTCGGTGGGGGTCACTTCCGCTTGGTTCATTTGGCAGATGAGGATACGTTAAGCATCGCCTTTGACCGGATTGATGCATTCCTAACTAGGCACCGTAGTGAGTAATAGGCAGCCTCTCGAGTGGGCGAGCTAGGCGCGTACGAGAGCGTGGGCAAGGGCGACGCACGCCACGGCTTGCCGTGGCGTGACAGAGAAAGCGATTAGAACTCCGACTATCTCCACAAAGTATGCGATGGCGCGGGCTGGGGTGGATTGCACCGTTACTGACACTTTTCTTAGCTCTACCAATCGTTGCTGCGGAGAACATTACAATCGTCCATTCCACAACCGATTTTGACCCAATGTTGCTGATGCCATTTCTCGTGGCCGCTTTGGGTACATTCATTCTGTGGAAGTGGGTTCTTCCTCTATCACTGAGTGATTTACAAGTCGCGTTTGAGGTGGACGATGACCTGTTTGAAGTTCATCGGTTGACCAAGTCAAAGAAAGAAAGTCAGGAATTACTCAATCTTCGTGGTTCTTCAATAGGTGTTTTGGCCTATCTGATGTCCATGGGTGGTGTGATGCTGATAGTTTCTGAACTGATATTCAGGCCAGCACATTACTACGAACCGCTGCTGATTCTTACCGCCTTCCTGATTGGAATTCCCGTATTCCTCTCACCTATAGTGACGATGTATGCGCAGATTGAGGCGATGAATACGAAAATGGTGACCAGCAAACTTTCTGCGCAAATTTTCGGCTACTTCGGCACAACTACCGCGATGCTTATCGCGGTAGGTACGACAATATTCTATGGCTACGAACAAGCGGTGGCTTCGGATGATTATTATTCTACGATGGTAAAGTGGCTAGGATATGCACTACTAGTATTCATGTCGCCAACCATCTTCGCTTATGGGAGAATAATGGGGGCCTCTTGGAATACGCTAATCCTGTCAAAATGGCGTACTGTGCGTGGATGGAGGACTCCAATAGACCCTGACAAGCCATCTTTTGCCCGACGCTTCGTCTCGCTGTGTCTTTTCGTTTTCCTCGCTACTATGCCGCTGACAGCAATCAATGGAATTGTCACGCTGATTCACGTATATTACAATCAGCCCGGCGCAGATGAAACTGCGCGGTTGCTAGACCTTGGAGGTATCATTGGATTGTCAATATTTGAATTGGTAGAGGCCAATCCATTTATCCAAACCCTCATCTCACTGAAGACATTGAGTGTGGTACTCGCATCCTACTTGATGTTGAATGTCGCTATTGTTGGTCTTGCATTCATCTTTGAATTGACAAGAAATATTTTCCTCGGTGGGCAGACCTTTGGAGGTGTTGGTGGGGTCATCTTGGCTCAGCCTCGTGACATCAGAACCGAGCGAAAAGTGCAGGGGAGAATACTATTCTTTGGCTTGGCCGGATTCTCTGGTTATGTTGTGCTGCTCCTCACCTTGCAGACCTACAAGGAATTCGCATCGCTCATGCCATACGGCTCCGATTCTATCGAGACGACCCTGCTCAGTGCCACTTGGCAATTCATCACTGCTGGCCAGAGCATCTTCTTACTGACATGGTTGCTATCAAGTGTGCGGATGCAGCGCCTTCGGGCCTTGAAGTTTGACCTTGCACCCGATGAGCGGCGAGAGGGTGCCATCATGGCCGGTGGTGGCGATTGGATGAGGGAGCACATTGAGTCGGCTGCTAAGGACAGAGATATTGCGGCTCTGCGCTCTTTCCAAATTGAGAAAATTGATGGTGATGCAGCTATTGTGAGATTAGAAAAAAGCCGCGCGAAAATGGTTGAAGCCGCTCTGCGAGGCCTGTGGCCACGAGCGATAGAAGAAGCGCGAAAGGTCCTCGCTCAACAAGGTGGTGAAGATGATGAAGCGCGGATGATTATCGCCGCCGGACATATCGCCTGTAGGCGTATAGATGCGGCAAAGGAAGCCCTGCGCGGCATGGAAATATCAGAGGGTTATGACGAGCCTGAAATCCTCTCACTCCTAAGCGAATGGCTCGACCCGTGGACCGGTCAAGTCTCTCCTGATGACCTCTATGATTGGGAAAATGTCTCGGCGATTGACCACCTAGTTGACCTACAACGTCGGATTAAGTCTTGGGACCCAGTTTCTCGGATCGGAGGTGCACACAAGGACCGACTCTCGTTGTACGCTCAACTTTGCTCGGTCGGAATGATGCGAGGTCAGCGTCGTAGCGATGAGGCTCTTGACTTGGCGTTGGACATGGTTAGACTACACCCAAACAATACCCTCGCGCGCATAGCCTGCTCGTTGTGTTTGGTTGACCTTGGAGAGTGGTATGACGCTCTTGACATATTTGAGGAAGTCAATGAATCCTCAGCAGATGACCCGGCCGTTAGAGCCCTTGCCGGTGTGTTGGGATTCCAATGTGATCCCGATGAATTGGAGACGGCGATGATAGTGGGGACTAAGGATGAAAGAATCAGATGGATAGATGAGGCACCAGTCAACCCTTACCCTGCCCTTTCGCACAAAAATGGTATCAGTTCGGCTGTCAATGCCAATATGCTCACCTTCGCCCATGAGGCTGTAGAACGTGGCATGCCACCTTCTTATCACCAATCCTCAACTCTATTTATTCTGAATATGGTCATTCTCTTACCCCTTTGGGCTGTGATTGGATGGGTCGCGAGCGAGCAGACTGGAAACTGGTTTATCGGATTTATGACCGGAATTGGACTGCTTGGACTGCAAATGCTAACTCGCCGCCTACGCAAACAGCAGCGTAGAGTGATAAGACATCGTGACCAAAAGGCGATGGTTGCATACGCAAAAATGATGCGAAGATACGATGTTGTAGGTGATGAAGGAAGGATGCCAATTGGCAATAACCTACTGATGAGTGGATTACTTTTCACCATCAATGGCAACGTGTACGACATCGGGATGCCGGCATGGCTTGTGGTAAGAATACGAAAGGAAAGAGAGCGACCTTTCCGCAACCGAATCCGGGTACGAATGCGTGAGATGCAAACCGGTAAGTTGGCAAGAACCAAACCATTACCAGACCTTTGGTGGACCAAGACTCCCAAACCAATGGGCAAACAGATGCGAACGTTGGAAAGGCTGATTGGTCCGGCCGCGTATCGCGGAGTTCATCGTAGGAAACTTTCGGAAGGACGGGAACTCAGAGCTGGGGTACAGCAGGAGCGAAAGCCGGTGATGGATACCAGTCCTGAGCAACGAGGAATCCCAACTCATTCAATCCGGGGAGATCCAGCGGGCCAGAGACTCCCGAGCCAACGACCAGCAGCGGTAGACCAAGGTCGTGAGCAGAGGGATAGAATGCGCAGTAAGAAGGATCAATCTGCTGGGCTGAGACGCCCTTCCTCGCGGCCTAGTAAACGCGATGACGACTGAGATTCGCTTTCAAATCAAGTGCGTTGTGGTTTTAATTACACAGGATTTGTTTGGCACGGGTGAGGGAAACAACCATCCTCCTTTGCCTTACGTAACCCCTTGTGCCGCTCGTAAATGACTCTATGGATGAATCAACTCCATGGCTTACCAATAGCCTGCAATTACGCTATGCTCATCGGAATGGAATAATCTCCGATACGAATGCTGGAAATGAAATGACTTGGTTGGTCGGATTACCTACTTTTGAGGCTTGGTTTGCTAGTCTTGAAGAAATTCTAACCCTGACACTTGGACGCAGGCTAGCCCACGCCGCCGCAGAATCCGAAGAATGGTATTGGCGGCTGTCTGGAAATGAGTTGCCAGAGCCGTGGTTCAAGAAACGAATGAAGAGGATGGCTGTCATCAATGCCGATTGGGCTCTGCGAGGGCATGGCCAGATACAATTTCTTGACACGTCGGAGTCTACCGATTCTGTACTCGTCGCTCACCGTTCCCATACTTCAATTGCCGCCGGGATGGCCAATGCAGCATGGGAACGTATTGAGGATAAACGAACACGATTTCAATGGTCTGACCGAGGTGCTTCTGAGACCATCATAGAGGCTGAAAATGACCCGAGGAACATTCCTGCTCCGTCCCCAATCAGGGCGAGTTGGCAGGATGCTAGCGGCAAGACCAACGGAGTAGATGTTGACCATCCGATGGGATTGGCAAGACACGAGGCGGATGGCTTGTGGACTTTAGAAGGTGTGAGAATGCTGACCCTTCACCGGGATGTGCTGCTCCGTTTTGAGACATTGGTGCTACCTCATATTACAGGAAGCGCACGAAACACCGACTCCAGAACCGAATGGGTGGGATTAGATGATGCTGATGCAACGATATTGTGGGACGCTTTTGCTGAGGCGATGCGGAAACAGTTTCACGCATCTGGTGATTTGGTGCTGATAGCAGAGGCTAGCCATTGGCTGCATGTATCTGCTGCCCATCTTGGTGAAGGTGGGCTGGGAGTGGTGGTAAATTCAAATTCAATTGATGAGATTGGCGGAGTAGAACTCACGGTTCCCGTCTGCACCCATCCTGCGCTCTCAGCCGGTATACTGCTGGGCTGCTGGGAGCGTTCTGAAGGCAGGCAAGGTAGATGTGATTGGAGTTGTGGAGCAGATGGACATAAATTCGTGTTACGTAGTCGCCGTAATGTCGTCGAATAACCGGATATAATACTCGGGATTATAGCGCTAAATTGTGACGGGGAACGGGCGACTGAGTGGTGATACCTAATCACACGCTATTGCTGAACCATTAAAGGTAAGGCGTTGGGTCGCGAAAGAGTCCTAAAGGTGCTATACGCACACGGAGATGAAATTTATGGGTCTGAATCACAACCAATGGGCTGTCGTTGCAATCGCTGCTACGATTTGTCTAGCAGGAGTATACACGGTCATCGCATCTGCTGGTGATACGCTGAGTAGTGCAGGATACAAGGCCGGTGGAGAAGATATTCTCCCCAACCCTGATGAGACTCAAAAAGAGGCGCAGGACTCCGATGGCGACGGCATTTCAGACCGTATGGAACGCACTCAATACGGTACCGATCCGCATCTAGAGGATACCGATGGAGACGGTTTGTTAGATGGGTGGGAAATAAATAACGGATTGGACCCGCTTGACGACGGCGATGCCGATTTCAGTGAAATAATCAACAGCCAAAATCCAGACCCCGGAGATGTGAATCCCGGGGAAAATAATGAGACTTTTCCAGACCCCGATAACGGGCCGCTCGGAGACCCCGACCGTGACGGTTTGGTAAACGAAGCAGAGGCAGCTCTTGGTACGAATCCAAATCTTGCTGACTCTGATGGTGATGGACTAAACGACCGCTGGGAAGCGGAGCACATGGCTAGCGTTATCGGTGCAGATGGAATCGCATTCACTCTTATCAACCCGCTATCGGGCAACTGGGACTGCTCTCTGCTCACCCCTGAGAAAAAGGCAGAGAGAGAATTGGCTCTCGGTGAAGATGAGTGGAATTTACTCGCTGACCCGTATGGCCGCCACTCCTGCGATGCCGTTTTGGATGTTGATACGGCTGGCGCTGACACCCTTCCGAACTACATTGAGGAGAGATTTGGCACCAATCCATGGTCTGACGATAGTGACAATGACTTAATCGGTGATGAGATTGAGGTTTCCTTCGGTCCAACTTTGCTGATGAATCACTGTGGCGTCACCCAACTAAACCCACCTACTCTTCCCGCCCCATTTACTCACTATCTTGATGACGCTGATGACTATAGTTGGTTCGTTGAGGACATGGACGGCGATGGTCGTTTGAATGGGCCCAGCGATTGGGATACCGATGGAGATGGTATGCCAGATGGATTTGAGTATTGCTTTGGTTCCATCCTCGACCCAGCAAATGCTTCCGACGCATTTGGTGATTACGATGAGGATGGACTGAGCAACGCAGAGGAATATCAGGTAGCCTACACTTGGGGTCCTGCAAACTTCACAAGTCCAGTCAATCCCGACACCGATGGTGATGGAATGCCAGATGGCTGGGAGGCATCTAATGGCTTGCACCCGGTTGATGGCAGTAATGGTCATGAGGATCCTGACCTCGATGGATATGACCTTGATGGTGATGGTGGGGTCCGTATGACCGAACTTACTGGGTTTGCGCGAGTTCATGCGATTTCGGTTGAGATTATGGATTGGGTTGAGGCAAACCAGACCGTGGCATGGGCCCAGGTTACAGTCGCTGGTGGAAACCGCCAAAACGTCCCACTTCAAGCCCCTGTTAGCGGTTATGTATACAGTATTCCCGCCCTGACTTTGCTCAATGGGCCATCCAATGATAACGAGGTTACCAGTCGTAATTACATCTGGATGGTTATCGTAGAACCCGAAGAGATGTTCACCAACCTGATGGAATATAACGCGCGTGACTCCGATGGTGACGGCGTGGCGGATGGTCGGTCTACCGACCCGTTGAATCCCGATACCGATGGCGATGGTTTGCTCGACGGCATCGAGGTGATGGGCTGGGAGATTTTGGTAGTTAATCGCGGTGTTCACAGAATTCGGGTCACCAGCGACCCCGGTCTATTTGACACCGATAACGATGGTCTGAATGATAGTCGTGAATATTACATCACCTACACAAATGCCTCAAATCCAGATACCGATGGTGATGGGCTTTGGGATTATACCGAGGCACAAGACGGATTCCTTTGGGATGGAGTGCCATACAAAACCAATGCAAGTATGTTTGACACCGATAACGATGGCTTGGAAGATGGTGAAGAAGTAATATTGGGAATGGACCAATATATCACACACGCCAATAACTCGGATACAGATAATGACACATTACTAGACGGACATGAGGTGCTTTACATCCCACGCCCGTGGCAAAACCCAACTAACCCATTGGTGAACGACACCGACGGCGATGGTATGCTTGATGGTTGGGAAATGCAGGTGGAATCAACTCAAGAAAACACCAAAACGCACTCGCTATGGATTTCAACCACAAATTGGATGCCTCCGGGTTGTGCATCCACCGAAAACCCACAGAGTTGTGTTAAGTCACCGGGAGGCTGGTTGTGGCGAAACAGCCTTCAGGGCTTCATTGGCGGTGGTGATGACGATGGAGATGGTAACCCTAACCCTAGATACTTCATCCATGAGATGAACCTGACCGGATTCACTTTACCGAGCACCGGTGGTAGGTGGGCTCTTGACCCATCGCTTGGAAGCATGCCCGATGCATCGTACGACATTGATAATGACACTTTGACCAATGCGATGGAAGCACCAGACCGTTGGAATACTAATCCCGTTGATGACGATACCGACCAAGACCGACTACCAGATGGCTGGGAAGTGCATTGGTCCGATGTTGCTCTCTCGCTCGGCTTGGTCACAAGTGGCTCGCTAGAAGCGTACGGTGCTCGAGGACCGATGGACCCGAGCATGATTGACAGCGACCTCGATGGTATTCCTGATGGCGAGGAGGACTTTGACATGGATGGGCTGAACCGAACCAGTCAACTCAACAAATACTGTCCATCGTATAATGACCCGAATTCATTCAATTGCCACATAGACCCAGAAACTCCAGATGGAGCCCGATTCTATAATGACCTTGAGAACTACACTAACTACGAAGAATTCCTCAACGGTACATCTCCTGTGCTGAATGATACTGATGGAGATGGGATGTATGATGGGCCTGAGGTCTATTACCAGGACCACGATGACGATGGAATGTGGACGGGATGGGAGTATTTCTTTGATTTCGATCCATTTGACCCTGCAGATGCACAAATAGACTCAGATGGCGATAGTTACACCAACCGCTGTGAAAATGAGTGGAATACCAATCCAAAGGATTCCTCTTCCTTCCCCGGACAAGGACAACACTGTGACAACTGGGCTTGATGATTAGTCTCAATTCGCCCGGAATAGG
>Ga0208879_1002952_pt1 | contig 14433 bp, 10 predicted proteins | sample Knorr_S15_td_Bot_FD_185605 | JGI IMG/M metagenome (GOLD analysis project Ga0208879, IMG submission 185605) | Marine microbial communities from Southern Atlantic Ocean transect - Knorr_S15_td_Bottom_ad_5009_LV_A (SPAdes) (version 2) | ecosystem: Environmental > Aquatic > Marine > Oceanic | place... | reverse complement strand
TCGATGGAGCCGACATCGTTCGGATCCACGGATTGAGCTGTCAGCGCGGTTTGGACGGCGAAAGTGAGTGCGGCGAGCGTGGCCACGATACGGGTGATGCACATCGACTTCTCCAATATCGGCTTGGTCTGACAGTCCTCGACTATTAGTAGTGTGTAGCCGAAGTCGTGCTGACATTCGAGCGCCGATGCATCCCGCCCGGCGGCGTTAGGACTCCTCGCAATAGCCCTGCTATTACTCGTCGTCCTGCCTCGCCGGATCGGGCGCCTCGACACTCTCGGTATCTACCAGACTTCGGCTACACACCACTAGTCTGGTACGGTCGGCCGGCGCCAGCGTTGCTCGGCTCCGACTTGAGCCGGACCGCGTCCGGTCTACCTTCACCCATGGCCTCAGCAGACACACCCCTCATGCAGCAGTGGCGGGAGGCGAAGTCCAAGCATCGGGACGCGCTTCTGTTCTTCCGCGTAGGGGACTTCTACGAGCTCTTTCATCAGGATGCAGAGGAGGGCGCCAAGCTGCTGGGCCTCACGCTGACGTCACGCAACAATGGGGCGGCGGCCCGGGTCCCGTTGGCCGGCGTGCCGGCGAAGGCACTGGAAGGATACCTGGCTCGGCTCGTCGGGATGGGCCGCCGCGTTGCGATCTGCGATCAGGTAGAGGACCCGGCTCTCGCGAAGGGAATCGTCAAGCGAGAGGTCACTGAGACGGTAACCCCGGGCACCGTTCTCTCGGATTCCCTTCTGAACAAAAGGCGCAACAACTTCCTGGTCACAGCAGTGCCGGGTGGTGAGGACGAGTACGGTGTGGCCGCGCTCGATGTGTCGACAGGGGAGATGTCGGTCCAGCTCGTACAGGCCAGCGAGCTACGAGCTGAGTTCGGTCGGTTAGAGCCATCTGAGCTTCTCCTTCCGCGCTCGCTCCAGGACTCGGAGGAGCTGGCCTGGGCTGCTGCCGCGCATATACCGCGCACGTATCGCGACGACTGGATGTTCGAGGGGGATGTGTCCGCAGACGAGCTTCTCCGGGTGTTCAAGGTTCAGTCGCTCGATGGCTTCGGGTTCCAGGCGGATGACGCCGTGCTCGTGCGGGCGTCGGGCGCGCTCGTCCAATACCTCCGCGAGATCCGGCCGGCCGGGGTGACGCACCTGATGCCGCCGCGGATCCGCCGGCGTGGGCGAGTCATGCTCTTGGACGAGATGACGCGCCGGAACCTCGAGCTCATCGAGCCACTTCGAGCCGGCGAAGAAGGCGGCACGCTGCTCGACGTTCTCGACCTGACCGTCACGCCGATGGGCGGCCGTCTCTTGCGACGTTGGGTTCTGGAACCACTCGTTACCGCTCAGGAGATTTGGGCTCGGCAGGACGCCGTGCGGGAGCTGGTGGACGAGCTCGAACTGAGGAATCGTCTCCGCGACGCGCTCGGTCGCGTCACGGATCTCGAGCGGCTCGCTGGGAAGATCGGAACGGGCAGGGTCGCTCCACGTGACCTGCACGGGCTCAAGCGGTCCTTGGAGCAACTGCCAGAGATCCGCACCGCTGGAGCCGCAGCCACGAGCGAGGAGACGCATCAGCTGGCCGGGGAGCTCGACTGCCTGACGGAGGTCCGATCCCTTCTGGATGAGACCTTGGCCGACGATCCACCTGCGACGTTACAAGAGGGCGGGGTCATCAGGCCCGGGTGGTCGGACGAGTTGGACGAGTTGAGGGGCATTCGCGACGGCGCGCGCGATTTCATCGCGAGTCTCCAGACCCGCGAGCGCGAGCGGACAGGGGTCTCGTCACTCAAGGTCGGATTCAACAAGGTCTTCGGGTACTACCTCGAGGTGACCAAGGCCAACGTCGCCCGTGTGCCGGACGACTACGTCCGCAAGCAGACTCTGACGAACGCCGAGCGCTACTTCACGCCCGAACTGAAGGAGTGGGAGGAGAAGGTCTTTGGCGCCGAGGATCGAATCGGACGCTTGGAGGCCGAGTTGTTCGTCGAGGTACGCGCGCGGGTGGGCGCCGAGATCTCACGTCTCCAGGAGACCGGGGCCCGCCTCGCCCAACTGGATGTCCTGACGACCTTCGCGGAGGTGGCGACGCGCAACGGCTATGTACGACCCGAGGTCCACACGGGCTTCGAGCTCGAGATCGCCGGCAGTCGTCATCCCGTCGTGGAGACGATGATGCCGCGGGAGGACTTCATTCCGAACGACCTTCGTCTGGATGAGGACGGATGGATCGTGGTCCTCACCGGGCCCAACATGGCGGGGAAGAGCACGGTCCTGAGACAGGTTGGTCTCATCCAGCTTCTGGCTCAGATCGGGTCCTTCGTGCCGGCGGATAGCGCCAAGCTTCCCGTCACGGATCGGATCTTCACGCGCGTCGGCGCGTCCGACAATCTCGCCAGAGGGCAGTCCACGTTTATGGTCGAGATGAGCGAAACCGCCGCCATCGTGCACGGCGCGACCGACCGAAGCCTGGTCCTGCTCGATGAGATTGGTCGTGGGACTTCAACCTACGACGGCGTATCGATCGCGTGGTCCGTGACTGAATTCCTGCACGAGGAACTCGGCTCGAAGACCATCTTCGCCACCCACTACCACGAACTCACGCAGCTCGGCGACCTGCTGCTCGGCGTGAAAAACATGAACGTGTCGGTGCGTGAGGTCGGCTCGGAGATCGTATTCCTGCGCACGCTGATCGACGGGGGAGCGGATCGCTCGTACGGGATCCAGGTCGCGCGCCTCGCCGGACTCCCGGACACCATTTTGGCCCGCGCTCGGGAACTTCTCGCCGAGTTGGAGGGAACACATACGAGCGGGGGAGAAGGGCTCGGTCGGCACGGTGCGCACAGGCCGGCTTCGGAGGCGCCTCCTGCCCAGATTTCGATGTTCCAGGTGGAACACCCTCTCGTCGCTCGGTTGCGCGGGCTCGACCCGGACGACCTGACGCCGAGGGATGCGCTCGAGCTCCTCTACGAGTTGAGGAAGGCCGCACAGGGAGATGGAGACGACACGTGAACGCCCGTGACAACCGGAAAATGACGCGAAGCCACTTTGCCACCGGCACGGCCGCATTGGCGCTGCTCACAACTCTCGCGTGCGGCGGCGAAGGCGAGATTGAGCCGCCGAAGCCACTGTACGGACAGATCCCGATCGACTATCCCCTGACGCTTTGGGACCAGGACATGGAAGGCGAGACGCTCCTGCGCGTGCGCCTCACCGACACGGGCGCTGTCGATTCGGTCGAGATCGCGGAGTCGTCGGGCTACCTCGCCTTCGACTCCGCGGCCATGGCCGGAGCGCGTGATCTGCGGTTTTCTCCCGCGCGACGCGACGGCAAGCGCATCGAGGTCTGGGCCAAGGTGCCCGTCTACTTTTCCAAGCGCCCCCGTCCCGACACGGCACACGTCTTGCCACTTCCTTCGGTGGACCGCCACTAGGGAATTCCATGCAAGAACGCCACAAGAAGCCGTACGACTCCGTCCTCGACCTCATCGGATGGACCCCCCTGGTGCGTCTGACATCGGTAATCGACGGCGCGCGAACACCCCTGTACGGGAAGTTGGAGTTCATGAACCCAGGCGGCTCCATCAAGGACCGCATCGGGTTGGCCATGCTCGAAGCCGCTGAGAACGACGGCACGCTCAAGCCGGGAGGGACGATCGTCGAGGCGACCGGGGGGAACACCGGACTCGCGCTGGCGATGGCCGCGTCGCTCAAGGGCTATCGGTGCATCTGCACCATGCCGGACAAGATGAGCAGCGAGAAGGTCAAGCTCCTGAGGGCGTTCGGTGCGGAGGTGATCATCACCCCGACCGCGGTCCCGCCTGACCATCCTGATCATTATCTCCAGAGGGCTCGCTCGATCACGGCCGCGACCCCTGGCGCGGTGATGGCCGATCAGTTCTACAACGAAGCGAATCCGAAGGCGCACTACGAGACGACGGGCAGGGAGATCTGGGAACAGACCGACGGACGGATCACGCACTTCGTGGCGTCGGCCGGCACCGGGGGGACGATCACGGGTGTGGGGCGCTACCTGAAGGAGAAGAACCCCGACGTTCTCGTAGTGGGCGTCGACCCGGAGGGATCGATGATCGCTCCGTTCTTCAACACCGGCGAGCCTATCGAGGGCACGCCCTACAAGGTGGAAGGGGTCGGGAACGACAAGATCCCGGGTGCGCTCGATCTCGACGTCGTCGACGAATATCGATCGCTGGATGACGGCTCTGCGTTCCGCATGACGAGGCGGCTCACGCGCGAAGAGGGACTCTTCGCCGGTGGCTCGGCCGGCATGATGGTCCACGCGGCAGTAGAGCTCGCGAAAGAAATCGACGATCCGGACGCCCTCGTGGTCACCTTGCTCTGTGACTGGGGCGAGCGGTACCTGAGCAAGGTGTACGATGACGAGTGGATGCGTGAGAACGGCTTCCTGGATCGGCAGAAGCGCGCGACGGCCCGTGACCTGATCGGCGACAAGAGCGGCGAGGCGCCGCCGCTCATCACCGTCGAGCCCAGCACTTCCGTTCGGATCGCGCTCTCGACGATCACGGCGCACGACATCGGGCAGCTCCCGGTGGTCCACGACGGAGCGTGTGTCGGGGCCATCACCGAGAACAGGCTCATGGCTCAGGTACTGGCCGACGTTTCGCTTCTGGACAAGCCGGTGGACGCCGTCATGGACGCGCCGTTCCCCGTGATCGGGGGGCACATCGACTCCGAGGAAATCCGCACGCTACTGACGCACGGCAACGCCGCGTGCCTGGTGAGCGACAACGGACATCTCTCTGGAATCATCACCCGCTACGACGTCGTGCGGGCTCTGACCGCATGAGGATTGCCGTCCTGATGGGCGGGACGTCTGAAGAACGCGAGGTCTCCCTCTCGTCGGGCGCGGAGGTGGCGCAGGCGCTCCGCCAGGCAGGCCACACAGTCGTCGCGGTGGACACCGTCAGTGGCGTGCTGGACGCGGCGGCAGAGGCGCGTCTCATCACTGAGGGGGTGAGAGCGGCGCCCCCACTCGCTGAGACCCTGGGTCGGCTCGACGAAGGGCACACGGTCGCGATGGCGCGCGATCCGGACATGGGCGATGTCGACGTGTTCTTCCTCACGCTCCACGGAGGATCGGGCGAAGACGGGACGATTCAGGCGCTTCTCGATGTCGCGGGAGTCACGTATACCGGGAGTGATCGGCTCGGGTGCTCGCTCGCGATGGACAAGGAGGTCACGAAGCGGCTGCTGCGCGATGTCGGCGTACCCACGCCCGATTGGTTGGTCGGGCCCCAGACTGCCGACGAAGTGGTGGAGCGGTTGGGCCTTCCAGTCATCGTGAAGGCGGCCACCGGGGGCTCGTCTCTTCGGCTCCATCTGGCACACGACCACGGGGAGCTGGAAGTCGCGATCGCGGATAGCAGAAGCTGGGACGACCTCGTCCTGTTCGAGCGGTATCACCAGGGCCGCGAGCTCACCGTCTCCATCCTTGGAGACGAGGCCCTTCCGGTTGGGGAAATCATCCCGCAGCACGAGTTCTTCGACTACGAGTGCAAATACCAACCCGGCATGGCTGAAGAGGTTTTCCCCGCAGACATTCCGGATGAGCTCGCCGAGCGACTCCAGAGCCTGGCTCTGACCGTCCACAAGGCGCTCCGGATGCGAGACCTTTCGAGAGTCGACTTCATGGTTGATGATCGAGGCCAAGCCTGGTGCCTGGAGGCGAATGCTCTCCCGGGAATGACTGCAAACAGCTTGTTGCCGAAGGCGGCCATGGCCGCAGGTATCACGTTCCCCGAGCTGTGCGAGCGGATCGCATCGCTCGCGGCCGCAAGAAAAAGTGCGCACTTTGCGTAAGGTGGACATCGGCGCCGCCAGGAGGTTGCGAGGCCGGAACCTGTACAGAGAGCAGGGGTCCGATAGGTTCGCCCCACCAGATGGAAGGACGAAGGGATAAGAATGGCGTATTCAACCGGGAGCTTCGGGTTCAGCTATATGCTTACCCCGATCGTGAAGCGCCTGATGATCGCCAACGTGGTCGTCTTTTTCCTGACACTGTTGATCGGTCAGGACTTCGTCTTCGAGTGGTTCGCCTTCCAGCCGACGCGGATTTTCTTCCGGCCGTGGGGCCCGATCACATACATGTTCCTGCACGGCAGCTTCATGCATCTCGCCGTAAACATGTTGGTGCTCTTCTTCTTCGGGCCACCGTTGGAGGGAAAATGGGGTGAGAAGGAGTTCATCCGGTTCTACGTGACGTGTGGCCTAGGTGGCGTCGCGCTGAGCTATCTCTTCCTTCCTTCTTGGGTCGTCGGCGCGTCCGCGGCCATCTACGGGCTCATGCTCGCGTTCGCGATGAACTGGCCTGACGCTCCGATCTACGTGTGGGGCATCTTCCCGGTGAAGGCGAAGTACCTCGTCGGGTTCCTCTTCGTTCTGAGTGCATTGAGCGCGGTCCAGGGGACCGGGGGCGGGACCGCCCACTTCGCCCATCTCGGGGGGCTGGCGGCGGCCTTCATCTATCTCAGGGCTGACTGGCGCCCGGGCCAGGGCATCAACCGACTCAAGAAGGCTGCGACCAAGGGTCGCCGGCTCGCGATCGTGCCCCGCGACGACAACGATGACGAGCAGCGCGGCGCCCACGCCTCGGCAGGCCACCGGCGGGAGGACACCGCGCTCTTCGACAAGGTCGATCAGGTGTTGGACAAGATCTCGGCGACGGGCATGTCCTCGTTGACGAAAGACGAGCTCAAGCTTCTCGACGAGGTCTCGAAGCGGCACAGGTCCAACTAGCCGCTCCATCTCGCTCGACCCCGGCCTCGCTTGTTCCCCCCGAAGCCGCCCGCGAGTTTACCTGTTCTCGCTCTGGAACTGTCCCAGATGATCCCCAATGAGGCTGCGAGGCTTTCATGGTCCGCGTTACCTGCGCCCTTCTGACCGCGACACTCCTCGCCGCGTGCGGCGGCTCCCCGCCACCACCGCCTCCCCCCGCCCCGCCGGCGGCCGAAGAGACGGCTCTGGCCCCGCCGGACATCATCCAGATGGCGGTACCCGACGTGCCTGATGCCGTTGAGACTCCTCTGTATGGGGTCGATCTCGACACGGTGCGGGCCGGTGAGTTCGATCAAGGCAAGATGTGGACGTTCGAGTTCCCTCCGGCGGACCACATCGAGGAGACGTACGGCTTCCGGCCAGACGGGGCATGGTTCGAGAGGGCTCGCTTGGGTGCGCTGAGGATTCCGAGTTGCTCCGCGTCGTTCGTCTCGCCGAACGGCTTGGTGATGACGAACCATCACTGCGCCCGCGAGTTCGTTTCCCAGGTGTCAGGCGATGGCGAGACGCTCCTCGACGATGGCTTCATCGCCATCGACTTGAACGACGAGCGGCCCGTCGAGAACTTCGAGGCCGACCAGCTCGTCGAAATCGTCGACGTGACGGATGAGGTGAACGCGCAGCTCGACGCACTTCCCGCCGGGGATCGCGGGGAGGCTCGCGAAGCTCTGCTCGAGGAGATCGAGGCGCGCATCGTCGAGGAGCGAGGCGGAGAGGACTCCGGGTACGAGATCGAGATGATCTCGCTGTACAACGGAGGACGGACTTCGGCCTACGTATTCCGGCGCTATACCAATGCCAAGCTGGTCATGGCCCCCGAGCTCCAGATCGGATTCTTCGGTGGCGACCCGGACAACTTCACCTATCCGCGGTACAACCTGGACTTCTCGTTCTTCCGCATCTACGACGATGACGGTGCGCCTCTGTCGAGCGACTCGTACTTCCCGTTCGACCAGGACGGCCTGGCCGAGGGTGATCCGATCTTCATCGTCGGGAATCCCGGATCGACGCACCGGCTCCAGACCGTCGCGGAGCTGGAGTATCGACGCGACGTGAGCGATCGGTTCTTGCTCGAGACGGTCCGCCGCCGGATGGAGGTGCTCGGAGCATATATCGAGGCCAACCCAGAGACCGCCGAAGAGTTCGACCTCAGGAACGAATACTTCGGTCTGAGCAACACCGAGAAGGCGTATGAGGGTCAGGTGCGGGGCCTCGAGGACCCGGTCATCATCGCGAAGAGAGCGGATAACGAGGCCGCCTTCCTCGCGGCGATCAATGCCGACCCGGCCCTTCAGGAGCGCTACGGGGGCCTCATCGAGCAGATGGCCGAGCTCCAGGACCTGAAGCGCACCCAGAACGGCGTAGTCGGCGCGTTCTCGGTCTTCGGGAACCCGTATCTCGACTCGTCGACGCTCATCCGGGGCTTTTTCGGCCTGCAGGTGATCTCCATGGTGCAGGGTGGGGCCGCTGAGGAGGAGATCGAGTCGATGCTCGACAATGTCCGTGGGGCCCCTCAGATGCCGGCCGAGTTGGATGCGGCTCTCATGGCTGACCGTTTCGCGGATTTGGTCCGGCACCTTGGTGCGGAGCATCCCGCCGTCTCAGCCTTGCTGGCGGGACGAACGCCAGAGGCCGCGGCGCAGCAGGTCTTTTCGATGACGGAATTGGCCGATTCAGCGGGTGCTGTAGCGGCCCTCGAGTCCGGTAGCGCATCTCCCGGAGATGGCGCCATCCAGGCGATCATCGCCTTTCTTCCTGCGTTCCTCGAGCTCAACACCCTGTTCGTCGACGTCGGGCCTCGAGAAGAGGCCATCGCCGCGGATCTCGGTCGAGCTCGTTTCGAGATCTACGGTACCGACGTGCCGCCCGACGCGACGTTCTCACTGAGAATCGCGGATGGAGTGGTGACCGGCTACGAGTACAACGGCACGATCGCGCCTGTCTTCACCACACTCTACGGGCTCTACGACAGACACTACTCGCATGCTGGCAAAGAAGACTGGGCATTGCCGGATCGCTGGCTTGACCCGCCCGAGTCTCTCGACTTGTCGACCCCGCTCAACTTCATCTCGACCGCCGACATCATCGGTGGAAACTCCGGGTCGCCCGTGCTCGATCGTGATCTCGAGATCGTCGGCGTCGTGTTCGATGGCAACGTAGAGAGCCTGACCGGGGACTATATCTACCTACCGGAACGGAATCGCTCCATCACGGTCGATAGCCGCGCGATTCTGGAGTCACTGGACGAGATCTTCGACTTCGACCGATTGGTGCTCGAGCTCACATCGGGCGAGTTGGTCGAGACCGAAGCGGAGGCCGACCGAAGGCGGTAAGCTGGGCGAAGGAAAACGGGTGGCATGCCGTACGATGTAGTGCCGCCCAACCTTAGAAGGAGGGGACCCATGGCCGGAAGCTTCTCGAACAGCTTCACCCTGGTGAAAGCGAGCGCCCACGTCCTGAAGATGGACAAGGAGCTCTTGGTTTTCCCGCTCCTGTCGGGAGTCGCCTCGGTGCTTGTGACTGCGAGCGTCGTCGTCCCGCTCGTGGTGACCGGCGGCTGGGAGATCTTCGCCGAGGATGGCGGATACCTCAGCTATGCCTTTGGGTTCTTGTTCTACCTCGCTCAGTACACGGTCATGTTCTTCTTCAACTCGGCGCTTGTCGGAGCCGCCCTCATCCGCCTCGACGGTGGCGATCCGACCGTGAGCGATGGGTTGGCCATCGCCTCCAAGCGCATGGGGGCGATCATCGGGTACGCTGCCATCGCAGCCACGGTTGGGATGGTCCTGCGCTTCATCTCCGAGAGGTCGGGATTCCTTGGCAGAATGGTCGCTGGCTTCGTCGGCATGGGATGGACGCTGGCGACGTACCTCACGGTCCCGATTCTGGTCACCAAGGATGTCGGACCGATCGATGCGGTGAAGGAGAGCGCCGCGCTGTTCAAGCAGACGTGGGGCGAGCAGGTCGTCGGCAACTTCGGAATGGGTTGGGCGATCTTCCTCATGTTCGGGTCTTGGACCGTGGTTGGGATCGGACTGATGGTCGTGCTTGGCGGCATCCTGCCGGGCGCCTTCGTCCTCGCAGGGGCGATCTGCTGGCTGATGGGATACGTCTTCCTGGCGCTGGTGTCGTCCGCTCTCAAGGGCGTGTATACCGCGGCTTTGTACCGGTACGCCATCACCGGTGAGGCTGGCCATTTCGACCCGAACATCATGGGGAACGCGTTCCGGCCGAAGTGATCGGGCCGCCGAGAAACGAGTAGGCCAGGCGGGGACAAACCAAGGTTGCCGGGGCCCCTAGGGCCCTCTACAATCCGGGTCCCCTTTTTTGGGAAACGACCGGGGCTCTCTGCCGACAGGCGGAGGGCCTCGACTCATCGAGATCTCGGAGGAGTCTGAATGGCATCGGGCAAGGAATACACCACGGATCGCATTCGGAATATTGCGGTCGTGGGTCATGGCGGTGCTGGAAAGACCACCCTGATCGACGCGATGTGCTTCGCGTCAGGTACCTCCAATCGACTCGGAGACGTGGACGAGGGGACCGCGTTGACGATGCATACGCCTGAAGAGCACGCCCATGAGATCTCCATTCAGCTGACGCCGGCGTATGCCGAGCACATGAATGCGAAGATCAACCTTCTCGATACGCCAGGTTTCTTGGATTTCACCGGCGAGGCGCTGTCCGCCGTGAGAGTGGCGGACGCCGCCATCATTGTGGTGAGCGCCACCTCGGGCGTCGAGGTGGGCACCGAGAGAGTTTGGGAGTACTGCGAGGCCCGGGGAATTCCCCGGATTTTTTTCGTCTCCATGATGGACAAAGAACATGCCGACTTCGACGGCGTGTTCCAGCAGATCAAGAATCTCGCCGACGGTGCGCTGCCCGTAGAGATCCCGGTTGGGGAAGGCGCCGACTTCAGAGGCATCATCAATCTGTTCAGCGAGAAGGCCCACATCTACAAGAAGGGAACGACGAAGGGCGAGTACAACGAGACGGACATCCCGGATGACCTGAAGGACAAAGAGGCACAGTGGGAGACCGAGCTACAGGAGACGCTCGCAACGACCGACGAGGCCTTGCTCGAGGCGTACCTCGAGGGGGGCAAGATCTCACGCGAAGAGGCCATCGAGGCCATGGGCCGGGGGATGGGACGGAACGAGGTCTTCCCGGTCTTCTGTGGGGCCGCCAAGATGACATATGGGGTCAAGGCACTCCTGAATAAGCTGGTGGAGCTGTGCCCCAGCCCCGCGGAGGCAGGCGCTGAGATCGTGGGGGATACAGAGCTCAAGGCGGACGATTCAGGCCCGTTCGTGGCCCTGGTCTTCAAGACGGCCGCGGAGCCCCACGTAGGCGAGCTGTCGTACTTCCGCATCTACTCGGGAAAGGTCGCGAACGGTGCCGAAGTCGTTAACGCGTCCGACGGCCAGATCGAGAAGCTGAACCATCTTGGCATCCCGATGGGCAAGGAGCGCACTGAGGTTGATGTCCTCCATGCCGGGGACATCGGCGTTGTAGCCAAGCTCAAGCACACGCATACGAACGACTCGCTGAACGCCAAGGGCAACAGCATAGAGCTGGACAGGATCGACTTTCCGAGTGCCGACACCGCGGTGGCGATCAAGGGCGCCACGCGCCATGACGATGACAAGCTCGGCGAGGTTCTCCCTAAGCTCCACGACGAGGACCCGACTTTCTCTGCGGCGTTCGACGGTGAGGTCCATCAGACCATCGCTCGTGGCGTCGGCGAGGTGCACCTCGATGTGGTCTTCGAACGCATGGAGCGGAAGTACGGCGTGAAGGTCGTCACCGAGCAACCGAAGATCGCCTACCGTGAGACCATCACCAGGAGGGCTGAGGGGCAGGGCCGCCACAAGAAGCAGTCCGGTGGTCGCGGGCAGTTCGGCGACTGTTGGGTCAGGATGGCGCCCAAGCCTCGCGGTGCAGGCTACGAGTTCGTCAACTCGATCAAGGGTGGCGTGATCCCGACCAAGTTCGTGCCTTCGGTGGACCGTGGAATCCGCGAGGCGTCGGAGAAGGGCGTCATCGCAGGGTACCGCCTGGTCGACTTCTCAGCGGAGTGCTACGACGGCTCGTACCACGCTGTGGACTCCTCCGATATCGCGTTCAAGCTGGCCGGCTCGCATGCCTTCCGGAACGTGGCCGAGAAGTGCGGACCGGTTCTTCTCGAGCCGATCCTCGAGGTCTCTGTCACCACCCCGGACGAATATGTGGGCGATATCGTGGGTGACCTGACGTCCCGGCGGGGGAAAGTGCAGGGGATGGATCCGGCGACCGGCCGCACGACCGTTCGTGCCATGGTGCCCGAGTCCGAGCTCTACAAGTACGCTGCGACGCTTCGCTCGATCACCCAGGGGCGGGGCCACCATTCGCGGAGGCTGGCTGGTTATGAGCCGGCTCCGCCTGAGGTGGCGGCGAAGGTGAAGGCGCAGCGGAAGGCAGAACAAGAAGGTTAGGGAGCGGCACGCCGACCGAAGCTACCGGCTGAGCCGTCTAGACGCCGAACTGCCTGAAGTGGTGGTCGACGTGCTTGTAGCCCCATCGGCCCCATTCGCCACGGGTCAGCTTTCCGAAGATCGGATGTGCCGGCATGTCCCCGGAGCCCGTGGATGCGAACCGCGCCATGAGCTGCTCCAGAGTGGCCACATCGTCTGAGAAGTCGCCCGGCGGAGTCCCGCCGCGCTCCTGGTCGGCCTCCGGCACCGTCTTCGCGCCCTCGGGCCACGTCATCGGCGTGCTCAATGCGATGAAGCGGACGACGGTTTTTAGAAACACGTTGCCGCGCATCTTCGGTTGTCTCTCCCCGAGTGCCATCCGGAACGCGTCGCTCAGGTGGCAGACCATGCCGCCCACCGACATTCGGCCCCACTGACGCTTGGAGTCTGACGTCAACTGCACGAGACGCTCCGCTAGGCGCTCGTGGTTCGGAGCGTCGAAGATGCTTTGCATGGGCGGCTCGTCGATCACGTAGGGTCCTCGGCCCGCCCCTTGGGGAGGGTGCTCATCCGGGTCAACTTCGCGCGGGGCTCGTCCGAGTGCCATATGTGAAGCATGGACCTCACCGCCGATCAAGTCGCCTGGCACCGAATCCGGCGCTCAGGGCTCATCGAGCCCTTCGCCTAGGCCCGCGAGGCGGCATCCGCTCTGCTCGGCGTGTAATCACAGTTCGTCGCACCCTCGGGCCTCTCGCTGCGCAATCGACTCGCCTCCGGCTTCACCGAGTCCGATCTCGACCGACTGCTGCATGACGAGAGGGTGCTCATTCGCACCTGGGGCCAGCGGCGCACCGTCCACGTGTACAATGTGGCCGATTGGCCGACGTTCACGTCCGCTACGCAGCTGCTATCGCTCTATCAGGATCGGTACCTGAAGCACTTCGGAGGCAACGCCGACGAGCTTCGGGCGGCGGTCGATCGCACGGGTGAGCTTCTCCGCAAAACAGAACGAGCCTGCCGCGCCGATCTGACCGTGGCGGACCCGAGCCTCGAGCATTGGACCCAAATCGGGAACGGGCTCATGATGGACCTCGCGCGGCAGGGGCTCTCATGCCACGCGGGCTTGGAGGGCGGAAAGAGCTACTTCGCGCATCGCGATGTTTGGTTGCCCGGCCTCGGCTGGGATCCACCATCGACCGAGGCGGCGGGCATCTCGCTCGCAAGTCGGTACTTCGGCACGTATGGGCCGGCGACGCTGCGGGACCTCGCGTTCTGGTTCGGCGGCAAGATGAAGGAAGCCAAGGCCTGGGTAGCGGCCCTCGGGGATGACCTCGTTGAGGTACGGGTTGGGGATGAGACTTTGCTCGCATCAGCCGCGGATCTGGACGAGATCGCTCAGCAGCCCCCGCCGCGCGCGGACTGGCCCATCCGACTGCTCCACCGCTTCGACCCCTTGGTGCTGTGCCACAAGGACAAGTCGTGGTTGATCGACGAGGCGCACTACAAGGCTGTGTGGCGGAAGGCCGGATACGTGGAGGCGGTGCTCCTCATGGAGGGGCGGATCGCTGGTGTTTGGCGGTACGACAAGAAGGGGAAGGGGATCGACATCACGCTCGAGCCCTTCAAGAAGCTGCCCGCCGGGATCGCTTCGATCCTTGAGCCCCAGGCGCTCGATGTTGCCGATTACTTGGGCGTGGAGCTGAGCGGCTTCGAGGTCCGTTAGCGCGAGGAGCGCTCCGTGCGAAATGGGGGTTCCCCATGTCGGCGGGCGCCGCATATTACCTGAGCGCGCCAAACACTCCCGCTAAGTCGCGCATTCCGCGCCTCAAACCCTTGTGGGCCGCTCGAGTCGACCCACCCACCGGTGCTCCCGCACCGCCGAAAGGTGACCCATGCCGTCCAAAGTCACGGCCCTGCTAGGCGAGCGAGCGTGAAGCGGTTGGGCTTTCTTCAGAGCACGCTCGGCAAGAAGGCCGTGGTCGCGCTCACGGGCGCCATCTTGATCGGATTCCTCGTGGGTCATGTCGCCGGAAACCTCAAGGTGTTCTTGTCCGATCCGGAGCCGGGTGTCCGCGACATCGACGTGTACGCGGCCTTCTTGCGCTCGGCTGGTGAGCCCGTTCTCCCGCACGGCGGGGCGCTGTGGACCGCCCGACTGATACTGCTCG
>Ga0208879_1002949_pt1 | contig 14443 bp, 12 predicted proteins | sample Knorr_S15_td_Bot_FD_185605 | JGI IMG/M metagenome (GOLD analysis project Ga0208879, IMG submission 185605) | Marine microbial communities from Southern Atlantic Ocean transect - Knorr_S15_td_Bottom_ad_5009_LV_A (SPAdes) (version 2) | ecosystem: Environmental > Aquatic > Marine > Oceanic | place... | reverse complement strand
CAATATTTAAATGCATTCAGTGTATTTTCCTTGAAATTTTTCTTTGCTAATCCTCTATGAATTATAAGGTGTTGCATTTATTAATTTAGTTTTATTAGTTTTTGAAATAGTATTATTTCCAACCACTGATTGTTTTTACTTCTAGGTATTCTTCTAGTCCCCAAGCTCCACCTTCGCGGCCATTCCCAGATTGTTTGTACCCTCCATAAGGTGTTCCTTCAGCAAGGGATTTGCCATTAATATACACGCTACCTGATCGAACTTGTCTTGCAACTCGTCTAGCTTTTTCTTTGTCTTCGGTTTGTAAATAGTTGCCTAAACCGTAAGAGGTATCATTAGTAATAGCAATTGCTTCTTCTTCGGTTTCAAAAGGTATTATTGATAATACCGGTCCAAATATTTCTTCTTTCGCAATTCTCATATCATTCGAAACATCAGCAAAAACTGTTGGTTGAACAAAATAACCTTTGTCCAATCCTTTTGGACGATTAGGTCCTCCAGCAGCTAAAGTTGCTCCTTCATCAATTCCACTTTGAATTAATCCCTGTATTTTATCGAACTGTGTTTTTGAAACGACAGGACCAATATGATCACCTTTTTTTGACGATATATCAACTTTCATTTTATTTGCTTCATCTGCTGCTTCTTTAACAGCTCTTTCATAAATTGATTTTTCAACAAGCATACGTGTTGGAGCATCACAAGATTGACCAGAATTACTCATTACATTTCTAACGCCATCCCTTACTGCATCTGGATAAGAATCTGCAAAAACAATATTGCCTCCTTTACCTCCTAACTCCAAACATACTCTTTTAATTGTATCAGCAGAATTTTTTGTAATAAGTTTTCCTGCTCTAGTTGATCCAGTAAAAGAAACCATGTCAATATCAGGGTGGCCTGATATTTGTGTACCAACACCCGCACCATCTCCATTCACTAAATTAAAAACTCCGGGAGGAAATCCTGCTTCATGAATCATGTCTGCAAACAACATGCCTGATAGTGGTGCAATTTCAGAAGGTTTTAAAATTATTGTACATCCAGCAGCAAAAGCTGGTGCAACTTTTAATGTAATTTGATTTATTGGCCAATTCCACGGAGTAATTAGACCACATACACCAATTGGCTCATAAGCAATATAATTGTCTGACCCCTCATCGAAAGTTGAGCCAAATTCAAAATCCTTTAGCCTTTTTATAAAGTCTTCGATGTGGGATGCGCCTGATGCTGTCTGTGCCGAAGATGCCCAATCGAGAGGAGCTCCCATTTCCATAGAAATTGCTTCAGACATTTCATCCCATCTGGATTTATAAATTTCATATAATTTTTGAATAAGAGAAATTTTTTCTTCTTTGGAAGTTTGTTTCCAACTAGAGAAAGCTTCTTTTGCTGCTTTTACAGCAGAATTGGTATCCGTAACATCTCCTAATGAAATGATAGCAAAAGGTTCTTCATTTGATGGATTGATTACCTCAAAATCATTCGGTTTTGAAGGAGCAACCCATTTGCCATTTATGTAAAAATTTCTTTTATCTAGCATTTTAAATCATAATATTATTATCATATAAATTATATTTCATATCCTTTTTTTTCTGTTTCATTATCAACCAATACTTCAGGGTAACCGCTTGCTCTAAAATCAATTTTGAAATTATCTTCCAATCTTTTAACAACCATAGAAGACCAAGCTCTTGATCCGTATTTTTTATGAGCATCTTTAAAAATATTCAAAACCAAAGGTGAAATTTCTAATGGTATATTAAGTTTTTTTGATAATTCATTGAACAAGGTCACATCTTTTTCAACCAAATCCATAGTAAAATTTATATTATATGAGCCATTTAGAATTACCTGGCTTTCAGTTTCATGTACAAAAGAGTTTCCCGATGAGACTTGAATACCCTTAAATGTTTTGTTCATATCTAAATTTGATTTTTTTGCTACAGCCCAAGCCTCACCCAAGGCTGCTAAATGGGTTGATGCTAAATAATTTGTAATAACTTTTAATATTGAAGCTGAACCCAACTCTCCAGTATGTAAAATCTTTCTTCCCATTGCTGTAAGAGCAGGTAGAATTTTTTCAAAAGATTTTCTTTCTCCTCCTACAAATATAGCAATATTACCAGTTGCAGCACGATGACAGCCACCACTAACTGGACCATCTAATGGAAAACCACCTTTTTTTTTAACTAATTCACCAAATCTTTTTACTTCTGACTCATCAGTAGTACTCATTTCTAACCAAATTTTATTGTTAGAAATACCTTTAATAACACCATTTTCTCCTTCCATCACTTCAGCACATATTTTTGGAGAAGGAAGACAGGTGATTATTAAATCAACTTTTTCAGCCAGTTCTTTTGCTGATGTTATAACTCCAGCTCCTTTGTCAGCAAAATCTTTTGTAAGTTTACTATCTAAATCTTTTACTGTTAAATCAAATTTATTTCTTAATAAGCTACCAGCTAGTTTTCCGCCCACATTTCCAAGACCAATAAAACCTATTTTCATAACAACCTCTTTAATTTTAATGAATATTAAAAACCTTATGATATATTTCTTTTTTAAAAATGTATTCAACAAAAATAAAACCGAAGTATAATCCTAATCCTAATCCTAGAATAGGTTTGATTGCTTTGGCTAGTGATTTTACGATTGAAAAAGACTTTATTAATGTAATTAAAGATAAAGACATAGATTTTTTTGTTAATCGAATAGAGTGCTACAATCCTTTAACTAGTGAAAATTTAATCAAAATGTCACAGAAAGTAACTGAAGTTACTAAAGATATTCTTCCTGATCAAAAAATAGACTGCGTTGTTTATGGTTGTACCTCAGGAACTATAGCGGCAGGACATAATTCAATTGAACAGAAAATTAAATTAGCCAAACCAGAAACAAAAGTTACAACTCCAAGCACTGCAGCTATAAAAGCTTTAAAAAAATTGAAAATTCAAAAATTATTTATTTTTACACCATACAGCAAGAGACTGAATGATGAAGTAGTTGAGTATTTTAAAAAAGAAAACTTTAATGTTACATCAAATTCTTATTTTGATATTGAAACCGATATTGATATTGGAAAAGTTGATCAAAACTATTTATATGAGGTACTTTCAAAGATTGATTTAAAAGATGCTGATGCTTTATTTGTTTCTTGTACAGCTTTACCAGTTTTATCAATAATTGATAAACTTGAAAAAAAATTAAACAAACCTGTTTTATCTAGCAACCAAGCTTTAATTTGGGACACTCTAGAAAATATTGGAAAAAATAATTCAGTTCATGGCTTTGGTAAGTTATTCTTAGCAAATTAGTTATGTCGTTTACTAAAGAAGAATACAAAGCAAGATTAAAAAGAGTTCAAATCTCAATGCAAGAAAAGGGTATTGAACTATTAATTTCTCAAGACACAGCAAATATGAATTATCTAACTGGTTATGATGCTTGGTCTTTTTATTATGCACAATGCGTAATAGTTCATGTAAATGCAGAGGAACCACTATGTTTTGTAAGAGCACAGGATGCCGGTGGAGCTTATATAAAAACATATTTGAAAGATGAAAATATTATTAAGTATCACGAAAAATATATCCATACATGGCCTTTACACCCATATGATTATTTAGTTGAAATTATTAAAGAAAAAAAATGGGATAAGCTAAGCGTTGGTTTAGAAATGGATAGCCATTACTTCACGGCTTATTGTTATGAAAAAATAAAACAAGGTTTACCCAATGCTAAACTAAAAGACTCAGAAAGATTGGTTAATTGGACCAGGTTAGTTAAATCAAATGCAGAAATAGAATTAATGAAATCTGCTGCTTTAATTTCTGAAAAAGGCATGAAAACAGCAATGGAAACAATTAATCCTGGTGTAAGACAATGTGATGCTGTTGCAGAAATTCAAAGAGCATTATTTGTGGGAACTCCAGAATTGGGCGGAGAATACTCTAGTATTGCAACATTATTACCAACAGGAAAAGGAACATCGGCATCTCATTTAACAGCCACACAAGATAAATTTGTTTCTGGTGAAGCGACTATTATTGAACTTTCAGGAACCTATAAAAGATATCATGCACCAATGGCAAGAACAGTATTATTGGGTAAACCAGATCAAAAAAAAATCGATGCTATGAAAGCAACCAATGAAGCGTTAGATGCAGGAATTGCAGTAACCAAACCTGGAAATACCGCAGATGATGTTGCTCAAAAATTTTGGGCTGTATTGGACAAATATAATATTAAAAAAGAATCTAGAACTGGATATTCTATTGGTATTGGTTATCCACCAGATTGGGGAGAGCATACCTTAAATATATTAAAAGGGGATAAAACTATTTTACAACCAAACGTTACTTTTCATATGATTGCAGTCATGCAATTTGGGGACTGGGGAGTGGAAGCTTCTGAAGCTATAAGAGTTACAGAAAAAGGTTTTGAATTATTCTGCAATTTATCTAGAGAATTACATATAAAGGGATAATTCTCTTGAAAAAATTTTTAACAAATGTTTAATATTCAGCTTTTATGACAACTTCAGAAAGTTTTGTAAGATTTGATAAAGTAGATAAAAGCTACGATGGTGAAATATTAGTAGTTAAAGATTTAAACTTAGATGTTCCAAAAGGTGAATTTTTAACAATGCTTGGACCGTCTGGGTCAGGAAAGACAACCGTTTTAATGATGTTGGCTGGTTTTGAAACTCCAACTAGTGGAGAAATTTATTTAGATGGAGAACCAATAAGCAGTATTCCGCCATATAAAAGAGGAATAGGAATGGTTTTTCAAAATTATGCTCTATTTCCTCACATGACAGTAAATGAAAATTTAGCGTTTCCACTAGAAGTAAGAAAACTTCCAAAATCTGAAATAAATGACAAAGTTGCTAATGCACTTTCAATGGTTGAGCTCCAAGATTTTGGCAATCGTATGCCTTTACAATTATCTGGTGGTCAACAGCAACGTGTTGCCTTAGCCAGATCTTTAGTATTTGAACCAAGATTAATTTTAATGGATGAACCGTTAGGTGCACTTGATAAAAATTTAAGAGAACAAATGCAATATGAGATTAAACATATTCATGAAAGAATTGGAATTACAGTTGTTTATGTAACTCATGATCAAAGCGAGGCTTTAACAATGTCAAATCGAATTGCAGTTTTTAATGATGGTAAGATTCAACAAATTTCTACACCGGATGTGTTGTATGAAAAACCTGATAATTCTTTTGTAGCCCAATTTATTGGTGAAAATAATCAGTTAGAAGGAAAAGTAAAATCAATAAGTGGAAATTCTTGTATTATTACAACCAAGTCAGGTGATGACATAAATGCTTTAAAAGTAAATGTGAATAATATTGGAGATGCTTCAACAATTTCACTTCGTCCGGAAAGAGTTGCAATTAATTCAACAGAAAAATTTGAAAACGTATTTGATGCAAAAATTAAAGAATTAATTTATTTAGGCGATCATATTAGAACCCGTGTTGAGATATGTGGAAATGATCAGTTTATTGTTAAAGTCCCAAATTCTTATAAAGATTCTAATTTAAAGGAAGGGGCAACAGTCAAACTCTCTTGGAAAGCAAGTGATTCAAGGGCATTAGACCTGAGTTAAGCATCAAAATAAACAAAAAAAGTTTTTGCAGTATTTCTATATTTATGTTTAATTTCTTGAATATATAAACTTAAATTAAATTTAATTTAGAGGGGAGAATATATGTTAAAAACAATCAAAGCTACCTTCCTTGGATTAATATCATTAGCATTTGTCGCATCGGCATATGCTGATATTACTTTTGTATCTTGGGGCGGAGCTTATACAATGAGTCAACAAAAAGCTTACATTGACACTTGGGACAAAGGTTCAGGAGTTACTGTTGAAAGCTACAATGGTGGTCTTGGAGAAATCAAAGCACAAGTTGAAGCAGGCAATGTTACTTGGGATGTGGTAGACGTACTTCCAGACCAAGCGATTACTGGTTGCGATGAAGGTTTATTTGAAAAACTAGACCAAAGTGCATTTATAGATGATTTAGTAGTTCCACCAGTATCAGAATGTATTGTTCCACAAATCTTTTGGTCATATGTAGCATTTTATGACAAAGCAGCTTTTCCTGGAAAAAAACCAAAAAACATTAAAGATTTCTTTGATGTTAAAAAGTTTCCTGGAAAAAGAGGAATACATACTTGGGCAAACGCTTTAATCGAAATGGCACTTGTTGCTGACGGTGTTAAAGCAAGCAAAGTATACGATGTAATGAGTACTCCTGAAGGAATTGACAGAGCATTTGCAAAACTAGATACAATTAAAGATCATGTTGTATTCTGGTCAGCAGGTTCTAAACCACTTGAATTAGTATCAAGCGGTGAAGTTGTTATGTCATTGGCATACAACGGTCGTGTTGGAGCTGCTATCCTTTCAGAAGGAAAAGACTTCGAATACATTTGGGATGCACAAGTTCTTGAGCAAGAATATCTTGTAGTAATCAAAGGTGGTAAAAATATTGCTGAAGCAAAAGAGTTTGTAGCTCATGCATCATCTGCAGAATCACTAGCTCTTCAAGCTAAGTACATTCCTTATGGTCCTATGAGACCATCTAGTATTGCTATCATTAAGGCAGGTGAGCCTTATTTTCATACTGGTGTAAATATTATGCCTCATATGCCAACTAGACCTAAGGTATTGAAAAGATCTATTATTGCTGACCCGTTTTGGTGGGCTGATAATGGAGCTGAAGTTAACGAAAGATTTGGCGCTTGGAAAGGTGGCTAATAATTCGTAATATTATTTAAAAAGGCGAGATTTTTATCTCGCCTTTTTTTTTATTGTATAATAAATAAAATATATGAATCTAACTGAGTCAGGTCCAATATTAACGACCGATGGAATTCCATTAAAAGTTAGTCTTAAAAAAGCTGAACGTATAAATAAATTAAGAGCATTTCTTTTAGTACTTCCGCTTTTGGCGTTTATAATAGTTACATTCTTGGTTCCTATCGGAGACATGTTGGCTCGAAGTATTGATGATAGACAAATCAATACAGTTTTTCCAAAAACTTTTGAGGTTTATAAAAAATGGGATAGACAAGATTTACCTTCCGAAGAAGTTTACGAAACAATGTTTTTTGAAGTAAAAAATAGCGAAGGTTTTCAGATAGGTAAAGCAAGTACAAGAATGAACTATGCTAAATCTGGTTGGAAAAGTTTATTAAAAAAATCTAAAAGAAAATTTAAAAAAATTGAACAAGGTCCTTACAAAGAGCAAATGATTGCAGCTGAAAAAAGATGGGGGGATATTGAATATTGGAAAGCTCTCGGACAAATGGTTGATCCCACAACTATGGGATATTATTTGAATGCAGTTGATTTAAAATACGATTCTAACAAACATGTAATTCAACAGCCAGAAAACAGACGAATTTATAATCATATATGGTATAAAACATTTAAGGTAAGTGTTTTAGTTATGTTTTTTTGTTTGATCTTGGGATATCCAATTTCTTACTTACTTGCAACGTTACCATTAAGATATAGCAATCTTTTAATGATATGTGTGCTGTTACCTTTTTGGACATCATTACTGGTTCGAACCGTTGCCTGGATGGTTATGTTACAACAAAAAGGTGTTCTTAATAATTTATTGGTGATGGCCCATCTTATCAAAGATGAGAACCGCTTTCAACTTATGTACAATCAAACAGCAGTTATAATAGTAATGACACAAATTTTATTACCTTTTATGGTTTTGCCTTTGTATAGTGTGATGAAAACAATTCCACCAACTTATATGCGCGCAGCTTTAAATCTTGGAGCTTCGCCGTTACATGCATTTTATAAAGTCTATATGCCGAATTCAGTCCCAGGTATTAGTGCAGGATGTATGCTCGTATTTATAATAGCAATTGGATACTACATCACACCTGAATTAGTAGGTGGTAAGGATGGACAAATGGTAGGAAACTGGATTGCCTATCATTTGAGAACAACTTTGAATTGGGGGCTTTGCGCTTCACTGGGAGCTATACTTTTAGCAGTAATGACAGTTTTGTATTGGGCTTATAATAAAGTAGTAGGAATAGAAAATATTAAATTAGGATAATTATGGCTTTACCTACATATACAACACCTGGACAAAGAGTAGGGTATTATTCTTTTTTAACCTATTGTGGCTTTGTCTTTTTCTTTTTAATTGCACCCATCTTCATAATTCTTCCATTGTCATTCAGTGCATCACCATTTTTTGAATTTACAAGAGAATTTATGCATTTTGAACCAGAGGCTTATTCACTTAGATGGTACAAGCAAATGGTTGGTATTAGTAGTATAGGAGATACAACGGTTGTTACTAATAAGTGGATGTTAGGAACTAGAAATAGTTTTTTTATCGGAATCTGTGCCACACTTCTTGCAACCTCGCTGGGTACCGTTGCTGCCTTAGGTTTAAGTAGACCGAGTATGCCATTTAAAGGCACTCTTATGGCAATATTAATTTCACCTATGATTGTCCCGTTAATTATTACATCAGCAGGAATGTTTTTCTTTTATTCAAAAATTGGATTAACCCATACCTATTTAGGATTAATTCTTGCACATACTGCTCTTGGAACACCATTTGTTGTAATCACAGTAACAGCTACTTTAACTGGTTTTGATACAAATTTAATTCGAGCATCGCAAAGCTTAGGCGCAGATACAATGCGAACATTTTTTAAAGTTATCATGCCCTTAATTCTTCCTGGTGTTATTTCTGGGGGATTATTTGCATTCATTACTTCTTTTGATGAAGTTGTGGTTGTTATGTTTATTGGGAGCGTTGAACAAATAACTATACCTAAACAGATGTGGGCAGGTTTACGACAAGAAACAAGCCCTGTAATTTTATGTATGGCTACCCTCTTAGTTGCTTTATCTATCGCTTTGTTGACATCGGTTGAAATGTTAAGAAGAAGGTCTGAAAGATTAAGAGGAATTAAACTTCGATAAATTTGCTTATTTAAATTACACTTATTATAACTTTGTAATTAAAAATCATGGAAATAAAAAGAGTTGTAGTAATTGGATCTGGAACAATGGGCAGTGGTATTGCTGCACATTTATGTAATGCAAATATTCCAGTCACATTATTAGATCTTAAAACCGAAATTAGCGAAAAAGCTAGAGAACGTATTTACAGTTCGAGACCACCTTTACTATTAGATAAATTAAAAATAAATAATATTAATATAGGAAATATTAATGATAATTTTGGTGTTGTAAAAGATGTAGATTGGGTGGTTGAAGCAGTTGTTGAGAAAATTGACATCAAACACAATTTATATGAAAAAATCTTTAAAACTCGTAAAGCTGGTTCAATAGTTTCATCAAATACATCTTCTATACCTATAAAAGTATTATCTGAAAATTTATCAGAGGAAGATAAAAAAGATTTTTGCATTACTCACTTTTTTAACCCAGTTAGATATATGGGGCTTTTAGAAATTGTTAAAAATGAAAATAATAATTTAGAAAAAATAAATTTTTTAAAAGATTTTTGTGAAACATTGTTGGGCAAAGGCGTTATTGTTTGTAATGATACTCCAGGTTTTCTTGGTAACAGAGTTGGAGTTTATGCAATGCAAGTTGCTATGACCGAGGCTTTTAAAATGAAACTATCTGTTGAAGAAGCGGATGCTGTTTTTGGAAGGCCAATGGGTATTCCAAAAACGGGAATATTTGGTTTATACGATTTAATTGGAATTGATTTAATGGCAGATGTTTTAAAAAGTTTTATAAAAGAACTTCCAGAAATTGATAAATTCCATAAAGTTGCAAAAGAAGTTCCATTAGTAACTAAATTAATTGAAACAGGATATACAGGGCGAAAAGGAAAAGGTGGATTTTATAGAGTTAATAAAGAAAGTGGAAAAAAAGTTCTTGAGGCATTAAATTTAGAAACCGGGGAGTATGCTTCATCTAAAAAAATAAATATTAAATCTGATAAAGTTGATTTAAAAAATTTAATTAACCGTAAAGATAAATATGGTAATTATGCTTGGTCAGTTATTTCTGAAATAATTAAGTATGCGTCTTCTTTAGTGCCTAATGTAACTAAAGAATTTAATGATATCGATGAAGCAATGAGATTAGGTTTTAACTGGGCCAAAGGTCCTTTTGAAATGTTAGAAGAAATTGGAGTTAAAAATTTTTTTGAAAAAATTGACAATTTTGAAAATAATGAATTTTTAGAAAGGCTTTCAAAAAGTAAAAATGAAAATTTTTATGGTGAAAGACAAAAATATACGAATATAGAAACTCTTGGAAAAATTAAGAGGAAAGCAATTAAAATTGATAAAAATGATTCAGCCGAAATATTTAGGTTTAAAGATTTCAATATTGTTGAATTCACTACTAAAGCTAATGCTTTAGATTATGACTCAATGGATTGTTTAAAAAAAGCAACTGATAAACCTTTAATCATTATTAACGAAAGTATGCAATTTTCTGCAGGGGTTAATTTGAATTACGTTATGGATTTTGCGAAACAAAAAGATTTTAAATCAATTGAAAAGTTTATTAAATACTTTCAAGAAACTTGTAAGCATCTTAAGTATTGTAAAAATCCAGTTGTATCAGCGCCATCTGGTTTGACTTTAGGTGGAGGATTTGAAGTTTTAGTACAAAGTAATTTCGTTGTTACTCACACAAATATAGTAATGGGATTAGTAGAAACAATTGTTGGATTAGTACCAGCAGGAGGCGGATGTAAAGAAATGTTGTGGCGATGGTCACAAACAGATGAGGCTAAAAAAGATCCTAATTTCGCTCCATTAAAAGTTTTTGATATTATTGGTTATGCTAAAACAGTAACATCTCCTGTTGAAGCAGAGCCATTAAAATACTTAAAGCCAGAAGATAAAAAAATAATGAATAGAAATAGCTTACTTCCTATTTCTAGAAAAATTTTGGAAGAAAATAAAAATTTTAAATCACCAATAGAATGTAAGTTTAATCTTTCAGGGAAAGTGGTTAAAGAAAAAATGATTCAAGTGTTAGAAAAACTTTATAATGAAAAAATAATTTTAGATCATGGAATGGAAGTTGGAAAAGAATTAGCAAATATTCTAAGTGGTGGAGAAACTTCACTAGACAAAACTTTGTCAGAAGATGATCTTTTTAAACTTGAGCTAGATTCATTTATGAGATTAATTGAGACTACTAAAACACAAGAAAGAATTAAACATACATTAGCCACAGGAAAGCCTTTGGTTAACTAGAGTTAAAATGAAAAGTCTTTCATCTACTCAAATCAAACAATATCAAGACAAAGGTTTTGTTGCACCAATTGAAGCTTTATCTCAAGATGAAGCAAACGAAGTTAAAGATGAAATAGAGTTTATTGAAAAAAAATGGCCTAAAGAATTAGAAGGGCTAAGTAGAAATAATGTTCATTATGTTTCACCAATATTTGACAAAGTTGTTCATAATTCAAAAATTTTAGATGCCGTTGAAGATGTTATTGGAACAAATATTTTAGTTGGTGGTACAACTTTATTTATTAAAGATCCTGATCAAAAAGGTTTTGTAAGCTTTCATCAAGATGCGAAATATATTGGTTTTGAACCTTATAATTGGGTTACTGCCTGGTTAGCTATAACAGATTCAAATGAAGAAAATGGCTGTATGAGAATGTGGCCAGGTACTCACAAAGATGACCTTAAAATTCATGAAGAAAAATTTAATAATGATCAAGGAAATTTATTAACTAGAGGTCAAACCATTGAGAACGTCCCGATAGAAAAAACAGAACCGGTCATTTTACAAGCGGGACAAATGTCGTTACATCACCCAAGAATAGCTCATGGCTCAGGAATTAATAAAGGCAATAAAAGGAGAATAGGATTTGTAATTCAAAGTTATATTGGAACTAATGTAGAACAAGTAATTGGCAAGGTTTATGTTCAACAAGCAAGAGGAGAAGATTTGTTTAACTACCATGAACATGCCAAAAGACCAGTAAACACTATGGAAAAAGAAAACATTGATATTAGGAATAAAGCTAATGAAGCATTATCAAAAATATTCTACAGTGGTCTTAGGCAAAAAGGGAAATTTTAATTATGAAATATCCATTGCTTGTTGTAATAGCTGCAGTATTAATATTTATGTTTTCTTGCCAAAATATGGATTATGCAAATTGTATGGAAGCCACAAAATTAGATTATATATCTAAGAAAGGTGCCGACCATATATCCGCACAATGCAATGCTTTTATTAAACAAAAAATAATGGTTAAATAATTTTTTTAGTGAAAAAAGAAAAAAATAAAAACCCAATTCAACCTGTTAGTGGAACTAAAGTTCCAAGATTTGCAGGCCCTTCGACTTTTGCAAGATTACCAGAATTGCGTGATGTTAAAGATTGTGACGTTGCAATTGTTGGAATTCCTTTTGATGCAGGTACTAGTTATAGACCTGGAGCTCGTTTTGGACCTCAAGGTATTAGACAAGCTTCAAGACATTTAAGAACTAATTATCATCCAAATTATGACACCGAACCTTTTGTAGAACAACAAGTTGCAGATGCAGGTGATATAGCTTGCAATCCATTTAATATAAATGAAGCAATTAAACAAATTGAATCTGGAGCATTAGATCTATTAAATAAAGTTGGTGGAATAATTAGTATGGGAGGAGATCATACTATTGCATTTCCACTATTAAAAGCGGTTAATAAAATTAATAAAGGTCCAGTTGCATTAGTACATTTTGATGCTCATCTAGATACTTGGGATACATATTTTGGTGCGCCTTACACTCATGGGACTCCTTTTAGAAGAGCAAGAGAAGAAAATTTATTTTTAGATGACGCTTCAATGCATGTAGGTATTCGTGGTCCGCTCTATAGTAGAGATGATCTTAAAAATGATGAAAGCTTTGGGTTTAAAATAATACATTGTGATGAATTTCAAACTCAAGGAATAGATAAGATAGTTGAAAGGATCAGAAAAAGAGTTGGAAACAATGCATTATACTTGTCAATCGATATTGATGTTCTTGATCCTGCTTTTGCACCTGGTACTGGTACCCCAGAAATTGCAGGAATGACAACTAGAGAGATAGTAAATGTAATTAGAGGACTTTCAGGTCTAAATTTGATTTCTGCTGACGTTGTTGAGGTTGCTCCGGCATATGATCATGCCGAAATTACATCTTTAGCTGCAGCTACAATAATTTATGAACTAACAAATCTCTTTGCAAAAAAAAATCAATAAGATAGATTTCAAAAATGCTAGATAGAAAAGATTTCTATATTAACGGAAAATGGGTTGCTCCAAAAAACCTAAAAGAAATTGAGGTCATTAATCCTTCAACAGAAAAAAGTTGTGCTGTTATTTCACTTGGAGGAAAAGATGATGTTAATGCGGCAGTTACTGCTGCTAAAAATGCTTTTGAAAGTTGGGCATTTACACCTAAAAATAAAAGAGTTGAATTATTAGAAATGCTTTATGTAGTTTATAAAAAAAGATGGGCTGAAATAGCAGACGCTATTACGTTAGAAATGGGAGCTCCAAAAGATTTTTCATCACAACTTCAAACTGGAACTGGTGCGAGCCATATAAAATCATTTACTAGATACTTAAAGGAATTTAACTTTGAAAAAGTTCTTGGAGATCACGCTAAAGATCAAAAAATTCTGTATGAACCAAAAGGAGTCTGTGCACTTATTACTCCTTGGAATTGGCCAATGAATCAAGTTTGTCTTAAGGTAATACCAGCGCTTGCAGCTGGATGTACAATGGTACTAAAACCATCTGAGTTAGCTCCTTTATCTGCGATGATTCTTGCAGAAATGATTGATGAAGTAAAATTTCCAGCTGGTGTATTTAATTTAGTAAATGGAGATGGGGCAACTACTGGAGATGCTTTAACTAGTCATCCGGATGTAAATATGATTTCATTTACTGGCTCAACTAGAGCAGGTGCTTTAATTTCTAAAAATGCAGCAAAAGATTTTAAAAGAATAAGCCTAGAACTAGGAGGAAAGGGAGCAAATATTATTTTTAAAGATGCAGACCCCGAAGCTGTTGAAAGAGGAGCTTTAAGATGTTTTAGAAATTCTGGACAATCTTGTAATGCGCCAACACGTATGCTGGTAGAAAAATCAATTTATAGTGAAACAGTAGAAAGAGTAAAAAAGTTTGCTAATGAAATGAAAGTTGATGTGTCTGCAAAAGAAGGAGATCACATTGGCCCAGTAATATCTGAAACTCAATTTAATAAAATTCAAACATTAATTCAAAAAGGAATAAATGAAGGTGCAAAATTGGTTGCTGGTGGACTTGGTAAGCCAGACGGTTTAGATAAAGGTTATTTTGTTAAACCAACTGCGTTTGCAGATGTAAATAATCAGATGGAAATTGCAAGAACAGAAATTTTTGGACCTGTTTTATCAA
>Ga0208879_1002948_pt1 | contig 14443 bp, 17 predicted proteins | sample Knorr_S15_td_Bot_FD_185605 | JGI IMG/M metagenome (GOLD analysis project Ga0208879, IMG submission 185605) | Marine microbial communities from Southern Atlantic Ocean transect - Knorr_S15_td_Bottom_ad_5009_LV_A (SPAdes) (version 2) | ecosystem: Environmental > Aquatic > Marine > Oceanic | place... | reverse complement strand
AAGTTGATGAAACATTCAAATTGACAAATGAATGGTATGATCTTATGGCAAAATCAAAACCACCCAAAGATAAGCCATGGTATCATATTATAGTAGACAATAAAACTCATATGACATATGTTGCCGAAAGAAATTTACAACCGGATCATTCAAGTAAAAGTATTACACATCCTTTAATGACAATTTATTTTACAGAAATTATAGATGGTATTTATCAAAGGAATCTGAATTGGGAAGGTGATGAACCGGTGCCGGTAGGAAATTTCGGGTCTGCATAGTATCTCGATGAATATTTTAAGTAAAAAGTCTAAGAGTAAGAGAACAACATTTACTGGAATAGAGATAACAGAAAAGAAAAAACATAAAAGCGATCACGAATTTACAACTGATGTAATTAAATTTAATAGGTCAGGTGGAGTACCAATTGGTCATCCATTTATTTATAGGGAATTTCCTGGAGCTCTTAGAGTAACAGAAGATTCAATTGAGAAACCAGAAGAACCAATTAAGAATATGACTGAAGAAGAACTAAAAGAATATTTCAACAAAGAATGGAATAGGGGAAAGTATCAAGCTGGTAACATTGGATGAATATTATTAATGAATATGGTGATGATGATTGGGTCGGGAAATACCCTGGTCCTTCACTCAATTAAATTAACATTGTATTTACACCGTAATGGCACAATAGGTTTTGAGGACTTGCTTGTAATGAATTTCTAATCTCAAGCGAAGGATGCACATGATAAGAATAGAAATCACCAGAGTTGAAGTGCTTGATAGAGGAGAGGTTTTTTTATGTCGCGTATGACCTTCAGAAATTATGGTGGCAGTTACCAGCTTAGGATTCAGGATGCCCAAGATTTGGAGAAGATTCAAGTTCTTGATGAAGTCCACTGGGCTGCTATTAGTATTCCTACCAACAGCCTTAATTGCGATAAGGCGTTCACCGCCTACGTGGATACAGATAAGAATGGCCGCATCAGGCCTTCTGAACTCAAGGCTGCATGGTCTTGGTTGGTTCAGGTGCTTGCCGATCGACAGCGCATGTCTGAGGGCTCCGATATCCTCAGGCTTCAAGATATTGATACGCATAATCCCGAAGGCCAAAAGTTGCATGCGGCTGCTGAGCTTATCTTAACCAATCTGAACATGCAGGCGAAAAATGAAATTAGTCTCGCGCAAGTCCGAGACGTGCAGAGCATTATGGCGAATGCGGAAAATAATGGTGATGGTATTATTCCTCCGGAAGTTGCAGCCAACGCCGACTTAGCACAATTTATCACTTCTATTATGGATACTGTAGGTTCGCAAATGGACGCTTGCGGTAAACCAGGGATTGGCGAGGATGAGCTAAAGAAATTTTTCGACGAGGCAGAAACCTATCTTGCGTGGAAGGCCCAGGCTGAGATTCCTAAGGGCCAAGAGAGCACAGAAATTATGCCGTGGGGGATTGATACACAAAAAGCATATGATTTAATAAAAAATGTTGAAGAGAAGATAGAACAGTTTTTTGCGCAATGCGCTCTGGTTAAGTTTGATAAGAGGGCCGCAGCTCAGATGCAGTTTCGTGAGCAGGAGCTTGCAGAAATTGATTTTACGGATACAGCCCAGATGTTAAGCCGATTGAAGGACAGCCCCCTCATTTCACCTAACTCGGAAGGGCTGTTAAATTTTGAGGGTGAAATTAATCCGCTCTATGCGGCGACCCTGCTTGAACTTAGGGAGAAGGTTTTGAAGCGCGTTCTTGGAAATTCCGTTGAGCGACTTAACGAAAAAGATTGGCGCAAAGTAAAAAATATTTTTGGTTCTTATCAGACATGGTTTGAAAACAAACAAGGCGCCAAGGTTGAAAAACTAGGACAAGATCAACTGCGCTCTTATCTTGAGGGATCCTATCAGGAGCAGGCCAGCGAGCTGATCAAAAAAGATTTAGCGGTTGCGAACGACTTAAATCAGATAAAAAATTTGGAAAAGGTCATTCTTTATCAAAGATGGTTGATAGTATTAGCAAACAATTTTGTGAGTTTTGCAGATCTTTATAATCCGAATACTCGAGCGCTATTTGAAATGGGTACGCTCATTATTGATGAGAGACAAATTGGTTTTACCATGGGCGTTCGGGATCGCCAAGCCCACAAGAAAGTAAGCCAGCGCAGTTCGATGCACTTGCTGTATGTTGAGGTAACGGGTCGTCAAGACACGGACGCTAAGTTTGAGATTGTAGCGCCCGTAACTTCGGGCAGTGCAGAGGGATTGCATGTTGGAAAGCGCGGCATTTTCTTTACCGTAGATGGGCGTGAATGGGATGCCGAGGTCGTGGATATCGTGGTAAATCCCATTAGTGTGTCGGAGTCTGTGAAGGTGCCCTTCCAAAAATTTGCTGCTTTTATAAGAAAGCAAATCGAAAAAATGACTAAGTCAAGCGAAGAAAAGTTGGTATCAAAGTCTTCTTCTGCCAGTTCATCCGGGGCGGCAAGAGACCTTATGTTGGGTGGGGGTCTGGCAATTGCGGCTCTTGGATCATCTTTTGCTTACATTACCAAAGCTCTTTCGCAGGTGAAACCCACTCAAGTCCTGAGTGCTTTGTTGGGTTTGGCGATGGTTGTATTATTACCCGGTATATTGGCTGGTTTTGTGAAGATACGCAAAAGGGATATGAGCGGCCTTTTAGAAGCGTCGGGTTGGGCAGTCAATGTCCACATGCGCATTAATACGAAGATGGGACGGCTGTTTACCCACACACCGTATCTTCCTAAAAAAGCACACAAAGAACGAAGAGATGCAGTTGGAAAATTTGTAAAAGAACTTGGGTATAAGACTTCTCAATCTATGAGGCCAACCACTTATGTTTTCCTGTTTATTCTTTTGGTGCTTTGTGCGATATTTCTTTATGTTAAATATTGAACTTTTTTGGATGACAGCGAAGGGTATTTTTGAGGGCGGTGCTAGTTCGCGGAGGCTTCCTGTACGGCCTCTTTCAGCAAACGTGTTAATAACGCGTTTTTATAGGTCATGTTTTCAACGATTCCTTTCATTGGCATGGAGAGCCGTCGGTAACCCCAGATACATCGTCGCTTAGTTTCCTCCCAACCCTCGCGTTGATAGTACAAGGGCATGTTTACCTCGAAATAGAAAGTGCTGTAGCGGAGGCTGGAAGTACAACTGACGGTAAAACTTTAAGGCGATTATATTTTGTTAGATCCTATAAGCTAAATACCTCATTTAAAGGAATATAGATCGCATTAAAATCAAATAGCCTCCTCACGGGGGCTTTTTTGTTTACACCAAGGACAGGCTCACACCTTTTTACATATCGGCTCTTAAAATTTCTGTGTAATTTCCTGTATGAAACACTGCTGGCTCAAATCTATGAAACATTTTTATTTACAAAGAAACAATGGGAGGGAATCTATGTCCAGAATAATGGCCATTTTGCTTAGCTGTTTCCTTGCCGTGGGGTCTCTCTCCGCAGGTAAGCTGAATTTTGTTATAACCTATCCACAGGAAAGTGACGGAAAATTATTGGAAGGGCGACTCCTGCTTCTGCTGGCAAAGAAGGATGATCCTGAACCCCGATTTCAGATCACGTACCGGAATCATACCGGTCTGATATATGGTGTAGACGTTCTAGGTCCAAGGCCTAACAAGGGTGTAGTAATTGATGGCGCCGCACTGGGCTACCCCATTGAATCGCTCAATGATATTCCCGTTGGAGAATATTGGGTACAAGGATTGTTACATACATACGAAACGTTTAATCTGAATACGGGACAGACCGTTAAACTTCCTATGGATAATGGAGAGGGGCAAAAATGGAACCGTTCACCTGGGAATCTTTATTCCAAACCTCAGAAAATGTTTTTAGATCCAAGCAAAAGAAAAACGGTGAAAATTACCTTAGATCAGGTAATTCCAGTCATCGAGCCACCGAAGGACAGCAAGTATGTTAAGCATGTACGTTTCCAAAGTAAACTGCTGACAGAATTCTGGGGTCGCCCCACCTATCTAGGTGCGCACATTTTATTACCGAAAGATTTTGATAAACATCCTGAGGCAAAATACCCAGTGATGGTTTTTCATGGACATTATAATCATGATTTCAGGGGATTCAGGCCTGAACCGCCCGATCCTGATCTGGAGCCTGAATTCAGTTCTCGATTCAACTGGGAGGGGTATAATCGGACGGTTCAGGAATATGAACATCAATTCTATAAAGATTGGACAAGTGATGATTTTCCTCGCGTCCTGGTAATTGATATTCAGCACCAGAACCCATACTATGATGATTCCTATGCCGTTAATTCCGCCAATATTGGCCCCTATGGCGATGCTATTACCTATGAACTGATTCCTTATATCGAGGAGAAATTCCGTGGCATTGGTGAGGGTTGGGCTAGATTCCTTTATGGCGGTTCTACCGGAGGCTGGGAGGCGCTGGCGGCACAGGTTTTCTATCCCGAGGAATATAATGGATGTTTTGCGGCCTGCCCTGATCCCATCGATTTTCGAGCATATTGCCAAGTGAACATCTATGAGGATGAAAATGCTTACTACAAAAAGGGTCCATTTAAGCAGGTTGAAACACCGGCACACAGAAATTACCTGGGCGAAGTAAATGCCACCATGAAAGATATGAACCATTTGGAGCTGGCACTTGGAACGAATAGTCGGTCGGGCGACCAGTGGGATATCTGGCAAGCCGTTTACAGCCCCATGGGTCCGGATGGTTATCCCCAGCCGATCTGGGATAAATACACAGGAAAAATTGATAAGGATGTGGCCAATTATTGGCGTGAGAACTACGATCTCCAATACATATTGAAGCGTGACTGGTCAAAGATAGGCTCCAATTTAGAAGGTAAAATCCACATCTACTGTGGTGATATGGATAACTATTACCTTAACAACGCCGTATATTTAATGGAGGAGTTTTTGAAAGAAACCACTAAACCCTATTACAATGGAGAAGTGGATTATGGCGATCGTGCCGAACACTGTTGGAATGGTGATCACACCCGTCCCAATGCCCTTTCCCGGTTGCGATATAATCAAATGTTTATACCCAAAGCAGTTGTGCGGATGGAAAATACAGCACCACCCGGAGCAGACCTAAAAAGTTGGCGATATTGAACCAACTTACGGGGGATTTTTTGTTTATAAAAGAGACACCCACATTGTTGGGTGATTTTTGTGTAATTTCCTGTATGAAACGCCTCTGGCTCAAATAGCCTCCTCACGGGGGCTTTTTTGTTTATAAAAGAGATATAATTCCCAACCGCCAACCTGATAAAGATGGGGGTGGGTCAATTAATAAGAAGGACACGCACATTGTTGGAAAAAAATTTATAAATTCAGGAAAACAATAAGGAATGAAAAATGGGAAAAGGTCAAGATTCTAAAAAAGCAATTAAAAAAGCACCTGCTAAAACTGCAAAAGAAAAAAAAGCAGAAAAGAGACTTAAAAAAGCTAATCGATAATTATGCAAAATTTTGCTTGAGCAATTTTTTTTAATTTTCAATATGAAACGCCTTTGGCTCAAATAAAGGAGAATAAAATGAAACGATTTCTACTTATATCACTCATCTCAATCCGAAAATTCCCTATACTATGTATAATCAGTAAATAATTAAGATTAAAGAACCTATCCATTGAAATATCAACACAAACCACATAAGAAAACCAAAGATAAGAAACCTTTCATAGAAAGAAAACGAGAAGAAGAACAAAAGAAACTTGTCAAGAAATTGGATAAAGATGGTAAACGCAACTAAATGAAACGCCTCTGTGACTTCCTGGGGTATGAGGCGAATTGGAACAAGAAATGAACCGCCTACTATATACAATCGTCAATAATGGCATAAATTTATTGCAGATCATCATACTGGTCCGGGTGGTCATGAGTTGGATCCCGCATAATCCCCACAATCAGTGGACCCGTTTGTTGTATCAGGTTACTGAGCCGATACTGAAGCCTATTAGGGATATTCTGCCGGGCCAATCCATGGGATTTGACTTCTCACCAGTTGTTGTATTTTTACTGCTGGGATTGTTGAAAAGGGTGCTGGTATCGGTCCTCTGATCTTACAAGGCAGGGGCCACAAGTTCAAGTCTTGCAGCACCCAATGACTATGGTGACCCTGTAGGTGCAGGGGTATACTTATACCAAAAAATCTATTACTTAAATGAAACCCCTCTGGCTCAAATAAAGAAGTAAAACAGAAAAACATATCGAATATTATCCTAATGGTAATAAGAAGGAAGAAGAAACTTTCAAGGATGGGAAACATGAAGGATTAAACATTGGATGATGTAACCTTAATTATTGATGTATCGAGCCAGCGGATGCTCACCATTTTTTTGGCACTCATTATGTTCAGTGTGGCTTTGGGGTTGAAGATCGAGCATTTTATTGAATTAAAAAAGCGTCCTCGCCTGGTATTCGCTGGCATTGTTGGACAGATAATTGCACTCCCCCTTTTCACTTTATTGCTTACCATCATTTTGCAGCCGCCCCCCAGTGTGGCTCTTGGTATGATTGTGGTGTCATCCTGCCCCGGTGGAAATGTGTCCAATTTTTTAACATCCATCAGCCGTGGTGATGTGGCGCTTTCGGTTACACTAACAGTAATCTCCAGCATTTTCGCCGTATTGTTAACACCTATTTCTATCGTCTTTTGGTCTGGATTTAACCCGGAAGTTTCAGCCCTTATTCAATCCATTGGCTTGGATGTGAAAGATTTTTTAGTCCAAACAACTTTCATGCTATTGATTCCATTAATCTTGGGAATGGTGGTGGCCTATAAAGGTAAAAAGGTGGCAAAGTTTCTTTATCAGCCCATGCGCTTTATTTCCTTTTTTATATTAATCGGATTCATTGTGGTTACCTTTGTGAATAATTATGCCAACTTTTTGGCCTATGCAAACATCATTGTGCCCACTGTAATTCTTCATAATATCATGGCACTATTGATTGGATTTTCTGCAGGCAAACTTATTTCAGCGCCCATGGATTCCCGTCGGGCCCTAACTTTTGAAGTAGGCATCCAAAATTCCGGATTGGGTCTGGTGATATTATTGGGCTTTTTTCAGAATATTGGGGGCGCCGCCATGATTACTGCTTTTTGGGGCGTATGGCATATTATTTCCGGATTAATACTTTCGGGGATTTTCACAAAACTTGATAAAAAATGAATAGATAAAAACATGGAATATGATTTAAAAATTATTAACGGCACAATTTTCGATGGTACAGGCTCATGGGGATATTCGGCAAATCTTGCAATCCTGAACGGTACAATTGTCGAAATAGGAGTATGTCACGGTTCGGCTCAAAAAACAATTGATGCCAAAGATGCGATTGTTACGCCGGGGTTCATTGACTTGCATACCCATTATGACGGACAAATTACCTGGGATGAAGAATTGCGTCCTTCGGTGAACCATGGTGTTACCACCGCCATTCTCGGAAATTGCGGCGTGGGATTTGCACCTGTTCACGAAGCGGATCATGATAGGCTCATTCGTCTTATGGAAGGTGTCGAAGATATTCCCGGGACAGCCCTTGCGGAAGGGTTGACTTGGAACTGGAACCATTTCCCCGAATATATGAATGCCATTGATGCTCTGCCCCACACCATTAATTTTGGTGTGCAGATTCCCCACGATCCTGTCCGGGTTTTTGTCATGGGTGAGCGGGCCTTGGCACAGGAAAAAGCAACGGAAGACGACATTGTAAAAATGCGAAATATTGTGCGGGCAGGATTGGAAGCAGGTGCTTTCGGCTTTACGACTGGTCGGTCCGATGTGCACCGCACAGCCGATGGCGAATGGACGCCGGCGTCTGAATCATCATTGGAAGAATTGGTGGGTATTGCCAAAGCTTTTCACCGTTTAAATCACGGTGTACTACAGGCAGTAAGCGATTTTGACATGGAACGGGGCAGCGACAAATTTGATTCTGAATTTGATATTGTGGAAGCATTCGCCCAAGCGGGTGGGGAAAATCACCCCACATCTATTTCTGTCATGCAGCGGGATTTTGAACCGGGGCAATGGCTGAAAATTATTGACCGTGTTGAAAAAGCCAATGCCAAGGGCATAAAAATATTCATGCAGGTTGCACCCCGGGCAATCGGCGTCATGGTGGGTTTGCAATGTACTTTTCATCCTTTCATGGGATTCCCCAGCTACAAGAAAATTAGTCATTTATCTTTGGAATACCGGGTGAAGAAAATGCATGACCCAAAATTTAAAACACAAATACTCAAGGAAAATTCGGAACGGCTTGCAGTAGATGGCACATCCATTCCGCCCATTGTTGATTATTTTCTTCAACAAATTGATACAGTTTCGGCAAAATTATTTGAGTTGGGTGAAAACCCGGATTACGAACAACCCATTGAAAAATCCATTTTGTACAAAGGGAAAGCAGCAGGTAAAAGTCCATTGGAATCCATTTATGATGCCATGCTGAAACAGGATGGGAAAGCGCTGCTTTATTTCCCCATTTACAATTACACCGAATTTAATTACGATAATATCCTGAAAATGATGAATCATCCCCAATCACTTTCCGGATTATCCGATGGGGGCGCTCATGTTGGCACTATTTGTGATGGTAGTTTTCCCACTTATCTTCTTTCCTATTGGACAAGAGACCGGAAAACCGGCGATAAAATTCCACTGAAAAAAGCCATTCATACCCTAACAAAAAAAAATGCAGATTATCTTGGAATACGAGATCGTGGTGAATTAAAAACGGGCATGAAAGCAGACATCAATATTATTGATATAGCCAGGTTGAAGTTATTCTCCCCGGAGATGGTACAGGACCTTCCCGCCGGTGGACAACGCTTATTGCAAAGGGCTGAAGGCTACCGTGCCACAATCGTCTCTGGGGAAATTGTGATTGAAAATGATGAATTAACTGGACAACGCCCGGGACGGTTGATCCGGATGGGCAAATAAGTAACTAATTAACCACCAAGCCCCGCCCATTAGCGGGGGTTTTTGTTTGTGGGACAATACTGTGTAAATTCCGTTATGAAACGCCTCTGGCTCAAATAAAGGAGTTTAAAATGAAAAACTTTACTGTTCTGGTGTCTTTACTGGGAATGATTGTGCTCTCATCCTGTAGTAAACCTGCTTCTCTTGATAGATCCGTTCTCGATGATCCCGCACGCTCTTCTGAAGAGAAAGAACAAGATGCACACCGAAAAGCCATCGATGTCTACACGTTCTTGGGAATTGAACCCGGTATAACAGTGGCCGATCTTTGGCCCGGCGGAGGATACAATACACATCTCCTTTCCCGACTTATGGGCGACGACGGTAAGGTATATTGCATGATGGGATTCTACGGCTCAGGGCGATACGATACTCTTGACAAAATTGAAGAACGTATTAAAGAAGCTAACCTTTCAAATGTACAGATATTTTCAAAGCCGTCGGATCTCCCGGCTGGTAGTATCAATGTAATGGTTTCCATCCGAAATTACCACGATACAAAAACGCCCCGCGATCAACTTCTTGCGGAATTGCACGCAGCTTTGAAACCGAACGGAATTCTCGGTATCGTGGATGTTGCCACAGATCGTCCAGGATGGGATGATGAAACCCATCGCTTAAACGAACAGGTTGTTATCGACGAATGTACTTCCCACGGTTTTGAGCTTGTAGAAAGTTCTGATATGCTTCGGAATCCTGATGACGATCATTCTATTACAGGCTTCGACGAAGGACGACACACAATGGACCGCTACCTCCTAAAGTTCAGGAAAGTGGCGAAATAGTTTAGGAGTTGAGAGTTGACTTCTAGTCAACTCTCGATCCTTACTCTAACTCCTCCATAAATATGGAATCCAGACGCCGGTTCAAAGTATCTGCCTCCCCAAGCGTGGGGCTTTTTTGTTTGTGGGATAATACTGTGTAATTTCCCATATGAAACGCCTCTGGCTCAAATAAAGGAGAATAAAATGAAAAAAATAATTATACTATCAATAACCTTTCTATTATGTGGTTGCAGTTCTTATCAAGAAATAACGGAACAGGATGTCAAAGATACAATTCTAGGGATGTTTGATTCTTTTTCTGTTGAAAGCAGTGACAAAAACAATTTCTATAATTATGTAACAGATGATTATGTATTATATGAAATGGGGAAGAAATTCAATGCTTCAGAGTTTCTCGATTTTGCAAGCTCCTTTAATACAATTGAAGATGATTGGGAATTAAGTGACATGAAAATTTCTATTGATAAGGAATCTGCTCATGCATATTTCAATAACAAAGGAAGATTTGTAACTCTAAATGAAGGTAAGAAAACACTACTTAATTTCGAATGGCTTGAAAGTGCTTATATGGTTAGAGTAGATGGAAAGCTTAAAATTAAATTTTATTTTTCTGATACAGTAAATCAATCTTCAGAAGCCATTGATTAGTTAAATGAAACGCCTATGGGTCATCTTATTTACGATACTAATCTTTTCCTGTGAAGATAAAGAAAACTCCAAAAACATGGTGATATGTGCGACTGTTTCTTGAAAATAAATATTGCTAAAGATTCAACTGTAACAGTTTCATGGGATATCACAGCGGTAGATGGTTTTAGTCAAGAAGATATAGGTCCCCAGATAGGTAAAGGTGAATTGGCAGGTAACATCAAAGATGGACAAATATGGATAAACATGAACCCAAGAATAGCAGATTACAATATTTTTCTGAATGGTTATTATTCTAATGATGGGCTTCATGGACGGAAAACTATATCTGGAGATATAGTATTGAAAAGGGGACTCCAAAAGTTTGAAGTGCAATTTTTTGAGCGGGGCGGACAGGAATCTTTGGATGTAAAATGGAAAGGGTTAAAATTTGAATGGCAAGAGATCCCAGCGTTTAAATTTTATACTACAATACATTAAAACTCTAAGACCTTATAATGAATATTATAATTACGTTAGAATTAGTTACAAATCCGAAATAGAAATCAATCCGTGATTTCTTTAAATAAAAAACAAATTTCAGAAATGGTTTCCATGAAGGAGGCCATCCATGCTATGAAGTCTGCTTTCATCCAGTTAAGCAGCGGTGATGCCCATGTACCTACTCGTTTGAGTTTGGATCTCCCGGATAAAAATGCCACATCCCTGATTATGCCGGCTTATGCAATTGGGAGTCCCTACTATTGCGTGAAGATCGTATCCGTAAATTATTCAAATCCCCATAAAGGTCTGCCTCTGATTTATGGCGTGGTTCAAGTTTTTGATGCTTCAAAAGGCAACCACGTAGCGACCTTGGATGGAGAATCCATTACGGCGATTCGAACAGCGGCAGCATCTGGATTGGCCACAGATCTCATGGCAAAAAAGGATGCAACTATTTGTGCAATTTTTGGGACCGGTATTCAGGCTGCTTCTCATATAGAAGCAATCATGGAAGTTCGGGAAATTGAAAAGTTCATTGTATTCAGTCGAAATGATGACACTGCTGCAAAATTTTGTGATTCACATTCCAAAAAGGTCAATTGTGAAATTGGATCTCAAGCAACCTTAAAAGAAGCCGATATAATTTGTACAACTACACCATCTCAGTTGCCACTGATTGAATTTGGAAACATTAAATCAGGTAGTCATTTGAATGTCATTGGGTCACACCAGCCAACGATGAGGGAGGTGTCTTCAGATATAGTTATCCAGTCTAAAATCATCGTTGACCAAATGAAAGCCTGCAAAAAAGAAGCGGGAGACCTCATAATTCCGATGGAAGAAGGACAATGGTCCTTTGAAAAAGTTCATGGCGAATTGGGGCAGGTTGTAGCCGGTGAAATCCCGGCCCGGGAATCAGAAAATGAAGTTACTTTATTTAAATCGGTGGGAAATGCTATCCAGGATCTTGCCATGGTAAATTTGATACTGAAAAAATTGAATGATGATTGAGATAAAAAAACTGAAAAATTGGCAAGCGCCAGAAGATTGGTTTGAGATTCAAACCATCGATGCCCATACGGGTGGGGAACCGCTTCGGATTATCATTTCCGGGTTTCCGAAACTAAAGGGAGCGACTCTTTTAGAAAAACGCGCTAGTGCTAAAAATGATTTTGATCAAATTAGAAAAGCACTCATGTGGGAACCGCGGGGACACGCGGATATGTACGGAGCACTCATCGTGGATTCTGATACGCCTGGCGCAGATTTTGGGGTCATTTTTATTCATAATGAAGGATATTCCACGGGCTGTGGTCATGCAGTCATTGCATTAACAAAAGTGTTTGTGGAAACTGGATTAATCGAAAAAACTGAACCCGTCACAGAAGTGAAAATGGATGTTCCTTCAGGGTTTATTCGCTCTTTTGCAGAAGTAAGACATGGAGAAATCACAAGCATAGGATTTCACAATGTACCTTCATTTGTACAGCAAATGGATTCAATTGTGAATGTACCGGGATTGGGAAATATTCGGTATGATTTGGCCTTCGGTGGTGCATATTACGCATTTGTTGATGCAGCCCAAGTTGGTTTGGATTGTACAGAAGAATACCACGATGAACTCATCGAAAAGGGAGCCTTGATCAAGCAGGCAATTATGACCTCTGTTAAAATGGATCACCCAACCGAACCAGAAATGAATTTTTTATATGGCACAATCTTTACCGGACCACCAAAAAATTCAAATAACCACAGTCGGAATGTTTGCATTTTTGCGGAAGGTGAAGTCGACAGAAGTCCAACGGGAACTGGTGTCAGTGCCCGTGCTGCAATTCACTATGCACGTGGTGAAATTGGTATTAGTGAATCCATTACCATCGAAAGTATTATTGGCTCTACTTTTTCGGTTAAGGTTGATGAAATAACAACTTTTGGAAAATATCAAGCAGTCATCCCTGAGGTAAGAGGGATGGCGTTTCTCACTGGGAAAAACACCTTTTGGATTAATCCCAATGACCCCTTGAAGGATGGTTTTATTTTGAGATGAAACAATTTGGAATCTTAATTATGTTTTTTTCATTGTTAATTGGTTCTGATTCGATGTCATTTACCATTCCAACCATTGAATTAAATAAGAGAACAGATCTTCAAACGATTGTGGATCAGGAAGATGGTATTTATTTAGGGCATCCAAGCACGGTTCTTTTAGAAGATGGGAACACGATTCTTATTGTTTATCCAAAAGGGCACGGTAAGGGAGAGATCATTTATAAACGCAGGGAGATTGGGTTGGAACTTATGAAGACATTGTGAGCCTTCTAACCCGCAAGGGGTTGATTACCCAGCAAGAGATATTGGATGAGTTGAGGGCGATTAGAGTTCGGGATGAACGCGAGAAGAATTAAATGAAACGCCTCTGGTTCAAATAGCCTCCTCACGGTGGCTTTTTTGTTTGTGGGACAATACTGTGTAAATTTCGTTATGAAATGCCTCTGGTTAATTTTATTATTTTGCATAAGCTGTCTGCTAGGTCAGACAATTAACATTATAACTTCAGAAGATCTAAGTTCAGGTTCTTTTCAAACAGTTACTGAAGTTTTGCAAGGACGAGTACCTGGGCTAGTTGGAGCAAATATGGGTGGCCAGGGCGGTGCAGCTCGCATCCGATAAGGGGTACCGTTAGCTTGACGCAGCGCAACCAACCCCTCATTTATATTGATGGAGTTAGAATCGACAATAGTATGACGGATAATGCTTCAATTTCTACTTCGCGATTAAATGATATTGATGTGAATACCATTGATCGGATTGAGGTAATTAAAGGTGCCGCTGCCGCGACCTTATTTGGAACAGATGCCGCTAGTGGTGTGATCCAGATTTTTACAAAACGTGGTACTGTAAGTAAACCATCATAAACATTTAGCACAACTCAGAAGATTGCAAAAATTGATGTCAAGAATCGTGTCAAACCACTGATCCCAATAAAGGAACTCATTATGAATAAAATACGTATATTTTTTGTTTCTGTATTATTCATTAATTTTTTCGCTGTGTCTAACATTTGCGGTCAGAATTCTAAAAAACAAGTTCTCAATAATTCCGAATTGAGACTTCAAGCTATTTACGATAGAAATGAGTTCCGAGCAAAGAGATTGCGCGCAAATTGGCTCCCAGACGGTTCAGGCTATACAGTATTGGAGCCGGATAACGAATCGCAGAAACAGGTTCTAGTACGTTATGAAATGGCCAATGGCAATCGTACCGTTATTGACTCATCTCTGAAAGAAGAAAATCTCAAGTTGGAAAATATTTCCCCTGATGGGAAGAGGATTCTCTACTATGAACAGGGAAACCTGCATGTCCGGGATGTCCGCCTATGGCGGGACAGGTTTCAGTGGACTGGACTGTGTCCTCAGTATAATTTTCCTAGCGACCGAGTGGTAGTTTTTGTCAACGGTACTTTTAGCGGTCTGGACGGTCAACCATACGCATGAAGGCTTCGACGCGTGAGGAACTC
>Ga0208879_1002943_pt1 | contig 14454 bp, 12 predicted proteins | sample Knorr_S15_td_Bot_FD_185605 | JGI IMG/M metagenome (GOLD analysis project Ga0208879, IMG submission 185605) | Marine microbial communities from Southern Atlantic Ocean transect - Knorr_S15_td_Bottom_ad_5009_LV_A (SPAdes) (version 2) | ecosystem: Environmental > Aquatic > Marine > Oceanic | place... | reverse complement strand
TCCTCATTAAATCCATTTTATCCAGCACAATCCACAAAGTTCGAATTGCCCGCTTGAGGACAGAGGTGTAGGCCAAATCGAAGGTATGGCCTTCTTCCAGAAAAAGTTTTCCAGCCGTCTCGGCTTCCTGTTTTCCCTGTTCAGTCAGGTCAACATCGGTCCAACCGGTAAACCGGTTTTCCAAATTCCATTGGCTCTGGCCATGTCTTAAAAGGACCAACTTATACATTTTTCAGACTCCCGGCTGATCAATCCTTAAAGATAAATTCAAAGGATCTCTGTGTTATTTGGTAATTTTCTCTATGGCAACCACTAGGCGTGGGGCCAATGAGCAATAGCCCTGTCTGGTTAGCAACAACTCATCTCGGCTGAAAGAGTTTCTGCCAGTTGCCCCGGCGGTTCGCCGGTGGCCAAAAACAATTTTTGGAGAGGCCCTTAAATTCGACCGCAATATCCCATAAATGGAAAGCAGAAGGGAGAATTTCTACCCCTTCCCGGCTAATTCCCATAAAAACATTTTAATTCAAACAATTACAATTACCCTTGGGTTTTGGGGAATCTATTTTACCTCCCCCAAAAATGGGGGAGTTGTTTAAAATCGGGCCTATGGGGAAAATTTATTTTTTTAAGTTAAATGATTGATTTTTGGGATGTTATGAACTATATTACCATTAATCACAAATTCGAACACCATGAACCTGTCGGTAAAAGCTTAGATTTTTTTGAGCTTTCTGTTTATACCAGTTGCTATTTTCGGTGAGAAACAAGCGATTATGGAAAGTATCGCTCATTTTTATCGTGAAATAAATAGTGGTTTTCTAAATAAAAGCTGCGATCAGGGTTTTGAAATTTCTTATCTCGCGGAATACGATGAGAACGATCAACCGCTGTTCCAGAAATTTGTGCACTACACGCCGGAGAACCACGAAAAGATCAAAAAAATGATGGAGGGCGATGATTGCATGGAGTTTTTCATCCATGAAACCGACCTCATCAAATACTATAAAGATTTCAAAATGGGGCAACTGCAAAAAGCTCTGGAAAACGAACCGCCGAAAAAGGTTTTAAAAGATGCCTACCTTTTGAGCGAACAGGTGATCAAGGAATATTTTGAGAACATCGGTTCCTCGCGCATTTTACGTACCCTGGAAGGTCTGGTTAAAATAATTCAAGAATGCATGGATCGTGGAAACCTTGAGTTTATAGATGTTTTCCATGTCACTAAAAAGGATTACCATTCCTATACCCATTGCATCAACACCAGTATGTATTGCATGGCCTTGGCGACTAATTTGAAAATGCAACCGGATGCCGTGCGCGAGATCGGTCTGGGGGGCATGCTATTCGATATTGGCAAAAAGTCCGTTCCCTATGAAATTATAATGAAAGAAGGGAAACTGGAGCCGGACGAGTTCCAATTCATTCGCAAACATCCGTCAGCCGGCCGCAAGGCGCTCAACGATATGAAATGTTATAGCGAAAATATTTTAAGAATGGTGGCGGAACATCATGAAAAGTTTGACGGCACCGGCTACCCGTTCGAATTAAAGGGAGACAAGATTTCCCTGTACGCAAGAATTTGTAACATCATGGATGTTTTTGGGGCTTTAACCGCTCCCCGTAAAAATCGACCCGGCATGACTCCTTTTGCCGCCCTGACTGAAATGAAAAACAATATGGAAGGGCAATTTGACATGCGAATTTTGGTCAACTTCATCAAAACCCTTGCGGATGCTGCTGCGGCAAAAGTTTCTGCGTCCAAATCAGCCGGTTCTTCGCAGTCATCCGGCAACCAGGTAGCGGCCAGCGCCTGACTGGTACTGTCCCTGTTTTTCAACCACCGAGTGTGCTCCACACTCGGTTTTTTTTATACCTTTTTCCCTCCGTCCAGATTTTCTTGTTCCTGCCTGCTGAATGGAGGTAAGATAATCTCTTTCAATACTTGCATGGAGAATGCTCGTGTTTGTCGAAGTCGATTCCAATACCAATACTGACCGGAGCTTCAATATGATTTTTCGGGATGTCAGTCTGCCCCGGGAATTGTATTGCATCAAATACCCGGTAAACGGTGAGGAACAACCGGTTCAGATCACGGGTTGGGACGCGGACTCCAATACATCGTGCCCCGCTTATGCCTGCAAAGTGGAAGAATCCGGAGATGGAGTTGCCCTGCTCATTTATGGCGGATCAGGTGGGGTACGTATGAAACCCCTCGAAGACGAAACACAATGGGACACCGGGTCTTCCAGCCAGTGGGGAGACACACATTTGGTCTACCCGGCAGATTGTTTTATCGTCTATAAAGACGAGTTGTAACCCGGGCAACGCCCGGTGGTAATGAGCAATAGCTTTTTGAGCCGAGACGACTCTTTGCTCGCCAGAAAAAGTGATTGCTATATTCCCTCCCACGGGAATGGGCTCACCGGTAGGCGCAATCAGGCCAGGACTAGTTGGCGGAGGGTTTCTTCATCTATTGGATCTGCAAATCGGCCATGAACACAGTGAGCCAGGAATTCCCGATTACCTTTTTGACCGGTGATGGGAGATTCGGTCACAGCTTTTACTGCCCAGCCTTTTTCTGCAATAAAACGGTTCAACTCAAGCAGTACCCGAATATGTTTAGCCGGGTCTTTAATAATGCCACGGTTTTCCACCTCCTCTTTTCCAACTTCAAACTGGGGTTTGATCAGGGTAACCAATTCCCCCTCCGGCTTGAGGATTTCCAGTAAAGGGGGTATGACAAGCTTAAGCGAGATGAACGATACATCGACCACGGCCAGGTCCAGCATTTCCCCAACATCCTCTTTGCATAATGTTCGGGCGTTTTTCCGGTCCAGGCAAATGACCCGCGAGTCGCTCCGGAGTTTCCAGTCCAACTGCCCGTAGCCGACATCCACCGCGTACACTTTTTCAGCGCCGTTTTGTAAAAGACAATCCGTAAAACCACCGGTCGAAGCTCCCACATCTATAGCAGTTTTTCCTAAAGGCAAAACATGGAATTGTTTTAAGGCGTGGTCCAGCTTCAATCCGCCCCTGCTGGCAAAGGGTTGGGGCGCACCAATAATAACGGGAAGACAATCTACAGGAACCAGTCGACCGGGTTTATCGGCAACGGTATCCTGCACTCTTACTTTTCCCGAGAGAATAATGCTTCTGGCTTTTTCCCGGGTGGAGACGAGTTTTTTTTTACCAGCAGCTGGTCCAGGCGGATTTTTTCAATCTTTTGCGTCATCTTCATCCTCAACCGGAAACAAGTCGGTCACCAGTTCGCCTTTCTGGTTTTTGGTGAGCTTTTCTATTTTTGCTTCGGCTTCATTCAATTTCTTGGAACAAACACGCGACATTTTTATTCCTTCTTCAAAAATCTCCAAGGATTTATCAATATCCAGCTCTCCTTTTTCCAGGTCATCGACTATTTTTTCGAGTCTTTGAATGGCCTTTTCAAATTTTATTTCACCCATAATCGGCCTCTTTGAAAACGAGTTTATCTTGACAATAAACCGTTGTTAAAATTATATTAGTCCTTATCCTGTTTTTTTCTAAAAATTGTTTTGGTGTGGCTATGAAAACCGTTGGCAATTGCATGATAAGTCCTGTTTTAAGCATAGAGCAAGATGAAAACGTGAAAAATACCGCCGAAAAAATTTATGCCAATGGAGTCGGGTCGCTTCTTGTAACCAGCAACGAAAACTTTATCGGAATCATTACCAAAACCGATTTGATGGTCCGAGTTCTTAGAAAAAACCTTGACGCCGAATCAACCCAGGTTGCTGAGGTAATGGCGCAGCCATTGATATCGATTGATGCCAGCGAGACCCTTGATTCTGCCAGAAAATTGTTGCGTGAAAAATCCATTCGCCATCTGGCGGTTACCCGGGACAATAAAATCGTTGGAATTATATCTATAAAAGACCTGTAATAAAATTCGTCTTAGCTTTCCTCTATTATTTTTTTTACTGTGCAATCCAGGCCTCCGCGGAAAAGCCTTACCTGGACCCTGTCTCCCGGACTGACCCCTTCAGTATTTTTCAAAGATTTTTCATTTTTCGAACAAATACTATATCCCCTTTCTAAAATAGCTAGCGGGTTGATTGCGTTCATGTTTTTTAATATTCCTTCAAAGCGCTCCTTATTGAAACGGAGCTGGGACTGGATGATATGCAACATTCTTTTTTCCAGCATCGCCCGGTTTTCTTTCATATGTTGAATATGTTTTTCCGGTGAGGCTTGAAATAATCGGTGTATTTTGTCCTGCAATCTTTGTTGATGCGATACCAGGCGTTGCTCAAGACCTCGAAGCAGCCGGGCATATAAATCATCAAGACGTTGAACATGAGGACTGAATATTTCCTTAGGTTGGTGAAAAAACCGGCGATCCATCAAACGATTTAAAAGGTCCCTGTAATCCTCCACCTGTTGGCATAATGTCTCTACCAGTTCCCCTGTCAAGGATCGGATATCTTTAAGAATTTCATTCAAGACAGGCACGGTCAATTCCGCGGCGGCTGAAGGAGTGGGAGCTCTGAGGTCGGCGATAAAATCGGCAATGGTAAAATCTATTTCATGCCCCACGGCAGAAACTATTGGAATGCGAGATGCAAAAATCGCCCGCGCCACTTCTTCTTCATTAAATGCCCATAAGTCTTCCAACGATCCTCCTCCTCGCCCGATGATGATGACATCCACGTCCTTCACGGTGTTCAAGTCGCGAATGCCTTGGGCAATATCCTTTGCAGAACCTTCTCCCTGCACTTTCGCCGGACGTAGTAGAACAGAAACCTTGGGGTTTCTCCTGCGAATGACATTAAGGATATCGCGGACAGCGGCGCCAGTCGAAGAGGTGACCACTCCTATTTTCCAGGGAAAAGCGGGTAGCGGTTTTTTTGCTGCATCATCAAACAAGCCTTCCTTTTCCAGCTTTGCCTTTAACTGCTCGAAAGCTTTTTGCAGGGCACCCAGTCCTCTTGGCTCCAGGGACTCGGTAATGATCTGGTATTCGCCGCGGGCATCGTAGACGGTGATCCGACCAAACAGCAAAACCTGGTCGCCATCCTCGGGCTGGAATTTGATACCGGCCCGGTAGCCTTTGAAAAGAACACAACGGATCTGTGCTTTGCCATCTTTTAAAACAAAATAACTGTGGCCGGAAGCTACGGTCCTGAAGTTGGAAATTTCTCCCTCCACCCAAACCGAGTCAAATGCCGCTTCCATAATGGCGCGGATGTCCCGGGTCAATCCGCTGACACTGTATACCTGCGGTTGTGCACTTGCCGCTGCAAGCTGACTCGAAGTCGACTCTTTAGGTGTGAGCGAACTTTTAGGTTTATTAAGGCGACCTTGCTTTTTGCGGATCATAAAATTATTCTGCCATAAATTTCTAAAGGAAAAATTTTTTAAAACGTGGCTTTAAAAGCCTTTAACGTATTTTTCATGAGCAGGGCGATGGTCATGGGCCCTACGCCACCCGGAACGGGAGTGATGAATCCTGCTTTTTCAGCGACCGGGGTAAAATCAACATCGCCGGTCAGTTTCCCGTCAACGCGGTTGATTCCCACATCAATCACCACCGCGCCTTCTTTTACCATTGCTGAAGTCACAAAGCGGGGCCGCCCTACCGCCGCGATCAATATATCCGCTTGACGGGTCACTTGTTCCAGGTTGACCGTTTTGGAATGGCAAATGGTCACCGTGGCATGACGTTGTAATAATAAATGTGCCACCGGTTTTCCTACAATATTACTTCGGCCTAAAACTACCGCGTGTTTGCCGGCAATTTCAATATTATAATAATCCAGCAGGGCAATGATTCCTGTTGGTGTGCACGGGGTGAGCAGGGCATTGCCAATTGCCAGCTTACCAACATTGATGGGATGAAATCCGTCCACATCCTTTTCCGGGTCAATGGACAATAAAACCTTTTGCGAATCGATATGATCCGGAAGCGGCAATTGAACAAGAATACCGTGTACCGCATCATTTCCGTTCAGTTCATTGATGAGGTCCATTAATTGCGCCTCGGTAGTTTCCGCTGGCAGGTTTTGTTCAAAGGATTGAAATCCGACTTCATGGCATATTTTATTTTTGTTGCGCACATAAACCGCCGAGGCAGGATCCTCTCCGACCAGAACTGTAGCCAGACCCGGCATACGGCCTGTTTTGCTTTTAAGTTCCGCAGTCTCTTTAGTCAGGCGATTGCGGATTTCCGCGGATACTTTTTTCCCATCAATAAGAACCATGATTTTCCTTCCACTAGGCCTACTTGGCGTAGGGCCAGATAGCAATAACTTTATTTGGCCAGCAAAGAGCTTTGGCGGCTTGAGGAGCCTTTGCCCAGTTGCCTCCACGGCTAGTGGAGTTTAGCAGATTTTCCGATTTATCGAAGGGAGTGTTTCTCTTTATTTAATTTCCAATTCCTTGATCAGCCGGGAGAGGTAGGAACGTTGAACGTCCAGAATCCTTGCGGCTTTAGTCCGGTTACCGCTGGTGGATTTAAGGGTGTTGGAAATAAAAGTTCTGCGAAACAAATCGCTGGCTTGCTTGAGGGTGGACCCCACATTGAGTTCAATGGGAGCCTGGGATGCTTCAAAAGGAAACGCTTCAGGAAGCAGTTCATCCTCGTCTGTTAAAACAATGGCCCGCTCCACAGAGTTTTCCAGTTCCCGGATGTTGCCCGGCCAGGAATAACTCATAAGGTGGGAGACCAGCCCTTTGCCCGGATTTTTAATGGGCTGTTTTTCCGGGCTGTGCTTCTTGATGAAATAGGTTAGTAAATCGGAGATATCTTCCAGTTTGTCACGCAGGGGAGGCAGGGTTATTTTTATTACATTGATTCGGTAAAACAGGTCCTGGCGGAAATTTCCTTCCCGGACTTCTTTATCCAAATCGAGGTTGGTCGCCGTAATCAACCGGACATCAACCTTGATGGTTTCGGTACCCCCTAAGCGGATGAACGATTCTTCCTGAATAACCCGCAGCAGTTTTACCTGCATATCTAAAGGCATTTCGCCTATTTCATCCAGGAAAAGCGTACCCGTGTGAGCGGCTTCAAACAGACCTATTTTTTGCGTGTCCGCGCCGGTGAAGGCACCTTTTTCGTTCCCAAAGAGTTCGCGTTCCAGAATGGATGCCGGCAAGGCCCCGCAACTGACCGAAACAAAAGGCTTGTTTTGCCTTTGACTGCGATCATGAACCAGATGAGCAAACAATTCCTTCCCCGTTCCACTTTCACCGGTTAACAGGACAGAGGCCTTGGAATCGGCCACCTTTTCGGCCATAGCAATGCACTTTTGGATGGCTTTGCTCTCGCCCACTATCGTGTAAGGGTGCAAGTATTGTTCTTTAAGCCTGCCAAACTCCTCACCCAGCAACTTTCTACTTTTTGAGACTTGAAAAAATTTTGCCATCAAATTGGCAAAATATTCCAATACCTCAACATTTTTTTCATCGAATACAGTTCCATCCACTTTATCCAGAAACTGGACGACACCGATCACTTTTTTATCAATATTTAATGGAAAACTTGCCATAGACTGGACAGGAATCCGCATTTGTTCACTGACTCCGTGGTACCACCGGGGATCTTTGGCCACATCGTTGGAGATAATCGCTTCCCCGGTTTTCGCGACATGACCGGAAATTCCCACACCAGGTGGTAAATCAATATCTTTTAATTGGCCCATATTTTTTCCGGAGGCTTGGTAAAACTGTAGTTTATAGGTCTTTTCATCCTGAACCAGCAATAACGAGCCGTTTTTTACCCCCACAATATCTTTAGCCGCGTCCATTACCATGGCCAATAATTCATCCACCTCTAAAGAAGTCGTTTGAAAAAGGTTGGATATTTTACGCAACGTTTGAATATTAGTTTCTTTGCCAATCCGTTTCATGGAAAACCCTGTTATTTATCAATAAGTGATTTAAATAAGTTGTACTTTATTGTTCAGTGATTAGAATTATGTATGATTTTACTTTACACCTTTGAGGGGATTTTGAAAAGTGCTAATATTTAGGGGTTTAGGACAAAATTCCTCTTAATATGGAAGCGAAATCAAACGATAATTAATTAAGGACATATTTAGAGCCTGAATATTTCATCCCATAAGGTGTTCAAGCCACTGTTGTCATTCACCCTGCGATTCATTAATTCTTCAGAGCCCGATGATACTCACCCCGCCAGAAATTAAAAAAATTATAGGATGTGTGCTTCTTTTAATCCTGGCAAATACCGCGGTATATTTTAATTCCCTGAAAGGCGCGTTTCAGTTTGATGATTTGCCACTCATCCAAAGTCATTGGGTGGAAGACCTGGACGCATTCGATCGCCAGGTTCGTTTCTCCTCATTTGAAAACCGTCCCGTTGTTCTCTGGACCTACGCATTAAATAACACGCTTGGAAAAAATCGGGTTTTTGGTTTCCATTTATTTAATCTCACCGTTCATATTGGTGTCACACTATTGATTTTTTTTCTTATCTCGCGGACCCAATACCTGACGGCGAGCCGCCAGAGACAACTTGGTAAAAACTCTAATGCGATCGCCGAAGGCGTGGAGCCTGTTTCCACCGGGCGTGGCCCGGCCGCGGCTAGCGGGTTTCCTTTGGCAACAGCTTTGCTTTTTGCATTGCACCCTTTGAACACCGACTCGGTATCTTACATATCCTCCCGTTCTTCATTACTAGTAACCTTTTTTTACTTACTGGCGCTTTACCTGTTCACCGGCCTGTTTTCGCGTAAAAACAAAATTCCGAAATTTAACCTTAGATGGGTGCTTTTCATAGCAATCCTGATAAGCGCATATATGAGCATTGCCTCAAAACTCATTGGTGCGACCTTGCCTGTTCTGATGGGAATTTGGTATCTGGGCTTTATAGTTTCAACACAGAAACCGCAATTCGCTGAAAAAATTTTCCAGCTCAAATGGGGTCTTTTCCTGGGTGTTTTTTTTGCGGGAGCCTACATCGTTGCCAATTCCTGGCTTTATATTGCCAAGGACCAGGGGCTGGAACTTTATGGACGAATGCCTTACTTTTTAGTGCAGATAAAAGTAATCGTCTTTTATTATCTCAAGCTATTCCTGTTTCCCTTCAACCTGAACGTGGACAGCGGCCTGCCGTTCAGCACCCCTGCATCCGACCCGCTCATATTTTTAGCGGGACTGGTTATTATCGGCATCTTTTTCACCGTGGCACGAGGCAGGAATATTTGGGTTGCCGTTGGCTTCATCTGGTTTTTCATTACGCTCGCCCCCACTTCCAGCATCATTCCTCTTAACGATCTGGCTGTGGAACATCGTACTTACCTTCCCATGACATTAGGACTGTGCATGATTGTGGGATGGGGCGCCCGCACTTGGCGCTGTTTAATGTTGCTTGTGCTTTTACCCATGTTTGCACTGGGAACAGCAACCCGGAATAATGACTGGATCAGCGAAATTAGTTTGTGGAAAGACTCCGTCCAGAAGAATCCCAAGTCAACAAGATCCCATAACAATCTTGGCAAAGCCTATTTTGAAAAGGGTGATCTTGCCCTCGCGACTCATCACCTGGAAAAAAGCGTTGCCAATATTCCCCATTTTATTGACACCCAGTACAATATAAAAAGTGCTGAAGAATTTTTGAAGCGACGCGAAAAAATAACTGGCCAGAAATCCGTCAATAAATTTTCCCCCTCAGAATCTATCGGACTTCTGGCCGAACTGGTGGAACCTCATTATAATCTGGCCAGCGTTTATCTGGATCAAGGGCGACTGGATGACGCGGAAAAAGAATACTTGAAAACTCTGGCATTGAGGCCGGGTCATTTTTCATCCAGAATAGGATTGAGTTCGGTTTATAACCGAAAAGGGTTGTACGACCAAGCCATAGCCTCGTTGAAACTGGCAATCAACTTGTCAAATTCCGACCCCGGTTTTGCCTTGGCCCGGTTGAACTTGGGGGAACTTTATGGAAAAACCGGAAAAATTGAAAACGCAGTAACGGAATGGGAAGCAGCCCTCAAAATAGATCCGTCTTTATTGCCCGCTTATTTCAACCTGGGCACTGCTTATATGGTGACTGACAAATTTGAATTGGCAGTAAGCGCCTTCAAACATTGCTTAAAGTTGAACAGCCGGTATGAACCCGCGCTGTTCAACCTTGCTAAGGTTTATCAAAAGCAGGAAAAATGGGACACATCCACACGACAATTTAAAAGCTTTCTTGAAGTTACCGGGCCCAGACCTTCTGCCTACGCTCAGATTGGTTTCAATTTTAACCGGCAAGCAGACTGGGAAAATGCACAGGATTTTCTTGAAAAATCTCTTTCACTCCAACCCAATAATTTTAATGCACGAATCTCTCTGGCAGAAACTCTTGCTAACCTTGGTCAGATGAAAAAAGCCCGGGAACTTTTGCAGACGGCTTTAAAAATGGACCTGAGTCCGGCTCAAAATGAAGCAATAAATAAAATGATGGTAAATTTAAACGGCCCGCAAAACGCGACTCCATGAATTCCAAAACCACAGACATTGGTTCCTTCGGGTATCAACTAAAGTCCGTTACAATTCTCACCTGTATGGGCCTTCTGGCTTTCTGGGCCACTTTTCATTCGCCTTTTCTTTACGATGATGCCCATGCCATTGTTGAGAATCCTTATATTCAACATTTGAATGATTTTCAAAATAACGTTGGCATCGGCAATATTTTTAACCGTTCCGTTCTTTTGCTGACATTTGCAGTGAATCGGGAAATAGGTGGGCTGGATGTATTCGGGTATCACCTTACCAATGTTCTTATCCATATCCTGACCGGAGTGGTCTGGTATTTTCTAGTCAGCGAACTATTACGCTTAGAGCCGGCCGCAAATCAACTCAAGCGGTTGCCCCTAATTTGCGCTTCCATTCATTTACTCAATCCTCTCACGGTGGAAACGGTTACCTATATTTCAAGCCGTTCATCAGGCTTGGCGACATTTTTTTATCTGCTTGCCTTTTATATTTTTTGCAGGCTTGTCCGCCCCCGCAAAGAAAACCTGGCTTGGGCAGGCAAATTGCTTTTCATTGCGGGAATTTCAGGTTTTCTTTTTCTCGCAGCTGGAACCAAGGAAATTGTCGTCACCTTTCCCTTAATGGCAATCATCTATATCTGGCTCATCACTCCACCCGATGAGAGGAAATCTTTGAGGACAAAAATCGGAGCCATTCTCCTGCCCCTTTTGTTTTATCTTTGTTATCGATATATAGAGCAGGGCAATATTTTTTCTTTAAACGCCGATCCGGTCTCCGGGGAGACCAGCCGTTTTTTATATTTTCTCAGTCAAATCAAGGTAGTGGTTCACTATTACCTGCTTAAGCTGTTCCTGCCTTTTAATCTCAACTTTGAGCCGGATATACGCCTGCCATCCGGATTCATCGACGGGCAGTTAATTTGTGCTATTGGAATTTTAGCAGTCGGAGCAATAATAGTTCCCCGGCAAAAATCTCCTATTTTAATATTTGCCGTCCTCTGGTTTTTCATCACATTGTTTCCCTCATCCAGTTTTATTCCGCTCAAACAAATTGCCACGGAGCACCGCACCTATTTGCCCGGGTTGGGATTCAGCCTTGCGCTGGGCTGGATGTTTCTGAGTGCTTGTCGGGCTCAAGCTTTGGCAACTGGCCTTTTGTTGGCATTTTTATCTCTTACTTTTTTGCTCACGGTGAACCGCTCGCTTGATTACCGATCTGAGGTCACGCTGTGGAAAGACACGGCAGAAAAATCGCCGAACAAGTCATTGGTTCATAACAACCTGGCCGCCGCATATATGGACACCAAAATGCTCGAAGAAGCAAAAACAGAACTGGCCATTACCCTGCAGTTAAACCCTGCCCAGTCGGATGCCTATGCAAACTTGGGCCATATCCATTTCCGGCAAAAACACTGGGAACAAGCCATTGAAGAATTTGGTCATGCTATTGCCCTGGGTTCTAACAAACCGGACACCTATTATTTTACGGGCCTTGCCCAGAGTAAGCAGAAGGCCTATGGAGAAGCCATTCCGTTTTTGCAAAAAGCAGTCAGTATGCGGTCACATAAAGCCGATTATCACTTTGATTTAGGAAACGCGTTTCGACAGGTAGGATCTTTTGATGAAGCACTTCAGGAATATCGCCAGACGCTGGCTATTAAACCTAGGCATCCACAGGCGCAAAATAACATTGGTATCATTTTCTGGAATTTAAAAGCCTATGAAAGAGCTGAAATTGCATTTAAAAAAGCCTTGGACATTCAACAGGATCTTCCGGACATCCACCAAAACCTGGCCGCCCTGCACCTGAAAAACAATCGTTATGCGGACGCCATTCCCTACTTGGAGCAGGTTCTCAAACTGCAACCTGGAAACGCAACCGCCCGAAAATTGCTTGACCATGCCCAGATGCAGAAAGGGCCGTCATGAGAACCGAAAATTCAAAATTCTCCCAGGCTCTACTTAGCCAACTGGGCTACTGCCTGCTCATCTCTTTGCTTGGAGTTTTATTTTTCTCCAATCATCTTAATAATCCCTTTCAATTTGACAGCGTTGCCTACATTGTCAACAACGCTAACTTAAAAAATCCGGAAACCCTGCTGAGCTTTGAATTCTGGAAAAAAGAATTCCTGGCACGCGGCCTGTTAAGAATATCCCTCGCCCTCAATGCTTACCTGGATGGCTTTCGGCCCTTCGGGTACCATATTTTCAACCTCGCTTTTCACATTCTCAATGCCTTGCTTCTCTTTTTTGTATTGGAAAAATCCCTTCGCCGTTTTGGCATGGAAGCGGTGGGTTGGGGGAGTAAAAGAATCCGTAGCGTTTCTTTTTTTTCAGCCGTTTTTTTTCTTTGCCACCCGATCCAAACAGAATCCGTAATTTACATCATGAGCCGTTCAGAGGTCATCGCCTCGACCTTTTACCTTGCCGGGTTTTTACTGTTTCAACAATTATTGGAACGATCCTCAACCTCCCACCTGCAATATGGCCTCTATTTTTTGAGCATATTTTTGATCGCCCTGGTAGGTTTCAGCGTAAAACAGATTGTCGCAACCCTGCCCGCTATAATGATCTTATATTACCTTTGCAGTTGCCCCGATCATTCCCCGGCTTTACAGTTTTTAAAAAAATGGCGGTGGGCGATTACTGGCATCATTGCCGGAGTTGCCGGCTTTTTGTTTTATAAACTCCTTACCGATGAGACATTTCTTATAGGCCCATCACGGCCCGAGGAGATGGTCGGCAGGGCCAAGTACATGCTCAGTCAACCGAGTGTGATCGTTTTTTATTATTTAAAAATGCTACTGTTTCCTATGAACCTCAATATCGACCCCGATATAGCGGTTGTCACCAGTTTGCTATCCTGGAACTTTTTGCTGCCAATGTTTTGCATAGCTTTTTTGTTGCTTTGTTCCCTGAAAGTTTTTAAAACCCGTTTTGTTTTCTTTTTTCTGTGCTGGTTTTTCATCATTCTTTCCCCGTCCTCTTCTATTGTTACCCTGCACGATCTTGCTGCGGAACACCGGACCTATCTCGCGTCAGCGGGGATTTTCATCCTATTTGCCTGCGGTGTCGCCGAAGTAACCTGTCGATGGGGAGAAACCCGACCACTAAACATTACTCTTATTTTTTGTGTGTTCGCCTTGGGAATTATGACCATGAAGCGGAATGCGGTGTGGCAATCGGAGCTATCACTCTGGCAGGATACGCATCAGAAATCACCGCATAAACTACGCCCCCTTATTAACCTGGCACGGGCTCACAGCCTGGAGGGAAACAGCGAAAAAGCTATACAATATTATCAGGAATCGCTTGTTAAAGGACCCGGAGTTTTTGCTACCAATTACAATTTGGGCGCTCTTTACCTGGAAAAGGGTTTGGTAACCGATGCACTCCGGCATTTTCAGCTGGCCAGTCGAATCGAGCCTGAAATTCCCGAACCCTTTGCCAAGCTCGGGGAAATTTCTTTGTCGCAAAAAAATTTCAAGCTGGCGGACTCTTATTTCAAGCGTGCTGTGGAGCTCAATCCCCGTTCTTCCAAAGTGTTTAAAAATCTGGGCGTTGTTAATTTTTATCACCTCAATAGGCCCAAGCAGGGCCTGGCCTACTTTACCCGCTCCCTGAATCTGGATCCCGGCCAGCCCGAGGCTGATAAAATCCGCGAACTTCTGGCACAATCCAAACCTGGGTAAAATCTGAACTAATGACCCCCAACGCCAATAAATATCCAGTTTCCAAAGCTAAATTTTACTTATGAAAAGCCAATGGGTTTTTAAATTAATTAACTTAGCCCTGTTCGTTTTTGCGGCGGCCTATATAGTTCTGCATGTCGAATTCGACGAGGGGAAGTATTTTTATTATTTTTTCAAGGCCAAAGCCTATTATTCGATTTTTAATAAAATAATTTTTCCTTTTGGTTTTTGGGGTTGTTTTGCTCTTTTTTATTTATTTTATTACCTCTTGAGCAAAAGGA
>Ga0208879_1002937_pt1 | contig 14469 bp, 16 predicted proteins | sample Knorr_S15_td_Bot_FD_185605 | JGI IMG/M metagenome (GOLD analysis project Ga0208879, IMG submission 185605) | Marine microbial communities from Southern Atlantic Ocean transect - Knorr_S15_td_Bottom_ad_5009_LV_A (SPAdes) (version 2) | ecosystem: Environmental > Aquatic > Marine > Oceanic | place... | reverse complement strand
CAACCAGAAAAGTGAGTGTGCCACGGAAACAGAAACGTGCACATGGTAGCACTGATTATTTGGAAAAGGTGTTAGCAGCGGGTTTGGTAGCGTTGAACGATATTTAATCGTTCATGCTCTCACCCTGTTCGACAGACCACGTTTCCAAACCATAAACGCAAAACGCATACGTTTGGTTCACTATCTCAATCGATGAACGTTAGCGCTTTAGTTATTGCTCTGCGTATAATGTTACCGTTTTTTAAATAACAACGACTTAAAATAATGAAAAAATATTCTTCTTTACTTATCGCGGCCAGCGTAACTTTTGCGTTGGGCGGATGTGCAAGCACCACTAACGAGCCATCTAACCAAACCACGTCTACATCGCTTCCTGCTGCCACAGTTCAGCAAACCGTTACACCAGCTGTAGCGCCCCAGAACAGCGTGCAACAAGGTGAAATCACACTGAAGCAAATTATGTCAGATCCTCAATGGATTGGCGCGTTGCCAGAGGCTATGGGTTGGTCGGTCAATGGCGATAAAATTGTTTTTGAAAAAGAAAGGCAAGATAGTGCACTGACAGATGTATATATTGCAGAGCTGTCTGATCCTGCAAATGCCGTTAAAGCACCATTATCAGATTTGCACAAGTATCGTTTTGACGAACGTGTAGTAAGAAATGATGGTGTCATTGCGTATTCGTTCGAAGACAGTGTTTATGTACAATTTACTAATGGTGAAACCGTGCGTATCGCGCGTGGCGGTAATGCGCTCTCAACGCTTTCATTTATGACTGACGGCCGTTTAATGGCGTTAAGCGGTAACAAATTTATTGCTATAGACCTATCTAACGGCACCCGCGAGGAATTGTTAAGCTGGGAGTTTAGCGACGAGCCTAAAGCGGTTGAACCGCCTAAAGATTATATTGCCGAGCAGCAGCAGTCGCTGGTGGAATACATCAAACTACAGCGCAAAAACAGGCAAGAAAAAGATGACGCGCATAAAGCGTTGGCCAAAGAAAACAGCAGTGTAGCACCCACGCCATTTTACTTTGATAAGTCGCATCGACTAGCGGGTATCAGCGTATCACCTGCGGGTAACTTCGCAGTAGTAGCAACCACTGAAAGTAAGCCGACTCGCGATGATAGCGATATCATGCCGCACTACATTCAAGAAGACAGCCGCATTGCTGCGAAGCCGGTACGCCAACGAGTTGCAGATGCTGAATCGGTGAATCACGTGCTGTGGCTGCTTAATTTGAAGACAGGTGAGAAGAGTGAGCTTAAATACTTTAATTTGCCTGGCTACAATGACGACGTACTTGCTGACGTAAAAGCAGAAAACGCGAAGGCAAAAGGCGAGACCTATGAAGTAAATCGTCTGCCTCGCGACATTACCTTGCTGCAAAGCTGGTACTGGACCAAACCTTCAATTCGTTGGCACAAAAACGGTAACGCCGTCGCCGTTATGTTAGAAGCGTGGGACAACAAAGACCGCTGGATCGCTACGGTCGACCTAGAAAATAAAACGCTAGAAAACCAACATAGGCTTCATGACGATGCGTGGGTAAACTACCGTTTCAACGCGTTTGATTGGCTAAATGACAGCGAGACGCTTTACTATCAGTCTGAGCATACTGGTTACTCTCACTTATACGTTCAAAAGCCTGGCGAGAAGCCAGTCGCGCTAACCAGCGGCCGTTTTATTGTTGACGATTTAACGCTTTCTAGCGATGACAACTATATCTACTTTAAAGCAAACATGGAGCATCCGGGGCTTTACGAAGTTTATCGTGCTGATTTAAGTGACAATACCATCGATACCATGACTGATTTGAATGGTATGACAGACTACTCACTTAGCCCTGATGGTAAAAATTTGCTGCTAAGCCATAGCAAGGTGAATCAACCACAAGAGCTTTACGTTAAGCCAGCAAACGAAACAACAGCGGCAAAGCAAATCACGCAAAGCACCAGTGCAGATTTTAATGCACTTCCATGGGCGGTGCCTAACATCGTTGCTATTGAATCGTCGCATACCGATGCACCTATTTACGCACGAGTATATTTACCGGAAAATTACGACAAGTCGGCACCAAATAAAGCGGTAGTGTTTAATCACGGTGCAGGCTACTTGCAAAACGCCCACATGGGGTGGTCTGGTTACTTCCGAGAATACATGTTCCATAGCATGCTCGTGCAGCAAGGCTATGTCGTACTAGATATGGACTATCGCGCTAGTGCTGGCTACGGACGTGATTGGCGAACCGCTATTTATCGTCAAATGGGTACGCCTGAAGTGCAAGATTTGCGTGATGGTGTTAACTGGCTTGTTGAAAATGCAAATGTAGATCGTGAGCGTATTGGCACATACGGCGGTTCATACGGCGGCTTCTTAACCTTTATGTCTATGTTTACCGCGCCAGACCTGTTTGCGGCAGGTGCAGCACTTCGTCCGGTAACCGATTGGGCCCATTACAACACGCCATATACAGCAAACATTCTAAATACGCCTGATATCGACCCCATCGCGTTCGAGCGCAGTTCGCCAATTTATTTCGCAGATGGACTAGAAAAGCCATTGCTTATCAATGCGCCTATGGTTGATGACAATGTGTTTTTCCACGACACCGTGCGATTGGTACAGCGTCTTATCGAGCTTGAGAAAGAAGATTTTGAAACGGCCATTTATCCGGTAGAGCCACATGGCTTTGTGCAGCCAAGCTCTTGGCTTGATGAATACCGCCGTATCTATAAGTTATTTGAAGAAAACTTATAAGCAAAACTGCGAGTGCAACCCAGTGATTAAGAGCCACTGAGTTGCTCACAGCGCGGTAGCTATTAAGGACGGAAAAAGCTTACAAAAAAGGCCCAAATTCAATGAATTCGGGCCTTTTTTAGATCTTCATTTTTTGTTCCAGCACATTTTATCTGTTTTAACGAATTAAAATGCGCAAAAAGAGTGACACTATATCGCTCAAGTTTCTATTTTCTTTTCGCCGTAATAAACATAAGTAAAAAGATTGCGATACCCGTAAGCGCACCGAATAAATGCGCGTCTACGGCAACTTTTGCGTCAATCAGGTTTGCAACTTGTTCGCTACTACCGTCAATTTGTTCGTATCCCACCTTGATGGCTAGACCTATAAGCAATAACCAACCCGACTTCATTTTCTCTTTTATATCAACACAGGCGCCCCATGCGAAAATACCGTGTAATGCGCCAGACAACCCCGCGTACCATATTAGATCTGGAGAGAAGAAATAAAGCCCGACACTGGTTCCTAAGCAGCACCATACAAAAACTTTTAAGTACAAACCAATGCGATAATGTTCGCCGTGTAGGGCCCACAATAGCGCCAGACCTGCTAAATTTAAAAGTAGGTGGTAGCCGTTGGTATGAACGATATTTCCGCTGACTATTCGCCAAGTTTCTAGACCTTGAATGGCGTACCTGTCGTAAGCCAAAAAATTGCCAGACATAGGCTCAAAGAAAAACGCGACAACGGAGCATAGCGCAATTAATAAAGGACCAGCGCTATACTTAAGCGAAAACGGCAGTGACATCATCAGTGTTAGTTATTTTTGAATTTAGAATTTGCTGGCTATGATACAGAAATTGCCTACAGGGTGAAAACTGAAGTACGCCCAAAACAAAAAGACGACAGTAAAGGAGTAATTATGTCTTACATTATTACCGAAACAAATCAGCAATGCTTAACCATTACACTTAACCGAACCGATAAGAAAAATGCGTTAACACGCGACATGTATCAAGAAATGGCGAATGCCATATTAGGTGTTAAAAACGATGGCTCAACCAAAGTGGTGGTTATTAAAGGCGCGGGCGATTGTTTTACTGCAGGAAATGACATTGGAGACTTCGCACAGCAACAAGATCACGCTCAGGTGCCAGAAACAGCTGCCTTTATGCGAGCTTTGGCTGCATGTAATTTACCGGTTATTGCACAAGTTCACGGATTAGCAGTGGGCATAGGCACAACCCTTTTACTTCATTGCGATTTTGTTTACGCCACTCCAGATACCCGATTTGTTCTACCATTCATCAACTTAGGTCTTGTTCCTGAATATGCATCAAGTTATCTTTTGCCTAAGGTTGCCGGTCATATAAAGGCGGCAGAGTGGCTAATGCTGGGCGAACCCTTTACCTCTGCTGATGCCTATCAATTTGGTATTCTGACAAAAATTGTCGACGCTCACGAAATAGATCAAACGGTTCAAACAACGGTAGAGAAACTCGTCGCCAAGCCTTCATTTTCGCTTAAACAAACAAAAGCGCTATTAAAAGGTGACGGAGAGCGAACAAACCAACAAATGAACGAAGAGTTTGATATATTTTTAGAAGCGTTGGGCACAACCGCAGCTCAAGAAGCGTTTGATGCGTTTCTTAAAAAACGCCCAATAAACCCCGAAAAATTTAAATAAGAGGAAGTATTATTTTGAGACGCAGTGCTTTTTTCAGAGCTTCAGTGGTAACTCTTGCATTATCTAGCTGTTTTATTTTTGGTGCGAACGCGAAGCAAACACGTGAAGTCGGAGAACCAGAAGCGGCAACAGGCTACATAGAGAAAAAGGCATTTGAAGCCGAAGATTATATGGTTGTAGCGGCAAATCCCTATGCGTCTTGGGCGGGAAAGAATATTTTAGAAAAGGGCGGAAGCGCGATTGACGCAGCGGTAGCTGTGCAATCGATGCTTTCGCTGGTTGAACCACAATCGTCAGGTATTGGCGGTGGTGCGTTTATCCTTTATTGGGATAATAAGAACAAAGTACTTCACACCTTTGACGGCCGTGAAACCGCACCGAAAGCTGTCAATTCTCATTGGTTTATTGAAGGTAATAAGCCAATGCGCTGGTTAGATGCCGTAGTAGGCGGTAAGTCAGTTGGCGTGCCTGGTGCAGTAAAAGCGCTAGAAATGGCTCAGGGCGAGTTCGGTAAGCTGCCTTGGAATACGCTGTTCGACGATACAATCAAAACAGCTGAAGACGGCTTTAAAGTATCGCCGCGTTTAGCCAAACTTGTTGCATTAGACTATCACCCTGGTCTTAAAACTTTTCCTGCAAGCTCTACTTATTTCTTCCCGGCAGGCCTGCCGTTAAAAGAAGGCACGGTTAAGAAAAACAAAAAGTTAGCTAAAACCCTAAGAGGTATTGCGGAAAAGGGCAGCGACTATTTGCTGAAAGGCGAAGTTGCCGAAAAAATAGTGGAAGCGGTTAATAATGCGGAGATTAACCCTGGCCAAATGTCGCTGGAAGATTTAGCAAGCTATGAACCAGTAAAACGTGAACCCGTATGTGGCTTGTACCACGAAAAACGCATTTGCGGTATGGCACCACCTAGCTCAGGTGGCGTAAACGTTTATCAAATTCTAAAAATGTTAGAAGGTTTTAACCTTAGTCAATACGCACCGGATTCAGTAGAGTTTGCCAACCTATATACGCAAGCAAGTGCGCTTTCATATGCCGACCGCGAGAAGTTCATTGCTGATAGCGATTTTACTAACTTGCCGTTTGCGGCCATGATTAATACCGCTTATCTTCAGCGCCGAGCCGAGAGTATTGCTGTTGATAAAGAGTGGCGCCGCAAACGCGCGGGCAATCCCTACGCCGATGCGAATGTAGCACTTGGTACGTCAATGGAGCTGCCCAATACCTCACACGTTTCTATAGTAGACAAAGAGGGCAATGCAGTATCAATGACTACCAGCATTGAATTTATGTTTGGTTCTGGGATTATGGTAGAAGGCTTCCTGCTTAATAATCAGCTTACCGACTTTTCATTTTCGCCAACCAAAAACCGTTTTCCAGTACCAAATCGCGTAGAGCCTGGTAAGCGTCCTAGAAGTGCTATGAGCCCTACAATGGTGTTCGACAAAGAAGGGAATTTAGAGGTGGTTGTAGGCTCGCCGGGCGGCTCTAGAATTGTAAGCTACGTCGCTCAAACCCTAATTGGAGTTTTAGACTTTGGCTTGGATATTCAGCAAGCCATCAATCTTCCTAAAATTACTAATCGAAACGACTACACTGCGTTAGAGAAGGGCACACCAATAGCTGAGCTTGAAGAGCCGTTAAAGGCACTCGGCCATAACGTTAAAGTAGTGGATTTAAACAGCGGTCTTCATGGCATTCAGTTTAAATCAGGTAAATTAATTGGCGGCGCAGATCCTCGCAGAGAAGGCATTGCAGTAGGGCGCTAATATTACATTTGCCTAGTTAAAACTAGATGCAGCAATGCGCTGTTGAGTGAGTGAAAGCGGAAGGTTAGATATCTTCCGCTTTTTTGTTTGAGGCGGACGGTAACACTCGAGAGAAGAGTTATCTTTTATCGACTAGTTCGTGTAAGGCAATCAACCATCAAATATTAATATAACCTTCAAGGTAAGACACCGCTTGGCCAGAAATAAGCACGCGGTCACCTGCCACCTCACATTTTAATGTGCCGCCTCGTTTAGATGCCTGATAAGCCATAAGTTTTGATCGTCCAAATACTTTTGCCCAATAAGGCGCTAGCCCAGTGTGGATTGAACCGGTAACCGGGTCTTCATCACCGCCGTTCGCAGGCCAGAAATAACGGGATACGAAGTCAAATTGCGTACCAGGCGCTGTCACTACCACATCATAGGGGGCGAGTAATTTTAGCTGCTCGCTGTCTTGAATTACGCTTAAAACGTCGTCTTCGTCAGAATAAACAGCAAAGTAAGCTTGGTTATTTTTTAAAATACTTTTGGGCTTGATAGAAAGCCCTTGTAGTAACGCTTCAGGCACATCGTTGACTGGGTGAGGCATTCTATTGGGGAAGTCCATTTGAATGAATCCGTCGTTTTTCTTAACGACTTTCATCATCCCAACCGACTTGGCGAATAGAGAAATATGCGGTAATTGGTAATTTTCGCTAAAGATTACGAACGCGGATGCCAGCGTTGCGTGGCCACAGAAGTCGATTTCCGTCATGGGGGAAAACCAACGTATAGCAAATACGCCATTATCATCTTCAACTAAAAAGGCGGTTTCTGAAAGGTTATTTTCAGCAGCGATTTCTTGCATTTTTTCATCGCTAAGCCATTTACCCGTTATAACTACTGCAGCAGGATTGCCCTTAAACCTTACATTAGTAAATGCATCGACAACGTTAATTTTAATTTTCATTCGAACGCGCTTTTTTTATGATCGTATTTAAGTTCGGTTTAATTGGCATTGCCTTAAATGGGCTAACGTTAGCGCCACCTGTATTTCCATGAGGTACTAGCCCAAAAACAGTTTTTGTGGCAGCGCCCGCAATTCTGAAAAGTTGACCAAAAAACTCACCAATATTGCCTTGTTTCACTGCCCATAAAAGCATTTGAACGTGTACTTTAACGTGTAGCCTTGTAGAGGCTTGACCAAGAACGTGGGCATTTTCTAAGTGTGAAAAAGCACACTGTTGGCTGTTTTGGTTTTGCTTTCTATGAGCTAGCGCTAGTTCAGCTTCTACATAAGGGCGAATATTGCGCGTAAAGCCTTTTGCTTTGAACATGGTGTAAGCACCTTTATTGAGGTTGATTTAAACCAAGCTCTTTTTGCATTTTCTTGGTTAACCCTAACGATACTAGTTTATAAGATGCGCTTAAATAGTATTTTAACGCTTCATCTTCATCACTCTCGCAATTGTACTGTTGTATCCATTTCATTCCACGACTAGCGAGATAGGGTGCAGGCCTATAGCCAGGCTTTTCTTCCAGAAAATAATAGTTTTGCTCAGATGTTTTAAAGGTAAAAGCAGGGTGTCCTTCCTTGCTAATGCTCCCTATAGCAAAGACTTTACCACCTACTTTCCATACTTCTGAATTCCCCCACTGAACGACGTGAGTAGTGTGGGGGAGTGCTTTGCAATAGTGATTAAATTCATCAATGGTCATATGATTCTATTTATTGAAGAAGCTGACTAGTGGTTATTGTGATTAGTAAGCATCTTAATAAAGGTTTGGTTCATATCGCTACCCTCTTTTAAGAACTCGTAGTTAAGCAAGTGGTCTGCCCCTTGGTAGTTTATGTGCTTACACTTATGTTTAGTGCGCGCATTCATTTTTTCACAAACTGTTTCAGCCATAGTAGGCGAGGGCCAAATTTCATCGTTTTCGCCAGTCATTAACACAACATCGGCGCTGATTTTCTGTACAGGAATATTAGCTTTACCGTTGTCTGCTCGATTTTCTAAAGATTGCGTATAGAGATCTAGCAAACCATTAACTTCACCCGACGGGTTGAAAGGAACAAACGCTAAGTCTTGCCCGTCGTAAGTCCAGCTGGAACCAGGCACTTTACTCCAATCTTTCAAAATACCTGCCCAAACAACAGAGCTAGGCGCAATAGCAACCACATTTGAAATACTTGGTTCTTTTGACGCTAGAAGAAGTGACAGTTCAGCGCCTTTCGACCAGCCAACTACAATAATGTTGTCCGGCGTGGTTTCGGGTTGTGATTTTAACCACGACATAGCCTGAATTACATATTCAAGAGGTATTCTCTCTAACTCTGGTGGTAAGCCTTCTTCCTTAAAATAAGCTAAAGCTAGGGTAGGGAATCCCGCTTCAACGATTGGACTAGCGAGCTTTTCAGGCACGCCTCCCTCGGATCCTCCAAGCACTAAAACGCCAACTTTACGTTCTTGTGACTCTGAAGAGTAATACGTAGCAACAAAACCATCATCTTCTATTTTTAGCGAGCGCGTAGAGGCTTCACACGAGAAAGAGACTAGCAAGGAAAAGAAAAAATAGATAAGTAAGGTTTGTGTTTTCATTTTTTTTACCCGTTTTTTTAACATGAAATTAAGGTTGAGTACTCAACTGAAATAGCGCGCTCGATTATTCAATGGTCTTATGATTTTGTATATCGTTGCATATTTCGCAATGGATCCGCTTTTTAAAATTGTAAATGCGGCGAGCTGCAAATATAGAAATAGATATAAAAGCCCATGTAACCCCGAATTCAAGAGAGTAGGAAAAAGACTGGCCTTTAAAGTATTGAACACTGGCAAAAATAGTGGCCAGCAAGGGAAATGCGACTAGGTATTGTAAAGTCCATTTTTTTATAGGCATTGTCGTTCCTTCGTAAATTTTCAAAATATAGATTTAGGCTATCACTAGTGTTCATCTACATATAAGCGTTGATAAAATGCGTGTCAATTTTAACCTTAAGATTAGACATGCCACTGTTGCGCATCTCTACCTTTTTACGAATTTGCTTACACCTTCTCTGAACCTGATACTAATTGGTCAATACAGCCACTTAGCTTTGAATAGGACAGAGGAAGGTTAACCGATGAATGTCTAGTGCCGTTGCCAGTCAAAAGGAATTGAAAAGCGCAACAATAAGAGCCGGTGACCGGCGCAGCTCTACATGTGTTTGACGTAGGCAATTTGCCTAACATCAGCCATGACAGACGAAGTAAACGAGTTCTAAAAAGGCAACGGTATTGATCTTGAAATAGTGGTCAAGGGGCTATCTTTTTTCATTGACAGCCCGGAGGCTCATATGTGTTAGTTGCCGTAAATTCAATAGGTGTGCTAACATTTGTGTGTACATTTCATAAGGAGTTTACCATGGATACCCGTATTCAGTTTAGAGTAGATGAAGAAACTAAACGGCTAGCTCAGATAATGGCCGAAAGCCAAGGACGCACTTTAAGTGACGCTTGTAGAGAGCTTACGGAAGAACTCGCTGAACAGCAACGAAAAATAATGACTCATGATCAGTGGCTTACTGAAGAGGTTAATGCTGCGTTTAGTAAATTAGAGAGTGGGCAAAGTAAGTTTGTCAGTCATGAAGAAGCGAACTTGGACATGGAAGCTCGAAAAATGAAAATTAGGAATAAAGCCAAAAAATGATCTTATGGGAAAAAAGTTCGTTGGACGATCGTGAGGCTATTTTCGAGTTTTTATACGAATTTAACCCATTAGCAGCAGAAAAAACTGATGCAATAATTGAGAAGAAAGTTGAAAACTTGAACCAGCAACCTCTTATGGGAGCGGAGAGAGAGGGTATACCGGGAAGACTGTTAATAATTCCAGAGGTTTCAATGATTGTTTCATATTTTATAAAAGACGACATTATTCACATTCTTCGAGTTTTACACCAAAAGCAAAAGTTTCCTGTAGGCAACTAACGCCGCGCTCTGCGGAAATTTAGGAGCTCCAGCGAGTAAATTTTCCGTAGCAGCGCTTTGTTATGCATTTTTCGCCACTGCGATTGTATTGAAGCCTTCATCGGGGATAGGAGCCATAAAATACTTTGTAACCTGTTCGAACATATCTGGTGTATCTGTTGCCGATCTTTCTGGCTGTTCTTTGCGCCGTTTTTCAATCTGCTTTAAGCAGTCAGCATTTGGCAGGTCGATGTATATCAAATTATGTGGAGCCTCAATCTCAGAGAAAATACTCCGAAACCAATCTCTTTGTGACAGAGTATTTGCCGGAAAGTCCATTACTACATTAGTTCCTGCAGACAACATAGATTGAACAAGTTTTTTAATCTGAGGCTTAAGTAGATTTGAATATTCGATATAGTCATTGAGTGACGAAATCTTATTTGGGTATACTGACGCGAGCCATTCATCTTCTGAAAGCAATACCGCATTGTTTTTCTGTGCGATTTCGCGCGCTTTAGTGGACTTTCCTGAACCCATTTTTCCACAGAAGAAAGTCAATGTTCCTTTGTTCATAGTTGCTCTCTATTTTGAAGCCTAACGCCCTGTTAACAGGCAAAAAATTGTTGGCTAAAATCAGCGACGGAGGAGCAAAAACCAACAGTTTTTTGTCCTTGTTAAACAGCTTTTTATAGGTTTTTTGTAGCAACCGCAACAATGTAACCAGCAACACCTGCCGCGACAATCTTTGACCACTCAACAAATAAAGTCCAAAAACTTTTATATAATTTACTTCTGTTCCTTATATCCACTAACGTCATCCAATTGATTTTAATATTGTCAATTAGCGTTGTTGAATACGCACCGTAAATACTAGAGTTACGAGTATACAAAAGATATTTGGATATACATTTATCAATAACTTTATCAGTTACATCATCAGGAGAAAGAGCTATATGAAGTATGATGTTTTCTTCTTTTCGAGCATAACGCTCTGATTTATATGGGTAGATGAAAAAACCAACGCTCCCCGTGCTACCGAATGAAGCAACTAGAGCAGAACCTTTTTCCCCCTCGCAAGTAACACGATTAGAAGTTGGAGTATTAACTTTCTCAATTACACCTGTTTTGTTAGCTCCAGATGATAGTTGAACAGTTGCTTCATTTACTGTTTCATCATGGATCTGACAAAATAAATTAAACGGATATTTTGCTTTTCGAGCGTTTTCCGCCGCTTCTTTAAATTTGCCGTTGATTTTATTTTGTGTAACATGCTTCCAGTTTAATCTGCGTCTTCTTAGCTCAAAGCTACTCGATACTAATTTAGCAGCTTCTTTTTTAAAAAATTTCAAACTTACACCTTAATCAGATAAAACCCTATAACGCTAAGCTAACGGGAAGTGACGTATCGGCATAATAGCGAAGCGCCGCTGCGTTACTGTCCCAGTGACCAAGGGGAACGTGTTAAGCGTTTTGATAATCATTGAGCCTCCTCCCTATCAGCATAAACTGAGTTTATCCTAATAGGCGACCAAACCAAGGGAGAAAACTCAATGAACTTTTATACTAATACACATCCGTACTATTGTGGAATCGATCTTCACACAAGACTGCTTTATGTCTGCATCATTGATAATGAAAACAACATTCTCGTTCACGAAAAAATAGATGATTCACCCGATAAACTGTTAGCGCTTCTAAAGCCATATCTGGGCAACGTAGTTGTTGGCGTGGAATGCATGCATTGCTGGTATTGGGTGTCGGATTTTTGTGAAGAGCACAATATTGACTTTATCCTTGGCCATGCGCTTTACATGAAAGCCATTCATGCTGGTAAAACAAAAAATGATAAGATTGATGCACTTAAGATTGCCAAACTCATGCGTGGTGGCAATTTCCCGTTAGCACATGCCTATTCAAAAGAGCACCGCTCAATTCGTGATGCGCTTCGCCGTAGAACCCACATAATGAGAATGAGTGCGCAACTGAAAGCGCATGTGTCCAGTACGATTAGTCAATACAACCTACCTGCGCTGGAATCTCGTTTGAATCTGCAAAATTCACCTGACCGAGAAAAAATGCACCACTTCTTTCCAGATGAAGCAGTACAAAAGAGTATGGATTTAAACCTCAATATTATCGAAACCATGGTGAGTGAACTCTACAAAATTGAACACTATGTAAAGACTCAGGCACAAACACACTGTGCAACAGATTTACATATCCTTAAGTCGTTTCCAGGAATCGGGAAAATTCTCGCTCTCACTATTTTATATGAAGTTGGCGATATTAAACGGTTCCCATCAGTTCAGAAGTTTGCCTCGTATTCTCGGTTAGTAAAGTGTAAAGCAGAGTCGGCAGGTAAGGCGCATGGTACGCAGGGTAATAAAATTGGCAATGCGCATTTGAAATGGGCATTTAGTGAAGCAGCGGTGTTGTACCTTAAAGGCAATGACAACGCCAAACGGTATCTAGCAAAGCTTCAAAAGAGAATGAGCAAAGCTAAAGCTTTATCTGCACTCGCTCACAAAATCGGGCGATGTACTTACTTTATGTTGAAGAACCAGCAGGTATTCGATGAAAAACGCTTTTTAAAGGGGTAAGTCGCGCAGTGGCATGAGCTGCAACGTCTAACTGGTTAAACGACGAGTATCGTCTTATCGCACAGTATTCTGCATCAAGCAGCATCGATAAGTATACCACCAAGTCATAACCTGCTGCGTTTGATTAGACATGCCACTGTTGCGCATCTCAACCTTTTTACGAATTTGCTTACACCTTCACTGAACCTGATACTAACTGGTCAATGCAGCCACTTAGCTTTGAATAGGACAGAGGAAGGTTAACCGATGAATGTCTAGTGCCGTTGCCAGTCATAGGGACTTGATAAGCGCAACATTATGAGCCTCTATATGTGTTTGACGTGGGCAATAAGCTTAACATCGACCATGACAGACGAAGTAAACGAGTTCTAAAAAGGCAACGGTATTGATCTTGAAATAGTGGTCAAAGGGCTATCTTTTTTCATTGACAGCCCGGAGGCTCATATGTGTTATGTTTCATGCTTCGATAGACCGCCGTATTTTTCCATATAGTGACTATAAGAAACAAAGTGTCTTTGCCTACTTAGGTAATGAGGGTACCGCTCATAATGCCATCGACACAGGGCTAAAAAACTAACTATATCTTTATTCAAATGAGCTGCTAACTCTTCTAATTCATAGGTAGCTTTCATTAATTCAGCACATTCTGACTCGGTCGCCCCATTCGCGCCATAAAGCACCCCGGCAGGCAATTCGTGAAGCGTATAATCCAGATAGTGGTAGAGTTTGTCGTATTCTTCGAGCTTACTCATGTCAATCCGAGTTATTTGCTTATACCTGAAACATAACTTTTCAATAACGGGCGCAACACGTAGGGCATAATGGCGAAGCCGCCCTGCGTGTATGCGTCCCAGCGAACGCAGTGAGTGAGTTTATTGAGTTGTTATATGCCATTGTTAATGACTACCATCTGACCCAGCTCCGCTACTGTCTCTGTTGCCACCACCAAATTCAGAATACTTCTTATTTTTGAACAGAGTCTAAGTCTTCTCTTTTGGCTAAGAATACTGATACTGCAATGCTAAGTACTAAGTATGCAACTAACGCAGAGTAAATAAAAAGAGTCTCCATTTCACAATTTTCCGTGGCTTATAACACCCGCATAACGGGCAAAAATACGTAGGCCACAATACCAAGCGAAGCGTAGGGAGCCTACGTTTTTTTGTCCCTGGCGAGCGCAGCGAGTGTTAATGCGCTTGTTATGTGCGTGCAGAAACAAGCCTTTTGTTTAGCATCATTTTAAATAAAAAGTAGATGGTAATAATAGGACAAATAAACAGCGCTTTGTATGAAAAAGTGACTGGGTATGTATCTGGTAACCAGAGTCCGATAGCAATTGCAAAAAGAATCGAAGTAATGCCTAAACAGCAGAAGATCGAAAGGGAATAGAGTGCAATTTTCAGCAGAGTGGAGGGCATTGGAAAAATTGCTTTTTCGATGAGCTTATTCCCTGTAATGAAGAATACAATTGTTACCAGATTTGCAAAAAATAGATCCATCTAAGCATTCTCTTTAGCACATAACATTAAGCTAAGCGGCGCATTTGCGTGGGGCATAATGGCGAAGCCGCCCCGCGTAAATGCGTCCGAGCGACCGAAGGGAGTGGTCTTTAGCGCTTTGTGTACGCCCAGCATGGGCATGAACTAATGAGGTGAAAGTCCTCTGTAGGAAGATCACCGTTGTTTAACACACTGTTATTCAACGCTAACTACTAGCGAATGGCAAGGGCTAAATCGTGAGAGAT
>Ga0208879_1002935_pt1 | contig 14471 bp, 12 predicted proteins | sample Knorr_S15_td_Bot_FD_185605 | JGI IMG/M metagenome (GOLD analysis project Ga0208879, IMG submission 185605) | Marine microbial communities from Southern Atlantic Ocean transect - Knorr_S15_td_Bottom_ad_5009_LV_A (SPAdes) (version 2) | ecosystem: Environmental > Aquatic > Marine > Oceanic | place... | reverse complement strand
CGCCGAAAAGCACACGCGAGCCGCGTATGCTCCCCCCAACTCGGACAGAAAGCGGGAGTGATTCCGCAAGATTGGGTTTGACTCCGGGCCGTTCGCCCCGCTCATAATACACGCCGACATGACGATTTCAGGCAAACCGACTGATCCGCAGAATCCGCTGGGTGACCTCGAGGAATGGGACGACTTCGTGAAGGAACGCTACCCCGAACCGGCGGACGCGCAGTCGCTGGTGGGCACCAATTCGGACAAAAAGAAAAAGGAATTTCGCAACTACGAGGCCGATGCCCGCCCATCGGTTCGCGAGTTTTACCGGCTCAATCATCAAGGCCAAACTCTCGGCTTCGTCCGCCAAAAACGGGACGAGTTTCTCGGGTTGAATCGCCGCGAGATGAGCGTCTGGGAGGCAGCCGAGTTTCTCAACAAGGTGGTCGATGACAGCGACCCGGACACCGACCTGTCGCAGCTCGCGCATCTGCTGCAGACCTCCGAGCAGATTCGCAGCGAGGGCCACCCGCGCTGGTTTATCCTCGCCGGTTTCATCCACGACTTGGGCAAGGTGCTTTGCCTGTTCGGCGAACCGCAATGGGCCGTCGTCGGCGACACGTTCCCGGTCGGGTGCGCCTTTTCGGACAAGATCGTTTTCCCGCAATTCTTCGACGACAACCCGGACAAGCAAAACGCCGAGTTGCAAACGCCGCTCGGCATCTACGAGGAGGGCTGCGGCCTCGACAACGTGCTGATGTCGTGGGGACACGACGAATATATCTACCACGTGGCCAAGGACTATTTGCCGATCGAGGCGCTGTACATGCTGCGTTATCACTCGTGTTACTCTTGGTTTCGGGACAACGAATACGGCCACCTCACCAACGAGCAGGATCGCGAGATGCTCAAGTGGGTGCGGAAGTTCAACCGGTACGATCTCTACACCAAAAGCGCCGAGACACCGGACGTCGAGGCGCTGCGGCCGTTTTACGAGGATTTGATCGCGGAGTTTTTCCCGCCCAAACTCCGCTGGTGAGCGGCAAGGATCACAAAGTCGCGGCGCTGCTTGAGGGTGTGGAGGCCGGCCCGCACGATCCCCACTTCGTCGGTTACATTCGTTGCTTCAACGAGCAGAAATTTTACGAGGCGCACGACGTTTTGGAGGCGTTGTGGCTGCAGGATCGACACGGCCCGGACGGCGATTTTTTCAAGGGCCTGATCCAGTTCGCCGGCGCGTTTGTGCACCTGCAAAAACAGCGCCCGCGCCCAGCGTCGAAGCTGTTCCGCCTGTGCGCCACGTATCTGGCCAACTACCCGTCGCCGCACCTCGCGCTCGATGTCGCCAACGTCCTGCGCTTGGCCAAGCGCTGGGGCGAAGCCGCCCAGACCCTCGGCCGCGAGGGCGATCTTTTGGCCAAACAAGCGCCGCCAAAACTTCGGCTTCAATCTTGAAGCTTGAAACTCATTTAACAGTTTCCGCCTTGCACCCGAGCGGTGTTGCGGCCCAAGCTGTCCGGCCATCGAGTGGTTGCCCGAGTGACATTGGACGTTGCCGTCCGCCGGGAGTTTGATTACCTCGTGCCGGCGGAGCTGGAGTCCAGCGTCTGCGAAGGCACGCGGGTCAAGGTGCCGTTCGGCCCGCGCGAGGTGATGGGCGTGGTGACGAAGGTGCTCGACGAGTCGCCGCACGGCAACCTCCGCGAGATCATCAAGACGGTCGGCGCCCAGGCGCTGGTCACGCCGCCGATTCTCCGGCTCGTCCGCTGGATCGCCGATTACTACTGTTGCGCCCCGGAGGTGGCGATGAAGGCGGTGTTGCCGGACGCCGTCCGCAAGGAGGCGGATGGGTGGCGCGAGCGGTTGGTCGTTCGGGCGCTGCCGGTACACGGCGAGTTGCCCAAGCTGACCAAGCGGCAGACTGACCTTTGGCATATTGTCGAGGAATGGCGCGAGCTGCCGCTGCAGGAACTGGTGCGGCTGGCCGGGACGACTTCGACGACGATCCGGAAGCTCGAGGACAAGGGGCTGGTTTCCATCGCGCCGCAAATCTCCGAGCGCGATCCGTACGGCAAGGAACACATCCTCCCGTCGCAGCCGCTTGAGTTGAACGCCGAGCAGGCGGTCGCGCTGAAGTTGGTCATCGGCGCGATGGAGCGCTTGGCCAAGCCGGCCAGCGACGAGGCCAAGCCCGAAGGCGACAGCGTGTTCCTGCTGCACGGCGTGACCGGCAGCGGCAAGACCGAGATTTATTTGCAGGCGATCGCCCACGCGCTTGCCCAAGGGCAGGGCGCGATCGTGCTCGTGCCGGAGATTTCGCTGACACCGCAGACGGTCGAGCGGTTTAAGGCGCGGTTCAGCCACGGGTCGCAGCAGACATTGGTCGCCGTGCTGCACAGCCATCTCTCCGCCGGGGAGCGGCACGACGAGTGGCACAAAATTCGGCAGGGCAGGGCGCGCATCGTCATCGGCGCGCGCTCGGCGGTGTTCGCGCCGGTGGAGCCGCTGGGCCTCGTGATTGTCGATGAGGAGCACGAGCATTCGTACAAGCAGGAGGAGGCGCCGCGCTACAACGCCCGCGATCTCGCCGTGGTGCGCGGCCAGCAGGAGGGGGCGGTCGTCGTGCTGGGATCAGCGACGCCGTCGATGGAGAGTTATTACAACGTGCAGCGAAAAAAGTACGGACTGCTCTCGCTCACCGAGCGGGTGGACAATATTAACATGCCGCTCGTGCGGGTGATCGACATGCGCAGCATGGCCCGCAAGGAAAAGGGCATCAGTATTTTCTCGCCGCAACTGCGCGAGGCGATCCTGCAGCGGCTCGAGAAAAAAGAGCAGGTGATGCTCTTCCTCAACCGGCGCGGCTGGTCGTCGTCGTTGCAGTGTCCCGATTGCGGGTTCGTCGCCGAGTGCCCGAATTGCAGCGTGTCGCTGACGTACCATCGCGCCGCGCAACAACTGTTGTGCCACATTTGCGGCCATGCCGAGACCGCGCCGAACAAGTGCCCGAAGGACGGTTGCGGCAACGCGGCGATCCGTTTTGCCGGCTTGGGCACGGAGAAGGTCGAGGCCGCCTTGGCCAAGGGATTCCCGTCGGCCAAGGTCAAGCGGATGGACTCCGACACCCTCAAGCGCAAGGAGGATTACCGGCGCATCCTCGGCGATTTTCGCACTGGCAAAATCGACATCCTGCTCGGCACGCAAATGATCGCCAAAGGGCTGCACTTCCCGAACGTGACACTGGTCGGGATCATTCACGCCGACTTGAGTTTGCACATCCCGGACTTCCGCGCCAGCGAGCGGACGTTTCAACTGCTCACGCAAGTGGCGGGCCGGGCCGGTCGCGGCGACGTCGAGGGCGAGGTGTACGTGCAGTCGTTCACGCCGTTTCACCCGTCGATCCAGTACGCGCGCCGGCACGACTTCATCGGTTTTTACGAGCAGGAAATCGAGTTCCGGCAGGAGTTGCGCTACCCGCCGGTCAGCCGCGTGGCGTTGCTGACGCTGCGCGGCCGCAGTGAGGATCGCGTCAAGTTTTTCGCCGATCATTTGCGAAAAGAGATGGACGAGTTGGCGAAGGAACTGGGTGACGTCGTCGTCGCCGGCCCCGCGCCCGCACCGCTGTTGCGCGCCGAGAATTACTACCGCTACCAAGTCATGATGCGCACCCCGCAGATGTCCGCCCTCAGCCGCAAACTCTCGGCCAAGCAGGAGGCGTTGCAGCTCCCCGATGACATCCGCCTCATCATCGACATCGACCCGATGACGCTGAGCTAACTTGCCGGGAACCCTTCGTGGCAATAGGATGCCGCCCCAAGGTCGGGGACGTGACCTCGGACTGAAAATAAAAACAAGGGTGGAAGCACAAAATCAAATTGAAGTGACGGTTGCCGGGCTGAACCGGCTGGCCCGCAACCTGTGGTGGACGTGGAATCAGGATGCGCAGGATGTGTTCGAGGAGTTGTCGCCGCGCGCGTGGCGTTATCTTTACCACAACGCCGTGGCGGTGCTGCGGGAGTTGTCGGGCGAGGAGCTGCGGGTGCGGCTGCTCGACGAGGAATTCAACGGCCGCGTGCAGGAGGTGCTCCGGCAGTTCGACGCCTATCTCGACGCGACCGACACTTGGGCGGCGGAGCATGCGCCCGGCTTGGCCAAGCGGCCGGTGGCGTATTTCAGCGCGGAGTTCGGCTTTCACGAGACGCTGCCGATCGCGGCCGGCGGCTTGGGCATGCTGGCCGGAGACCATGCCAAGTCGGCCAGCGACCTTGGCCTTGGCTTCGTGGGCGTCAGCCTGTTTTACCGCGAGGGCTATTTTCAACAGGCGATCAATGCCGAGAACTGGCAGACAGAATATTACAGCCAGCTCGACCCGCAGAATCTCCCGATCGAGCCGGTGCTGGACGACGACGGCCAGCCGCTGGTTTGCACGGTGGAAATCGCCGCCGAGCCGGTGTCGTTTCGCGCTTGGGTGGCCAACGTCGGCCGCTGTCCTGTGTATCTGCTCGACGCCAATCTGCCGACGAACCAGCCGCACTTCCGCGACCTCACGCAGCGCGTTTACGGCGGCGATAACTCGACGCGCATCATGCAGGAAATCCTGCTCGGCATCGGCGGCGTGCGGCTGTTGCGGCGGCTTGGTTTGAAGCCGTCGGTGTTTCACATGAACGAGGGCCACGCAGCGTTCCTTGCGCTGGAACTGATGCGCGAGCAGATTGCCGACGGGGCCGGTTTTGACGAGGCGCTGGCCAGGGCGAGGCGGCAATGCCTGTTCACGACCCACACGCCGGTGCCGGCCGGGCACGATCGATTTGGGCGGGAGTTAATGGATTACGCAGTGCGGCATTTGCCCGGGCAACTCAACATCAGCACCGACGAATTGCTTGCGCTTGGCCGCGTGAACCCGGACGACGACAACGAGGAATTCTGCATGACCGTGCTGGCGCTCAAGGCGTCGCGCGCCGCCAACGGCGTGAGCGAGCTGCACGGCCGGGTCAGCCGCGAGATGTGGCACAGCCTTTATCCGGAGGGAACGGTGGACGACGTGCCGATCGGCCACGTGACCAACGGCATCCATCTGGCCGGCTGGATGAAAGGGCCGGTGCGAAAATTCTGGCGTCGCAAGCTTGGCCAAGCGGAACCGGCGGCGGACTGGGCGGCGGAACTGGCCAAGCCGGAGTTTTGGGCGCGCATGGGGGACGGGTCGTTCGTCAGCGACGAGGAGCTTTGGGCGCTGCGCTACCGGCTGCGGCGCGAGCTGATCGAGTTCGCCCGGCGACGGCTGCAGGACCAGGAGCATCGCTCGGAGCCAAGCGACTTCATTGCGTTCGACCACCTGCTCAACCCGGACGCGTTGACGATCGGTTTCGCCCGGCGCTTCGCCACCTACAAGCGCGCGCCGCTGGTCTTCGACCATTTCGAAAATCTCGTGAGCCTTGTCCGCGACCTGCGGCGGCCGGTGCAGTTTGTCTTTGCCGGCAAGGCGCATCCGCGCGACGACGAGGGCAAGCGGTTGATCCAAAAAATCATCCACATGAGCCACCACTCCAAGCTGAGCGGGCACCTCGTTTTTCTCGAGAACTACGACGTACACGTTGCGCGGCAGATGGTTTCCGGCTGCGACATTTGGTTGAACAACCCGCGCCGGCCGCTCGAGGCATCCGGCACCAGCGGCATGAAAGCCACCTGCCACGGCTGCCTCAACCTCAGCATCCTGGACGGCTGGTGGCGGGAGGGTTACGACGGAACGAACGGCTTTGCGATTGGCAGCGACGAGCACGACGACAACGAAGAGGAGCAGGACAAATTGGACAGCGAGAACCTGTACAAGGTGCTTTCCGGCGAGGTGATTCCCTGCTTTTACGACCGCGACGAGGGAGGCATCCCGAGGGCGTGGATTGGCAAAATCCGCCGCGCCATGGTCACGCTGGCGGCCCAGTACGACACCACCCGCATGGTGCGCGAGTACACTCATAAATTTTATCTGACCCAATGAGCAACAGCACCGAATCACTGCGCGAACTGCGCTCGCTCAACGCCGAAGAAGTGGAGAGCGCCCTCGCCGGGTGGGGGCAAAAACGGTACCGCACCGCACAACTCCTCGGCTGGCTTTACAAAAAGCGCGCGAGCTCGATCGACGAAATGAGCGACCTGCCGCAGGAGCTGCGCGAGCAACTCGCCGGTGCGTTTTTTCTCAAGCCACTCGAGCTGGCCAAGGAGCAGCGCTCACGGGACGGCACGGTGAAATTTCTCTGGCGCCTCGCCGATGGGGAACTGATCGAGAGCGTCTTGATCCCCGCGTCCGTCGGCAAGGACGGTAACCGAAGCGACCGGCACACGATCTGTGTCTCGTCGCAGGTCGGCTGCGCGTACGGCTGCAAGTTTTGCGCGAGCGGCCTCATGGGCTACAAGCGCAACCTCGACGCATACGAGATCGTGGACCAAGTGTTGGCCGTCGAGCGTTGGCACTTGGCCAAGGGCGGCGAGCCGGCCAAGCCGCAGGGCGGGCTGGTGAACAACATCGTCATGATGGGCATGGGCGAGCCGCTCGCCAATTACGACAACCTCATTCGGGCGCTCGAGATTTTCAACTCGTCGTGGGGGCTGAACATCGGCGCGCGCAAGATCACGGTGTCCACCAGCGGCCTCGCGCCGCAGATCCGCCGCTTGGCCGAGATGCCGCAGCAATATCACCTCGCGATCTCGCTGCACGGCGCGACCGACGAGGTGCGCAACAAAATCATGCCGATCAACCGCAAGTATCCGCTCGAGGAATTGATCTCCGCCTGCGAGGCGTATCAGCAGGCCAAGGGGCGGATGATTTGGGTGGAGTATATTTTGATCGACGGCGTCAACACCGGGCTGGATCAGGTCGAGGCGTTGAGCGGCTTGGCCAAGCGGCTGCAGTGCAAGGTCAACCTCATCCCGTACAACCCCGTGGACGGCATCGAGCTAAAGCGGCCCAGCGACGAGACAGTCGGGCGGTTCCGCGACGCGCTGCACCGCAAGGGCGTCCGGGTGACCGTGCGGATCGAAAAAGGCACCGACATCGACGCCGCCTGCGGCCAACTCCGCCTCAAGACAGAGAAGAAACCCGCCGCAGATCAAGCACTATGATGGCAAAAGCAACGTTCGTTTTAGCGAAGACTATTACAAAGAACTTTGTGCCGCTGCGATTCGGCACGGCCCTTGGTCGAGACGCTGGCTGTTTATGATCGGCATAGTGTTTATTCTCTTGGCGATACTCTTTTATGCAGTGGTACCGGCGAGATCGCCCGTTTCTAACATCTTGCTGCTTGTTTGCGGAGTGTTTGTCAGCCTGACACCTTTAAATTCCAAATACCATTGGATTAAAGATCGAAAGGAGAGCAAGCAATTTGGTGAGACGGTCATCATCGAATTCCGGGAAGACGGCATCCACCAAACTGGCCCATTTGGGAAAGCTGAATTGTTATGGGAGGGATTGGATTCAGCAGTCGCAACCGAAAACGGATTGCTGCTGAAACAGAATAAAGTGATTTTGATTTACGTTCCCGACTCTGCCTTGGAGCCGATCGAGGCAAAAAAACGAATCCTCGAACGATTAAACCAAGCGCTTGGCCAAGCGGGTTAGGAGCTGGCTTTCATTTCGACGACGTCGTGGGGGGCGGCTTCTTTTTGGCCGGCCGGGCTGATTCGGGTGTAACGGGCCTTGGCCCGGAGGTCAGCCAGCGTGGCTGCGCCGATGTAGCCCATGCCGGCTTGGACGCCCCCGATCAGTTGGCCAAGCAGTTGATCCAAATTTTCCGACACTTCCTTGAGCGCTTCGATGCCTTCGGCGGCGACTTTGCGGTTTGCGTCTTTTGGCGCGTGGCCGTAGCGGGCTGCGGAGCCGGATTTCATCGCGGCCAAGCTGCCCATGCCTCGGTATTGTTTGTACAGTTTGCCGCTGATTTCCATCACTTGGCCGGGGGTCTCTGGGCAGCCGGCGAGCAGGCCGCCGCAGATCACGCCGTCGGCCAGCGTGAGCGCCTTGACGATGTCGCCGGACTTGGTGATGCCGCCGTCGGCGAGGAGGCTCACGCCCTTGGCCTTGGCCGCTTGGCTGGCGACGTAGAGGGCGGTCATCTGCGGGATGCCCACCCCGGCTACGAGTCGCGTGGTGCAGATCGAGCCGGGGCCTTGGCCAATCTTGATGATGTTCGCGCCTTTGTCGGCGAGGTAGTCAACCCCGGCGGCGGTGGTGACGTTGCCGGCGATGAGGGGTAAATCTGGATACGCCGCGCGGATCAATTCGACGGCGTCGCCGACGCCCTTCGAGTGGCCGTGCGCGGTGGAGATGGCGACGACGTCCGCGCCGCGCTCGATCAATGCGCCGACGTGCGACTCGATGCGTTCGCGGTCGAGTTCGCCGTCGTCGTTGCGCGGGGTGGAGACGGCCACGCCGCAGAGCAGCCGGAAGTGATCGTCGCGCGCCGGGCGGAACTGCGACAGTTTCTCGGTGGTGATGCGCTCGATGTCGCTCAAGGTGAACAAGCCGCAAAGCTCGTCGCTGTCGTTCACCACGAGCAGCTTGTTGATGCCGGGGTGGTCGGTGAAAAACTGGTCGGCGATGGCGATTGGGTCGGCGCCGAGCTGGCTTTCGCGGATGGTCTGCACCTGCTCGCGCGGGACGAGTGCGCCGGTGACTTGCTTGGCGGCGTAGCGCGGCTTGAGGACGTTGCCGGAGAGCAGGCCGACGAGTTTGCGGTCGGTGCCGACGACGGGGAAGGTGCTGAAGGAGTAGCGCTTGGTCTCGATCAACTCGATCACGTCGCCCACGGTCTTGTCGGGCGTGACGGTGATCGGTTCCTGGATGAGCCCGTGGACGTGATTCTTGACGCGGCTGACTTCCTTGAGCTGCTGCTTCTCCGTCATGTTGTAGTGGATCAGGCCAAGGCCGCCGTTGAGCGCCATGCCGGTGGCCATGCGCGACTCGGTGACGGTGTCCATATCGGCCGAGATGACCGGGAGGTGCAGGCACAATCCATCCGCCAACACGGTGTCGAGCGAGGTGTCTCTCGGGAGAATCTCCGAGTAAAGCGTGGAAAGAGTGAGGTCGTCGTATGTCAGGGCCAAGCCAGCCTGGGCCGGGAAGAATGTGTCCGCCGGTTGGTAAAAGGCTGAATCGATCGGGCCTGCGTTTTGTTCTGCCGCCATGTCCGAGTGTCCATGCCCGGCAGGGCGCTGGCAAGTTGTTTCGTTTTTTTCTTGCGCGCTTGATTCCACAGGAGAAGACTCCATACATGAATAAGCCCTTGAAACGGCCCGCCAAGAAAAAGGCCGGCTCCAAAACACCCCACCGGGGGATCACCCCGGTGAGTGCTTCTGAACCCAGCGTTCCGCGTGATCTGCCCGTCATGATTCCGGACGTGGGCACCAACACCCCCTCCCGGACGTTGAAAGGGGAGAAGACACCCCCGGCCGCGATCCGGGGCGAGGGCGAACACTCGGCCGTCCGGATTTATTTTCGCGAGATCGGCCAGTACGGCCGCATCACACCGGCGGAGGAAATCCGCTTGGCCAAGCGCATCCAAGCCGGAGACGCCGAGGCGCGTCAGGAGATGATCCTCGCCAACCTGCGGTTCGTCGTGAAGATTGCGCTCGACTACGATGGGCTTGGCCTGCCGCTGCTCGACCTCATCAACGAGGGCAACATCGGCCTGATGAAAGCCGTCGAGCGTTTCGACCCGGCCAAGGGCGCCAAGCTCTCGACGTACAGCTCGTGGTGGATCAAGCAGTCGATCAAGCGCGGCTTGGCCAACCAAGGCAAAACCATCCGGCTGCCGGTGCACCTGGTGGAGAAAATTTCGCGGATGCGCCGCGAGCGACTCAACCTGCTCGACAAGCTCAGGCGAGAGCCGACCAACCGAGAGCTTGGCCAAGCGCTGGGCGTGCCCCCGGCCAAGGTCGCGCTTATGCGCCGCGCCGCCATGCGACCCGCCTCGCTCGACTCACCGGTCGGCGACGAGTCGTCCACCCGGTTGGGTGAGCTGGTTTCCGACGAGAACGCCGTCGTGCCGGACCGCGAGTTGTCGGACAAAAACATCAGCGGCATTCTTCGTGCCCTCATCGGCGAGCTGCCGTATCGTGAAATGAAAATCTTGACCCACCGCTTCGGCCTCGACGGCGAGGATGCGCAGACGCTCGAGGCGATCGGCCACCGGTTCGGCATCACGCGCGAACGGATTCGCCAATTGCAAAACGTCGCCTTGGCCAAGCTGCGAATAATGCTCGACCAACTCGAGGCCGACCCGCAATAAACTCGATTGGGGAGCGCCCGCGCTCCCCGAGCTAAGCCCTTGGCCAATCGCAATAAACTCGACGCCGCTTGGCCAAGCGGCAACATTGCGCGGCTATGGCTTCGACCGACGTCACGCTGGAGGAATTAAAAACAGCGATCCGCAATGTGCCGGATTTCCCCGAGGAGGGGATTGAATTCAAGGACATCACGCTGGTGCTGGCGGATGCCCGGCTGCTCGACGGCTGCATCAGCCACTTGCTCGGCGGGCACACGGCCGACACGGTGGACGTCGTCGCCGGGATCGATGCGCGCGGCTTTATTTTCGGCGCGGCGATGGCTCGCGAGTTGGGCGTCGGCTTCGTGCCGATCCGCAAAAAGGGCAAACTGCCGTGGGAAACCATCGAGGAAAGCTACGATCTCGAGTACGGCAGCAACACGATTGCCATCCACACCGACGCCGTTTCGGCCGGCCAACGCGTGCTGTTGATGGACGATTTGTTGGCGACGGGCGGCACGGCGGCGGCGGCGGCGAGCCTCGTGGCCAAGGCCGGCGGGCAAGTGGTCGAGGCGGTTTTTTTCATCGAGCTGGGCTTTCTCGACGGCCGGGCCAAAATGGGCGACGTACCGGTGCGGTCGCTGGTGAGGTATTGAGTAAAGAGTTAGAAGTTTTTAGTGTTCAGTTTTCAGTTGGGTGATTTATTTTTCTTGAAACTGAAAACTCCAAAAGTATGCCGAGTGTCTTTATAAAAACTTACGGTTGCCAGATGAACGAGCGCGACTCCGAGGCGGTCGCGGCGCAGTTGGTGGCCAAGGGCTACAGCATGACGGCCGACGCGTTGACGGCGGATGTCATTCTGCTCAACACGTGCAGCGTGCGCGATGCCGCCGAGCAAAAGGCGCTCGGCAAAATGAACCATCTCGCGGGGCAGTTGCGCTCGAAGAACCGCACGGCGGTGATGGGCTTCATGGGCTGCATGGCGCAGAGCCGGGGGCGGGAGTTGATCGACAAGCTGCCGGACGTCGATCTCGTGGTCGGCACGCAGAAATTTCACCGCACGGCCGATCACATTGGCGATTTGCTGGCCGGGCGCGCCGAGAGCGTGGTCGATACCGGCGAGGAGAAGGGGAGCGAGGCGACGATCCGCGAGCATCTAATCGACGGCGTGAGTGACAAAAAATCGGTCACGTCATTCGTCAGCATCATGCAGGGGTGCAACCAGTTTTGCACCTTTTGCATCGTGCCGGACACGCGCGGCCGGGAGCGGAGCCGAACGATCGACGACATCGTCAGCGAGTGCCGCGAGCTGGTCGATCGCGGTGTGCGGGAGGTGACGCTGCTCGGGCAGATCGTGACGAGTTACGGCCGCCGCGAGATCGGCGAGAGGGACGGCAAGTCGGCGTTCGTGCAGTTGATCGAGGCGGTGCACGGGATCGACGGGCTGGACCGGATTCGCTTCACCTCGCCGCATCCCAAGGGCTACGGCGACGACTTGATCGAGGCGTACGGGCGCTTGGCTAAGCTCTGCGAAAGTGCGCACATCCCGGTGCAAAGCGGCAGCGACGCGATGCTCAAGCGCATGCACCGTGGCTACACGCGCGAGCGGTTTTTGGAGATCGTCGGCAAGCTGCGCGCCGTCAAGCCGGGCATCGGCGTCACGACGGACATCATCGTCGGGTTCCCCGGCGAGACGGAGGAGGAGTTCGAGGCGACAATGTCGCTCTGCCGCGAGGTTCAGTTCGACAATGCGTTTGTTTTCAAGTACTCCACGCGCCGCAACACGCCGGCGGCCGCGATGGAAAACCAACTGCCGAGGGAGTTGATCGAGCAGCGGCACGCGATGGTGCTTGGGACGATTGATGAGTACGGAGCCAAGCGTTACGAGAAGTTTATCGGCAAAAAAGTGGAGATACTCGTCGAGGGGCCGAGCCGCCGCAACGCCGCCCGGATGGAGGGCCGCACGCGGTGCAACAAGATCGTGGTGTTCGACGGCGGCGATCGTTTCCGCGGCGAGCTGATGGATTTGAAAATCACCCGCAACGGCTCGTTCACCCTGTACGGTGACCCGGCCATCGTGAATTTGAACTGACCCGTGAACGAGCAAACAAAAGAGTCGTCGTCGACACTGCCGCTGTTTGGTTTCCTGCTGGCGTTTGTCGGCGTGTTTCTTTACGTCGGCATCAAGATGAACAGCCAAGTGAGCTTGGCCAACTTGTCGATTTTGCTGGGCGTGTTTCTGGCGGCGCTCTCCGGCTACAGCTTGGCCAAGCCGGCTGCGGTTGGCCAAGCGATGCGGGCCTTCCCCCGCGCCAACGCGCCCGGCTACGTGTTGATTCTCGCCGCCACGGTTTGGTTTCTCTGGAACATTCAGTCCGAGGACATGGCGGACTACCGCGAGATCAAGCATTGGTTTTACATCGGCTTCGGCGCGGTGGGGATCGGCTCGTGCATTTATCTGCGGGACTTTTTGGCGGTGCGCGGTCTGGCGGTTTTCATGCTGCTGCTGGCCAAGCTAATGCTCGACACGCAGCGCGACTACATGCTCGCCACGCCGGTGGCGCACATGTCGGAGTGGCGGCTGGTGTTCGCCGTGTGGGCGTACATGATTATTGTCATGTCGATGTGGATGGTGATCTCGCCGTGGCGCATGCGCGACATGATGGAGTGGATGCTGGCCCGGCCAAGGCGGCTCGCGGCCAAGGGCTGGTTTCGGCTGGCGTTCGGGATATTGCTGATCGTGCTTGGGCTGACGGTGTTCGACATCCCGAACGCGGTCGCGAACTGAGGGATTGGGATTGATTGGCCGCTGCTTTTGGCGGCTAATCGCGTTGGCCAACGGATGCCGTGAACCAAGCCAAGCTAGATCAGGAACTGCTCAAAGCGATCCAGTACAACAAGCTGGGGTTAGTGAAGCGTCTGCACTCGGAGGGCGCCAGCGTCAACTGCCGAAACGATGAGGGCCGTTCGCCGCTGCACCTCAGTGTTTACAGCGACTGGGATCGCGTTTCGCACTTCCTGATCGACATGGGTGCCGACCTCAACGCCAAGGGCAAGTTCGGCGGCACGCCGCTCCACATGGCAGCCTTCAAGGGCAATCGGGCCATCGTGCAATTGATGCTCAAAAAAGGCGGCGACCAGCGCGCCAAGGACTCCAACGGAAACCTGCCGATTCACCTCGCGGCCATGTACGGCTGGGCCGACATCGTCGAGTTGTTCGTCCGGGCGGTCGCCCCCGAGCGGTGGCCGCTGCCTCCGCTCATCCCCGGCAAGGCCGAAGACAACGAACCGGCGGAGGAGCCAGCCTCCGGCGATGAAGACGTTTTCCCGGCGGATATCCGGTCGCTGATTCAGGCCCGATCCACCGAGGGCGAAACGCCGCTGCACCACGCAGCGGTCAACTGCAAGACGCAGGCGGCCGACTACCTGCTTCGGCTTGGAGCGGACCCCGAGGCCAAAGACAACGAAGACACGCCGCCGCAGCTTTACCAGCCGGGGAATGTGGAGAGCTACTTCAAGATTCCGGCGTACGTGCGGTGCATGAATTGCGCCGAGAGCATCCAGCTCGACGGCGAGGAGCAGCGCACCGGCGTCTATTTTTGCCCCTACTGCGAACAAGAAGTGGATCACCTGAACTTTGGCAAACAGGCCACGGCCACGGCCCGGGGCAGCGGCGATGGCCTGATGAAAAAATTCGGTGGCTGGTTCAGCAGCAGCGAGGACAAGCCAAGGGCACCATCACCCGCCGAACAACCGGAACCCGAAACCGAACCGGAGCCAAGCGCGCCCGAGGAGACGCTCGTCGAGCACGAGAGCGTCGAGATGGAGGAAAAACTCATCGAGGAAACCGTCAACTGCGCGATCTGCCGCAAGAGCCTCAAACTGGACGAGGAAGAGCAGAAACGGGGCATCTACTTTTGCCCTTACTGCAACCGCGAAGTCGATCACATCCACGACGCCGATTGACCCGGCGGGAGCCGCCCGCCAGCACGCCGCCGCCGTGCGCTTGGCCAAGCTTGTGCAAGTGATCATTCTGATTGTCGTGCAAAAAGAGGAGATTTTGAAGGGTCACCCGGATCATCCGATGAACTTTGGCCGCTTGGCCAAGGGCGTGGTGAAAGAGTTGCCGATGCGCGATTCGTTGACGATGAAGCCCATAAAATAGGCCCCAAAACCGTTTTTCCTTGTGTCGGCCTGATTCGTTTGGTAACAAAGCCGCAGCATGGCAGCAATCGG
>Ga0208879_1002931_pt1 | contig 14488 bp, 8 predicted proteins | sample Knorr_S15_td_Bot_FD_185605 | JGI IMG/M metagenome (GOLD analysis project Ga0208879, IMG submission 185605) | Marine microbial communities from Southern Atlantic Ocean transect - Knorr_S15_td_Bottom_ad_5009_LV_A (SPAdes) (version 2) | ecosystem: Environmental > Aquatic > Marine > Oceanic | place... | reverse complement strand
TGACCATCCGGACCTTGGCCGCGTCGAGCTGGGGGGGTGGGATACATGGTCGCGGTCGAGCCCGCCCCACCGCCTCATCGCCGGCGAGCTCGAGCGTAACGTCGACTGGGTCCTGACCTTCGCGGACAAGACACCGCAGGTCGCGATTCTGGCCGAGGCCGCCGAATCGGTCGGTGGTGCGGTGCGCGTGAGCGCTTCCATCGCGAACACCGGATGGATGGCGACATCGACCGTTCATGCGCGCGAGGTTCTCGGCACCGCACAGCCGGTGACCGTGCGGCTCGAGCTAGAGAACGCGGAACTGGTGGAAGGTCAGTCGGAAATCGAGTTCGATATGCTGCCAGGCACGCACGGCGGTCCGCCAGAGCGTCGCGAGCTGTCGTGGAACGTGCGGGTGATCGATTCGAGCCGACCGGCCACCGCGACCATCGCCGTCGCCTCCGAAAAGGCCGGAATAGCGCTCACTTCCATTGAGCTGGGCGGACAGTAGGGTTGAAAAAGCTCCGCAATCGGTTACGCCGGAGCCGTGATCCGTTGGCTCCTCTGACGACCCCGCCTACTCCCGCCCCACGAAAAGTCTGAGCGGCCCCTAGCAGCTCACGCAGTTGTGGTTGTTGATCGCACCGAGGCTCTCGAGAAGTGCCATCGCCTCCGGGAACGGCTGGATCCGCTGCTGCGGGCCGTTCGCCATGTCCACCGTGGTCTGGCCTCGGCGGCTCAGTACCATCACGTCCGCGCCGTGGTCTACGAGATACCGGATCATCTCCAAGTCACCACGCGACGCCGCGTTATGCAACGGCGAGTATCCGTTCTGGTCCCTAGAGTTCACGTCGGCACCCTGCTCCTCGACGAGGTACTCGAGCGTGGTCATCCACGCGTCAGGTGCGTGCATGTGCGAGTTGCCCGCGTAGCCCGTTCCATATCCATGACCTGAAGCCACGTGGATCGGATACACGCCCGGCCCTCCCATCGGTACGGGGGCGAGTCCGGACGGATCCTCGGTCGGGCCTCCGCGGCGGAAGCGACGCTCGGCTCCCTTCATCGTCGCGGTGCCCGGGTCGGCTCCGAATTCGACGAGGAGCCGCATCGCTGGCACATCGAGGGCGTGCGTCGCGCGCCAGAAGGCTGTCGCGCCCGTGGCATCGATACCCAGATGGCTGAACGTGTACTCCATGAACCAGAGGTGCTTCGTGAGACGCGCATCGGGATCGGCTCCCGCCTCGAGCAGCGCGCGCATCACGTCCACGTGGGTCGCGTTCTGCTGCTGGTACGCCTGCTGCTGCGGGTATCTCGCCTTCGGGGCCCACATCGTATTGAGAGCCGCGAAAAGTGGCGTCGTGCCCGCGACGCTCGCGAGCGTCGGATCAGCGCCCCGCTCGATCAGCTGAATCGCGAGATCGAAGTGCCCGTTGATCGCCGCGCTGAGGAGGGGGGAAGTCGCATCGCCCGCGCTCTGCTGGTCGATGTCCGCACCCGCATCCAGAAGCGCGAACGCTGTCTCGGCATGCCCCTCCCGAACCGCATGGATCAGGGCGGTCATGCCGCCGATCGCACCCACGAGCGACGTAAAGCCGCCGCTCTGCCGACCAGCCTGGGCCTGCGAGACGTACTGGGCACCATCCTGGGCCGCCTGGCCAGGACCTTGGCCGCCGGCTCGGCCGCCCTGACCGCCGATCCGGCCACCGACCTGCCCACCACCGTCGCGGACGCCTCTCGCCATCGCCGCATCCTGTGCCTGCTGTACCTCAGCCGGCCCGAGCTCCTGTCGGAGTGCGTTGACCTCACGCTCGCGATCTGCCGTAAAGGCCTCTCCCGCGTCGGGCGTCTGCCTGGCGGCGACGATCGCTGCTTGGACCTCGGTCGGACTCGGCCGCCAGGCTTCCGAGTTCGGGCCCGCCTCCGCACGGAACGCGTCGAGGATCTGATCCCTACGCTGGCCGGCAGCGCGATCCGCCGCCGACAGAGCGCCTACATCGACCACAAGAGTGGTGACTGCGACGTCCGCACCGCGCCTGGCAAGGACGCTTACGGCCTCGGTACGCCCGCGCGCCGCGGCGAAGATCAGCGGAGTCTGGCCCCAATGGTCTTCACGGGCATCGACATCTGCTCCGTGGTCGAGCAGGGCAGTCACGGCTGCCGCGCTACCCGAAGCGGCGGCGAAGTGCAGGGGCGTCGCACCGCCCGCGGTGCTGACGGCAGCAATCTTAGCTCCAGCCTCCGCAAGCGTCGTCACGACCGCTGCCTGGCCTGCCCGCGCGCCCAGATGCAACGCGGTGTAGTCACCGATGCGTGTCACGGCCTCGAGGTTGGCGCCCGCATACACGAGCATGCCGGCCATCTCGGCATCCCCACGCTCGGCCGCCCAGTGAAGCGCGGTCATGCCGTCGCCTTGGGCGACGTTCACATCGGCTCCGCCTCTGAGGAGCTCCTGCACACGTTCGGTATCTCCCCGCATAGCCGCATCGGCGACCGGGGCGTCGGCGGGGGATGCGCCCCAGAGCAGTACGCTGAGACAGAGTGCCCCGAGCGACCGCATGTGCAGACGGCCCCTCATGAGCCCGAGCTGCTCGGCATCACTGCCGGCATCGAAAGGGAGAACTCGCCCGTGCTGTCTCCGAAGCTCTCCATGTCGTCCATGCCGAGCTTGTGCAGCAACGCGAGCATGGCGTTCGCCATCGGCGTGCCGTCCGGCGCCCGGAGATGCTGGTTGCCCTGGAGTCGACCGTTCGCGCCACCCAGAGCGATGAGCGGAGCCCTGCGATGGTTGTGCAGATTTCCGTCCGCCATGGGTGAGCCGTAGATGATCATCGTCTTGTCGAGCAGGTTGGCGTCGCCCTCCTGGATCCCCTGGAGCTTCTCGAGGAGGTAGGGGAGCATGCTGATGTGGTATTGGTTGATCTTCTTGAAGTCGAGCACACCCTCTTCGCGGCCGCCGTGGTGCGACGCCGGGTGGAAGGGCCGGTCGGTGCCGCTCTCTGGGAAGACCCGCGCAGACGAGTCGCGTCCCATCTTGAGCGAGAAGACCCGCGTGACGTCCGACTCGAAGGCGAGCGCCTGCAGGTCGAACATCAACTTCATGTGGTCCTCGAAGGCATCCGGCACGCCGGGAGGAGCCTCGGGCAACTCACGCTCTTCACCCGTGCTGTTCCGCGCCTCGACCGTCTGGATGCGACGCTCGATCTCGCGGATGTTGTTGAAGTAGCGCTCGAGGCGCTGGGCGTCGTTCGGCCCCAACTCGCGCTGCAGCTGGTTGATGCGCCCGGAGATCCAGTCCAGGATGCTCTTGTTGGTGCGCCGCCGCTCAGCCCGTTCCTCGGCTGAGCCACCGGCTCCGAAGAGCTGGTCGAATGCGACACGCGGATCACGGATGATCGGGAGCGGCTCCGTCGGTGATGCCCAGCTGATCGAGTCCGTGTACACGCAGGTATAGCCGTACGCGCATCCGCCGGACTGGTTGATGTTCTCAATGCAGAGCTGCATCGACGGGATCGGCGTGTCCTGGCCGAAGCGCTGCGCGAAGAGTTGGTCCAGCGAGGTGCCCACAAAAACGTCGGAGCCCTCGGTCTGCTTCGGGTGCGACTGCGTCAGGAAGACGGCGCTGGAGCGGAAGTGATCGCCACCGATCTCGTGAGGGATGAACGCCTCGGCCATCCGCACATCGGTGTTGCTGATGATCGTGAGGTAGTCGCGGAATCCCTCGAGCGGGCTGAGCGCACTCGGAGTGAGGTCGAAATCACTCCCGACGGCGGCGGGTGCCCAGAGGTTCTGAGTCGCGCCCCACTCGTTACTACCAGCAGCTCCGTGGACCATCTCGATCGCGACCAGACGCGTCGGGTCGTCCTCGGCCCTGGTGCGTGACCAAACACGGCCGGCGGGAGTCATCGCGTCCAGGAAAGGAAGCGCGAACGTCGCGCCCACACCTCGGACGAACGTGCGGCGTGGCATGTGCTTGCCGGTGATGAAATCCATGGTCCGTGTTCTCTGTTTAGTGACTACCGCTGCTGGTTTCCAGCGGTATCGTCTGTAGCTGTGTAGACCCTCTGCATCTGGAACGCATCGCTGTTCACGACGCCCAGAATAAACGATGAGATCCTGAAGTCGTCGGCCTCAGCCTGGGCAGTGATCGCGCGAACGGTCGGCTGGTCGAAGTACTCGACCCTCCGCCCCAACGCGTAGGCCATCAGGTTCTCGGTAAACGTCCGCACTAGCGGAATCGGTCGCATCGCCAGCGCGTCCGCCAGCTCGATGGGTGTGGTGATCGGCGTCCCGTCGTACAGCTCGCCCTGGGTATCGAGCGGCATGCCGTTCTCGCGGATCCGCCAACGACCGGTCACGTCAAAATTGTCGAGGGCGAGACCGATCGGATCCATGAGCCGGTGGCACGAATTGCACGACGGGCTGGTCCGGTGGATCTCCATCCGCTCACGCGTGGTCAGCATGACGCCGTCTTCCGAGGCCTCGGTCTCGTCCAGGTCCGGCACTCCCGGTGGCGGAGGGGGCGGCGGAATCCCCAGGAGGACTTCCATCACCCACTTGCCACGCAGCACCGGAGACGTCCGTCCCGCATGGGACGTGAGCGTCAAGATGCTCCCGTGTCCCAAGAGTCCGCGGCGACCCGCATCCTCAGGGTACGCGACCTCGCGGAACTCGTCGCCCATGACGCCGGGGATGCCGTAGTGCTCCGCGAGCGTCTCGTTCAGATAAGTGTAGTCCGCTGTGAACAAGTCCAGGACGCTACGATCCTCCCGAACCAGCCCGTTGAAGAACAGCTCGGTTTCGCGCAGCATCGCGTCGGCGAGCTGCTGATGGAAATCCGGAAAGAGCAGCCTGTCCGGGTGGACCTTCTCCAGGTCCTCCAGGCGTAACCACTGGCTCGCAAAGCGAGTGCCGAGCGCGGCGGCGCGCGGATCGGCCAGCATGCGGCGTACCTGCGCTTCCAACGCATCGGGGCTCGACAACTCCCCTCTCCCAGCGGCGTCGATCAGCGAAGCGTCGGGGGGTGAACCCCACAGGAAGAAAGACAGCCGCGAGGCCAAGTCGAAGTCATTGATGCGGTAGCTCTCGCCCGCGCCGACACCCGCAGGTGCCTCCTCGAAGCGGAAGACGAAATCGGGGCTCGCCAGCATGGCTTCAATCGCTGTGCGCACGCCCGTCTCGAAGCCACCACTCTCGGCGCCGAGCTCATAGAAGGTCATCAGACCCGACAGGTCATCGTCGGTCAACGGACGACGGAACGCCTGAGACCCGAGCCGCGTCAGAATGTCGGCCGCGCAGTCAGGGGCCTCACCAGCCAAGAGGGGTCGGCACGAGAAGATGTGCGCGCGACTGGGCGTCTCGGACACTCCCGTCGGATTGTACGGACCGGCTACGACGAGGTCCTTGAGGTGCGCCAGAGACGTCACGCCGTAACCGCTGACACCGATCTGTCGGTCGGTGAGAGACCAATCGTGCGGCGAGACCAAGTCCTCTTTGGGTCCCTCGGCCTGCCGCAGGAACGCCGCGCTCACCCGGTGTGGTCCGGCTCGAACGAAGATCGGCTCGGTCTGCATGTTCACGCCGTTCGGATCCGACACGCTCATGTACTTGTCGACGAACTGAAGCGCGACCCGCTCGCCATCGATCGAGACCTCGATCCGTTCGTCTCGCGACACTCCGCCGAAGAACCCACCGGTGGTCGTGTGCTCGAAGGCCATCTTGAAGACGTACTCGCCGTCGGCAATGAAGGTGTGGTCCACGGAGATTCCGCCGCGCGTGCCGAAGGGTGCTCCCTCGATTCGATCCCACTGCGTGACGTATCCCGCGTTGGTGTATGTCTTCGACGCCGGCAGAGCGTTCGCGTTTCCTACCGCAAGGCGGCTGATTTCGGCAGCGGCGCGGAAGTAGGTGTCCAAAAGCATCGGCGACAGCATCTGCACGTCCGCGATGTTGTCGAAGTTCGCGCTCTTGGTGTCGAGCGGGAGGTAGTCCGCCGCGTCGATATCCAGCAAGAGCAGATCGTGAATAGACTGGCTGTACTCGGCACGGTTCAGGCGCTGGAACGTGCGACCGCCTGGGTTGGGGTTGTCGGCTGCCGCAGCGTCGAGCAGAGCTTCTAGGGACTCGACCAGCGCCACCAGCGAGTCACCGGCGGGGCGCCTGGAGCCGGGTGGAGGCATCATCTCCGCACGCAGCTTCCGGATCATCTTCTCCGTCAGCTCGGCCACAGCCTCCGGTGCCTCCGCATCGAAGTTCTCGAGGGATAGATTTCCGGTGAGCCGACGGTCGCTATGACAGCTCACGCAGTACTGCTGGATCAGCTCGGTATTGGTCGCAGATGCGGCCGCCGGTGTTACGCCAGCATGTACGGTGGGTGCACTAAGGAGCGCCTCGGCGACAACGCGCGCGGCCGGCTTGTCTTCAAAGCCTTGGCCCACGACGACGAGCAGAACGCCCAAGGTCGCGGACAGTCCGGTGAGAATCTTCATCTAACCCCTTGGGGAAGCCCCCTCCACCCGATAAGCCCATCGGAATAATAGATCAGGTCGCTAGTACTGGCTAGCAATATAGACAGCCGCCTGCAGCCCTTTGCTGAACCACCTTGGCGCGATTCCGCGCCTCTGGGTATCATGCCGAGGAGAACGGAGTTTGAGGACGCTCGTGGAGGATCAGTGATCAGCATCGGAACAGTGCCTTTCAGGGGCCGGGGCGTAGTTGGAGCAGCAGCGCTATTGCTGTTCGTCTTGGCGCCTTCTTTGGCCGCGCAAGAGCAGGACATTCCGCAGATCGGAGAGGCCCGTCTGGCGGTGTTCGTCGCCGCCTACGTCGAGGTGTCCGAGGCGCGCGACGACTATCACGGGGTGCTAGGGCGCACGCACGAGGCGCAGGAGCGCGATCGGCTCAGGGCGGAGCTTCAGGACCGACTCGACGGAATCCTGGAGGAGCATGAGATCACCCAGGAAGAGTACGAGCAGATCACACTGGTCATCAGCGTGAACGATGAGCAGCGAGCTACGTTCGAGCGGCTTCTAGCCGAGCTGGAAGGGGGCGTCGGGGGCTGAGGCCCCGGCGCTCGCCGCACCGGATCAATGCGGATCCCGCGAGTCTAGCAGGACTGGCAGTTGTGGTTGTTCTTCGCGCCCAGCCTCTCCAGTAGCGCGATCGTCTCCGGGAACGGCCTGATGCGCTGCTGCGGACCGTTGGCCATGTCGACCGTTGTCTGCCCGCGTCGGCTCACCACCGTGACGTCCGCGCCGCGTTCCACCAAGTAGAGAATGAGCTCGTTGTCTCCTCGCGCAGCTGCGTGGTGCACGGGGCTATACCCGTTGTGGTCGCGCGCATCGACGTCGGCGCCCATCTCCTCCACTAGATACTTGACCGTCGGTAGCCATCCGTTGGGCGTGTGTCGATGAGAGTTCCCCGCATAGCCCTCGCCGTACCCCACGCCTGACGCGGCGTGAATGGGCCATACGCCCGGGCCGCCGTTGGGGACCGGAGCCAGGCCCGACGGATCCGCCAGCGCCGCGCCACCACCGACGCCGCCACGGCCACCTCGACCGCCGCGGTTACGCGCCGGCGGCTTCACCGTCGCGACGTCGGGATCCGCGCCGTAGGCGATGAGCAGCTTCATGGCCTCGACGTCGGTGGCGTAGGCAGCCCTCCAAAAGGGCGTCGCGCCCGCGAGGTTCACACGGAGCAGGTCGAAGGTGTAGGACATGTACCACAGATGCTTCCGGAGTCGGACGTTCGGATCGACTCCGGCCTCGAGCAGCGCGGTCATCACATCGATGTACGTAGCCTGCTGCTGCTGATACGCCTGCTGCTGAGGGTAGCGGGCCTTGGGCGCCCAATGCGTGTTAAGCGCCGTGAACAACGGGGTCGCGCCGGCATCGCTCACCAGCGTCGGGTCGGCACCCAACTCGAGAAACTGCAGGGCGAGGTCGAAGTGCCCGTTGATCGTGGCCATGAGCATGGGACTCGTATGGTCGCCCTCGCTCACCTGATCGATGTCGGCGCCGACGCCCACGAGCTCCATCGCGATGTCGGCGTGGCCCTCACGCGTGGCATGCAGAAGAGCGGTCAACCCGCCCTGCGTGCCGACCAGCCCTGTGTAGCCGGGAAACTCCTCAGCGCCCGCCTCGAGCACGCGTTCAGGTGCGTCGGCGGCTTCGACTTGTGTGCGCTGGACCTGCTGAGCGGCCTGGACGGCTGCGCGAACCTGGTCTGGCTCGGGGCGCCACGCTGATCCGGCTGACACGGCGCTCTGATACGCGTCCAAGACCTCGTTCCGCACCTGGCGCGCGGCGCGGTCGACCTGCTCCAGCGCCGGAATATCCAGCACGCGGGTAGTCAGCGCGGGGTCCGCCCCAGAACCGAGCAGCACGCGGACCATCTCGAGCCGACCGAGCGACGCCGCAAACATCAGCGGGGTTTGGTCCCGCCCGGTCTCGAGCGCGTCGATGTCAGCACCGGAACCGAGCAGCAGTCCTGCCACCTCCACCTCTCCGGCGGCCGAAGCGAAGTGTAGGGCGGTTGCCGCCCCGGTCTCCGTCGTGGCCATCACATCGGCGCCGGCCTCGAGGAGGCCCTGGACCACGCGGGCGTACCCCCCGCGGCTCGCCAAGTGGAGCGGACGGTAGCCGCCAATCCGGGTGAGTGCCTCGAGGTTGGCCCCCGCCGGAATCAGCAAGTCGGCCAGCGCGGCGTCGCCATTCTCGGCGGCCCAGTGCAGCGCGGTCATGCCGTCGCCCTGGGCGGCGTTCACATCGGCACCGCCCTCGAGCAACGAGCGCACCGCGGCGATGTCGCCCCGCATCGCGGCGTCGGCGACGGGGGTCTCCGCGGGAACGGCAGCGGATAGACACAGGCAAAGGCCGAGAGCGCCCGCAATCCTCATCCTCAGAATCCTACGATGCACTTTATGGCCCTCAGCCCGAGCTCGACATCTGCGTGGGCATCGACAGCGGGAACTCCCCGGTACTGTCACCGAAGCGGGTCATGTCATCGTGCCCGAGCCCGTGAAGCATGCTCAGCATCACGTTCGCCATCGGGGTGCCGTCAGGCGCGCTCAGGTGGAGGTTTCCGGGGTTCTTACCATTGGCGCCACCGAGAATGACGAGCGGACAGCGGCGGTGATTGTGGAGATTCCCGTCCGCCATCGGCGAGCCGTAGATGATCATCGTCTTGTCGAGCAGGTTGCCGTCACCCTCCTCGATCGCCGCGAGCTTTTCCATGAGATAGGGAAGCAGGCCCGCGTGGTACCGGTTGATCTTGAAGAACTCCAGGATCGCCTCTTCGCGGCCGCCGTGATGGGACGCGCCGTGGAATGGCCGATCGGTCCCACTCTCCGGGTAGACCCTGCCTGACGCATCGCGTCCGGTCTTGAACGAGAAGACGCGGGTCACATCCGAGGCGAACGCGAGCGCCTGGAGGTCGAACATGAGGTGCATATGCTCCTCGAACGAGTCTGGCACGCCCGCGGGAGCCTCGGGCAACGCCCGCGCCTCACCGCTCGAATTCTGGGCCTCGATCGTCTGGATCCGGCGCTCTAGCTCGCGGACGTTGTCCAGGTACCGATCGAGCCGTCCGGTGTCGGTCGGGCCGAGGTCCCTCTTCAGGTATGCGATCTCTTCGGTGATCCAGTCGAGGATGCTGCTGTTGGTCCGGCGTCGGGCCGCACGCTCCTCCGGCGTCCCGCCAGCCCCGAAGAGCATGTCGAAGGCGACGCGAGGATCGCGGATCATGGGCAGAGGCTCGCTCGGCGACGCCCAGCTGATCGAGTCGGTGTAGGCGCACGCATAGCCGTACGCGCATCCACCGGACTGGTCCACCGGCTCGATGCAGAGCTGCATCGAGGGAATCGCGGTCTCCTGGCCGAACCGGTTGGCGTACAGCTGATCGAACGACGTGCCAGCGAAGAGGTCCGAGCCCCGCGTCTGCTTGGGGTGTGCCTGCGTCAGATAGACAGCGCTCGAGCGGAAGTGGTCACCGCCGATCTCGGGAGGCTCGAATGCCTCGGCCATCTTGTTGTCGGTGTTGCTGACGATCGTCATGTACTGCCGGTACGGTTCGAGCGGAGCCAAGGCGCTCGGACTCAGATCGAAGTCACGACCCACCGCGGCGGGTGACCACAGATTCTGCGTGGCGCCCCACTCGTTGCAGCCTGCCGCACCGTGCACCATCTCGATCGCTATGACCCGGGTCGGGTCTTCGGCTGCCCTCAACGCGGCGCTCGACCGCACCATGCCGGCCGGCCTCATGGCGTCGAGGAACGGCAGCGTTACCGTCGCACCCACGCCCTGCAAAAAGGTGCGCCGAGGGATGTGCTTTCCGGTGATGAACTCCATCGATCTGACTCCCTGCGCCTCAGCGGCGCTCGTTCTCAACCCCGTCATCTGCGACTGAAGCCACACGCTGCATCTGGAAGGCATCGCTGTTTACGACACCAAGTATCAGCGCCGACAAGCGATAGCCGTCCGGCTCCGCCTCATTCGTAATCGCTCGAATGGTCGGTTGGTCAAAGTACTCTACTCTTCTACCCAGCGCGTACGCCATCAGATTCTCGGTGAACGTCCGCACCAATGGGATGGGACGCTGCAGCAGCGCCTCCTGCAACTCGGCCGGGCTCGTGATCGGTGTGCCGTCGTACAGCTCGCCACGGGTATCCAACGCCACCCCGTTCTCACGGATCCGCCACCGGCCGGTCACGTCGAAATTGTCCAGCGCGAGCCCGATCGGATCCATGAGCCGGTGACACGAGTTACAAGTCGGGCTGGCCCGGTGGACCTCCATCCTCTCACGCGTGCTGAGCATGCGTACACCGTCCGCCGCTTGCGTTTCGTCCAAGTCCGGGACGTCGGGCGGAGGCGGCGGCGGCGGCGCTCCCAGCAGCACCTCCATGACCCATTTGCCGCGCAGGACCGGTGAAGTTCGGTTCGCATGGGACGTGAGCGTGAGGACGCTGCCGTGGCCGAAGACGCCTCGCCTGCGGTCGTCCGGATAGTCCACTCGCCGGAAGTGATCGCCTGTGACGCCGGAGATCCCGTAGTGGGCCGCCAGACGCTCGTTCACGTAAGTGAAGTCGGCCGAATAGAGGTCGAGAATGCTGCGATCTTCGGCGACCAGCGCGTTGAAGAACAGCTCGGTTTCCCGCCGCATGGCATCGGCGAGCTGTTGGTCGAAGTCCGGGAACCAGAACTGGTCGGGGTGAACCTTGTCGAGGTCCTGCAGCCTTAGCCACTGACCGGCGAACCTCGGCCCGAGTGCCTCGGCGCGCGGGTCGGCGATCATTCGCCGAACCTGTGATTCGAGCTCGACTGGATCAGACAGGTCTCCCTCTTCGGCCACGGCAAGCAGCTCGCCGTCCGGAGGCGTGCCCCACAAGAAGAAGGAGAGCCTCGACGCCAGATCCAGATCGTTGATGCGGTAGCTCTCTCCCGGCCTGACCCCCGAGGGCGCCTCTTCGAAGCGGAACACGAAGTGCGGGCTCGCGAGAATCGCCTGAACACCCGTCCGGATGCCCAACTCGAAGCCTTCGCGCGCCCCGTCCTCATAGAACGACATCAGGATATCGAGGTCCCGCTCGGTCAGGGGTCGCCGGTACGCCGCCGTGCCCAGCCTCGACAGGATGTCCCTCGCGCACGGTTCGGCTTCAGCGGGCGACAGGGGTCGGCAGGTGAAGATCCGTTCGCGGCTGGGCGTGCTCGATACACCGGTGACCCGCTGCGGGCCCGAGATGATCAGGTCACGCACATGCGGCAGCAGCGTGAGGCCGTAGCCGCTGATGCCCGTGTGGCGATCGGCGAGCGACCATTCGTGAGGTGACACGAGGTCCTCTGCCGGGCCCTCGGTCCGGCGCACAAACGCTGCGGTCACCCTCTGGGGCCCAGCCCGAATGAAGATCGGGTCCGTGCGCATCGAGATCCCCTCGGGGTCGGAGATGCGCATCCACTGGTCGACATCCAGGAGCGCCGCGCGCTCCCCGTTGACCGAGATCTCGAGCTGCTCGAAGCGTGTGATCTGACCGAAGAAGCCGTCGCCCGTCGTGGTATGCTCGAACGCGATGCGGACGATGTACTCGCCGTCCGCCGGGAAGATGTGCATGACGGAGACTCCACCGCGCGTACCGAACGGCGCCCCAGGCACGCGCTCCATTTGCGAGCGATAGCCGGACACGTTGTATGTGCGCTCCGTGGAACGCGCGTTCGGGTCGCCAACAGCGAGTCGGCTGATTTCGGCGGCCGCGTTCAGGTATGCGTTGAGCAAGGTCGGAGACAGGAGCTGGACGTCCGCGATGTTGTCGAAGTTCTCGCTCTTGGTATCGAGCGGGAGATAGTCCCCGGCATCGACATCCATGGAGAGCAGATCGAGGATCGAGCGCTCGTACTCGGCCCGATTGAGCCGCTGGAACGTCCGGCCTCCGGGATTCGGATTCTCCGCGGCGACACGGTCGATACGGGACTCGAGGCCTTCCACCAACGTGAGAAGCGTGTCGCCGGCCGGCCTAGGTGCGCCCGGGGGCGGCATCATGCCGGCGCGCAGCTTCCGGATCATGCCCTCGGCGACTTCGGCCTCATCCGACGGGGACTCCGCGTCGAAGTGCTCGAGTGACAGGTTGCCCGTCAGTCGCCGGTCGCTGTGGCAACGCACGCAGTACTGCTGCACGACCTCGTTGTCGCTCGGCGTCGCATGGCTAGTCGCGGGCACCTGGGCCTCAAACACGCCGGTGTATCCCACCGGCGTTCCCGCGGGCGATCCCACCACGACGAGCGCCAGCCCGAGCGTTGCAGAAAGGCAGGTGAGCGTCCTCATGAGGTCCTCGTCACAGCGATCACATATCCGATGAGCGCGTAGTATAGAGGCGGTCCCTGAGACCGGCCAGCGAGTCGGCGGGGTCGCCGGAATTCCGCGAGAGCGCGCGAACCGGCGGGGTCATGCGGGCGTCGGCGAAGACTCAGTCGCCACCCGGTGGGGGCTTGGCCCAGGGCGCCGTGGGACGACCGCCGGGCTGCGCGGTCGGCGTCTGCGATCCCGCGGAGCCGCGGAACTCGAACCGGAGCCCACGTCCAGCACTCGATCGCCAGGCTTCACCTCGGCCAAGATCGCCTCGCGGAAGGCCTCGATGCGAGGTCGGTCCGTGAGCAGCGCGGTGTAGTAGTCGAGGCTCACCTGAGCAGTCCCTCGTGGTGGAGCATCTCCAGCGATGATCGGACGTGCTCCTGGACCTCATCGCGCGACGGGCTCGACTCGAAGGCGGCGCTCAACTCGTCCACGAGCGTGCGCCAGGTGCTGAGAAGCGTGTCGTTCGATGTGGCGTGTGCAGAAATGATCGGTCTCGTGGGACCGTCCGGGGGTGGGAAAACAACGGTGACCAACCTCATCGCCCGCTTCTACGACGTGACTGCTGGGGCCGTGCTGGTCGACGGCGTCGATGTCAGGACGCTGGAGACCGGACACTTCCGCCGTCAGATCGGGATGGTGCTTCAGGAGCCGTATCTGTTTCACGGCTCGCTCATGGATAACATCCGTTACGGGCACGCCGAGGCTGAGCCGGCCAAGGTCATCGAGGCGGCGAAGGCCGCGAACGCACACGACTTCATCGTGAGGATGCCTCAGGGCTACGACACGGTTGTGGGCGAGCGTGGACAGAACCTCTCGGGAGGGGAGCGGCAGAGGGTGTCGATCGCCCGCACGATCCTCCACGACCCCAGGATCTTGATCCTGGACGAGGCCACGTCCGCCGTCGACACGGAAACGGAGCGGAAGATCCAGGAGGCGATGGATCGACTGGTGGCCGGTCGCACGGTGTTCGCAATAGCGCACCGGCTCTCGACGCTTCGTAACGCGTCACGGCTGTTCGTGATGAAGGACGGGCGGCTCGCGGAAGCCGGCACGCACGAGGAGTTGCTGTCGAAGGACGACGGCATCTACGCCCGACTGCACGGCCTACAGATGGAGTTGCAGACAGGTGTGTGAGGGCAGCCGGGGTCGGCCGACGGGTCGGCCCCGGCAAGCCCCATCGGGGGGTCCGATGGGGACGGAACGGGGGCTACCCGCCCCCCCGATCCACGAAGGGAGGAATCCATCATGGTCCGTTTAAGGAAGGACCTGGAGAACGAACTCAGACTCGAACGAAGGGCGGACGGTCAGCTCTGGGCCACGAGCAACGGCGACGAGCGCGCCGTCCGCGTACACCGGTGCTTCCCGTGGTCGAAGCCGGAGAGCTATCTGTCACTTCGTGACGCGGAGAATGAGGAGTTCGCGCTCGTTCGGTCGCCGGAAGAATTGGAGCCAGTCTCACGAGGCGTCTTGCAGTCAGCAATCGTCGAGGCCGAATTCGTTCTCGAGGTCACGCGCATCCGGGAAGTCGAGGAGGAGATCGAGATCCGTACGTGGAAGGTCGAGACCAAGCAGGGTCCGCGATCCTTCCAGACGCGATTGGACGATTGGCCGATGGACGTGCCGGGCGGCGGCATGGTCATCCGAGACGTCGCCGGCGATCTGTATCACATCG
>Ga0208879_1002925_pt1 | contig 14514 bp, 10 predicted proteins | sample Knorr_S15_td_Bot_FD_185605 | JGI IMG/M metagenome (GOLD analysis project Ga0208879, IMG submission 185605) | Marine microbial communities from Southern Atlantic Ocean transect - Knorr_S15_td_Bottom_ad_5009_LV_A (SPAdes) (version 2) | ecosystem: Environmental > Aquatic > Marine > Oceanic | place... | reverse complement strand
AGTTTTAAGGACGCCTATGGGATCGCTTCCGACATACGAGGTGAACTAGCAGACGCTGGAGGTATCAAGACCTCGACATTGAGAACGCGGGTAGCGGCGTTCCTGAAAGAAAATGGTTTCCAACAATACCTCGACTCCTATCTGAAGCAACGACCCGATCGGCCGCTCCTCAAAGTTGTGACGCGAGACGGTTCGGAAGCTCCATTTTCAAAAGCTCAACTTGCTGATTCGCTAGAAATCTGCGCGCTGCCGCGAGAGCAGATATACGAAATGGCTGCGTCCATAGAAAGTGAGTTGATATCCCGTGGCGCGGGAAAGGTTGAATCCCTCGAACTGACCCGCATGATTCTGGAGGTTCTCGAACGCATGGCGGGGAAAAGTGTAGCGGATGCCTATAGCCGGTGGGATGATTTTTCTCACCAGGGTCGTCCACTCATCTTACTGATTGGTGGAACCACTGGGAGCGGTAAAAGCTCTATCTGTTCTGAATTAGCGCATCGTCTTGATATTGTTCGGACGCAGTCGACGGATATGCTCAGAGAGGTAATGCGCCTGCTGGTGCCGGAACGGCTTCTTCCAACATTGCATGCCTCATCGTTCGAGGCCTACCAACAGCTGGAACGCGCCGAAGAATCTGAGCACGCCACGAAGGAGATGATCGACGGATTTTTGACACAGGCCAGTCATGTGTCAGTGGGAATAGAAGGTGTCCTGAAAAGAGCCGAAAACGAACAGGTATCGCTCATTCTTGAGGGGGTTCATATTCACCCCGCACTGATGGACAGAATTGCCGGGCAGACAGATGCCTTGGTTGTGCCCATTCTGCTAGCTGTTTTGAAGCCTAAACGGTTGAAGAAAAGGCTCGTGGGGCGAGGCCAGAGAATATCCTCCCGGCGATCAAAACGTTATCTCAAGAGCTTCAAGAAGATCTGGAGCCTGCAATCTTATCTGCTCTCGGAAGCTGACCATTACAACACTCCGATCATTCCAAATGAGGACGAGGAAGCAGCCGTGCGAGCCATCATGCAGACGGTCTCCGCCTATCTGGAGAAAGATCTGGCTGGCCCTACTACTGTTGAGCCCGTTGCCGCGCATGAAGACGATCTAGAAGCTGGCGACGACGGTTAATCGAGCTGTGATGGTAGCTCTGTCCTCGAAATCGTTCTTGTGGTATGCAGCATTGGGTATTATTTCAACTCCCTTTTCCGGAGTAAATGAATAGCCCAGTATCATCCAATGATTCGAGGATTTTCGGACTGGGTTGTCCTGATTGACAAGGTCATATCGAGCAATCAGCCGCTGCGAGGAGGTAGTGTTGACAAATCCGAACGCGGAAACACCTAGCGCAGTGTCATTGATCTTGTCGCTATCAATCGATTTTGGATTGTAAAACGCTTCCAGCCCGATCTGAGCCCTCTGCGTTGCGTAGCCCACGAATGCACTGGCGTTATACGAGGTCCCATCCTCCGTCAGATAATAGTCTCCTCCGAGCGAGAGGGTAATTGAACCACTCGGGTAAAATTGAAGCTGTCCATAGACCCTCTTAAACTTGTCTGTCTCCCGTTTGACCCCTGAGTTGTTGGCATACATGAGGGCGTACTTTACTCGTCCGTCGGACAATACAGGGCCAGAAAGGGTGAGTCCCATATCTCGGGAAGAAGCGATCCCATTCCTGTGCTGGATGGTTTTCTCGAGGCTGCGGTACGCCCAATGATTCTCAGCTACGCCCCAGATAGGGGGAGAACTGAGCCCAAAAGTGACATTGTGTCCGTCACCCAATGCATTATTCCATGTCAAGAAGAGATCTTTGACAAATGGCGATAGTTTCCCCTGGCTGGTCACGGATCTATCGTTTCCCTCCAGTCTGAATCGGCCTGAAAAGCTCTCGGAAATCTTGAAGTCGGCCGTCAGATAAACTCTTCTTAACTCAAAACCGTGCTCGTCATCACCATTCCCTTCAGGCGTTTCAAGGGTGTAGGAGTAGTCGGAAAACAAGACTCCACTGAACGAGATATCGCTTTGAGCGAACGTGCTTGAAGCCAGTGCGGCCGAGCAGAAAATTATCGCAGCCTGAAGAACGAGTCCTCGGTTCAGGGTCATTGTGTTAACCGTTTTCAGTCATCCACATTGTCAATCTGAGCTTTTTGCAGCTTGCCGCTGTAGTCGACGTAAATGGTCTTCGTTTCGGTATAAAAATCGAATACTTCCCATCCTCCTTCGCGGTGACCATTTCCGGTACCCTTCACTCCACCGAAGGGCATGTGAGCCTCAGCCCCGATAGTTGGGCCATTCACATAGGTTATACCCGCTTCGATATCGTGCATTGCCTTGAACGCGGTCGCGATATCATTTGTGTATATCGCAGAAGAGAGTCCGTATTCGATATTGTTTGCCACAGAAACGGCCTCTTCGTAGGAGGATATTTTCAGAACAACCAGAACCGGACCGAATATTTCTTCCTTTGCCACGCGCATGTTGGGGGTGACATTCGTCATGATCGTAGGCTGAAAAAAGAATCCGTCCTCGAGGCCCTCGCCCTCAGCTCGTTTTCCACCCAGCGCGATGGTGGCGCCTTCGTCCTTGCCAATCGTTATGTAGCCTTGGATCTTTTCAAGGGCAGCAGCACGGATTACAGGGCCCATCTCAGTTTCTTCCTCGTTTCCGTACCCGATCTTGATATTCGACGCCGCTTCCTTGAGACGGGATACAAGATCATCGTGCACATCCTCATGAACGATGAGGCGAGACGTTGCGGTGCATCTCTGCCCGGTGGTTCCAAACGCTCCCCAGAGCAGTCCGTCCAGGACCAGGTCCAAGTCGGCGTCAGCGAGTACGATCATGGGATTCTTGCCGCCCATCTCAAGAGAAAAACGTTTGTGCATCCGGCCGCATACTTCGCCAATTTTAGAGCCCGTTTCAGTTGATCCTGTGAAGGAGACCGCATTGACGTCGGGGTGCTCTACCAGTGCTCGTCCCGTATTCCCGCTTCCCTGAACCAGATTTACAACTCCTGCGGGCAGGCCGGCATCCTCGAATACTTTGACGAGAAGCGCACCGCTATGTGGCGCGTCTTCGCTGGGCTTGAAAACAACGGTGTTGCCACAAGCAAGCGCTGGAAACATCTTCCAGGTTGGAACGGCGACAGGGAAGTTCCAAGCTGAAATCACTCCGCAGACTCCAATAGGCCTGCGAATCGACATATTGAATTTGTCCGGCATTTCACTAGGAACGGTATGACCGAAGAGGCGTCGTGTTTCGGAAGCGGCGTAGTAAGCGGTATCGATCGCTTCCTGCACATCTCCCTTGGTTTCGAAAAACGGCTTACCCATCTCGCGTGTCATTTGAAAGGCGAGCTCGCTTTTGCGCTCTGTCATGATATCACCAATGCGACGCAGGAAATCGCCTCGGGCCGGTGCGGGCATCTTGCCCCAGGTCTGGAATGCCTTTCGTGCAGCGCGCACAGCATCATCGACATCTTCGACACCTGACTCGGGAAATTGGCCAATCACATCACTGTTGACCGCAGGGTTGATGTCCTTGAAGGTCGAGCCGCTGGCGGAATCTTGCCAGATGCCATCGATGTAGTTCTGAGTAAGTGCGTCAGACATAGAAACAGAGGTTCATTAGGTGGATATCAATCTGCCCAAAATAAGTCCGTCTCCAATCTGGGAACAAGCAAAGATTCTGCGCGGAAAATCAAGTCACCGAATAAGTGCTGGTTGTATATTTCGACCCCTTCGGACCACTCGGAGGCGAATAGAGGAGAGTTTACTATGATTAATTTGGAAAGCAGGCTGTCTCAGCGTGTACAATCGGTGCCCCCGTCGGGCATTCGACGCTTTTTCGAGATCGCTGCGACGATGAAGGATGTGATAACCCTCGGAATAGGCGAACCCGACTTTGTATCTCCGGACGCCATTTTGAAAGGGGCCCACGACTCCATGCTCCAGGGAAAAACGGGATACTCTGCGAATGCGGGAATCCTCCCGCTTCGAGAGGCCATTTCGGAAGAGCTTCAGCGGCTTTATGGCGTCACCTATAGTCCGAAAAATGAGATTTTGGTAACGGTGGGCGCGAGCGAAGCGGTTCAGCTCGCCATGTTGGCACTTCTGAATCCTGGCGATGAAATCCTGATTCCGGAGCCCTGTTTCGTGTCATACGGCCCTACGGCCATATTCGCCGGGGCAACGGTAGTGTATGTGCCGACATCTGTGGAGAACGATTTTCAGGTGACGGCCGAGGATATCGAGTCGAGGATCACTGAGCGAACAAAGCTCTTGTTTCTAGCTTATCCCAGCAATCCGACTGGCGCGGTTCTGAGGAGGGAAGTTCTCGAGGAAATTGCTGAGGTCGTTGAGCGGCACGACCTCCTGGTACTTTCTGACGAAATCTACGATCGACTTATATATGGTGACGCATTCGATCGCGGCCACACCTGCCTGCCTTCAATTGAGAGCTTACGTGAACGGACGGTGTTGCTTGGAGGATTTTCCAAAGCGTACGCCATGACCGGATGGAGAGTAGGATTTGCGTGCGCGCCGCCGCCGATCTACGAAGCGATGTACAAATTGCATCAGTATATCATTATGTCCGCGCCTACGGCGAGTCAGTGGGGAGCTCTCGCCGGGATGAAGGAAAGCCAGGAGGACGTTGAAAGAATGCGCAAGGCATATGACGCGCGTCGACGAACTATCGTGGATGGATTTCGAGCAGCAGGCCTTCCTACATTTGAGCCCGAAGGGGCGTTTTATTGTTTTCCCGACGTGACATCGACGGGACTGAATTCAGAGGATTTCGCTCAGAGATTACTGGAAGAGGAGCACGTCGCTGTAGTCCCTGGAGACGCGTTTGGACCTAGCGGCGCGGGCTATGTCAGGTGCTCTTACGCTAATTCGATGGAAAATATTGAAGAGGCAGTCCGCCGGATTTCTCGATTTACAGCGCGTTGTCAGGAAACCGTTCATTCCGCGGTAAATCCCGGGTAGACGAGTATGACGAAACATGCGATGATTATCGGCCTTGTCGTAGCGTATCTGTGTCACCTGACTCTGGGATGGCAGTACAGCGTGATCGGTGCAATCGTTGCCGGATTTCTGGCACCTAAAAAAGGTGTTCGCGCGGGAGCATTATCGTTGGGATTGGGTTGGGGATTGCTGATCATTTTCAATTTCGCGGTGGCCACCCCCGAGACCGTTGAAATGACTCGAATCATGGCCGCTCTTTTGGGAGGTCTACCATCATTTGTAACCGTTCTGCTAACCCTGTTAATTGGGCTCCTTTTGGGGACTATTGGAGGCTGGGTCGGATCGGCACTGAAATCAACTAGAGATAGATCGAAAAATGGATAGAGATCAGCTTAGAAACCTGTTAGAGCGTGTGGATACGCTCGGGAGGTATCTTTGACATTGCGTCAAGAAAGGAGAAGCGAGCGCGTCTGGAGGAGAAGAGACTGGACCCAAACTATTGGAACGACTCTGAGAGAGCGCAGCTTACTGAAAAAGAGATTGCGGTAGAAAAGGCGTGGATTGATGCCTGGGGTCAGTTGCAGACGCACACTGAGAATATCGATACCCTTGTTCAGATGGAGGCAGAGGAGGGTGAGGACCTGGCGGAAGAAATATCAGCCGAGATTCAAGGACTGGAAGAGAAAGTTGAAAAACTGGAGCTGAAAAGCCTTCTCAGCGGCCCTGATGATCAGCGAGACGCCATTCTAACCATCAATCCAGGCGCGGGAGGTACAGAAAGCCAGGATTGGGCAGAAATGCTCCTGCGCATGTACACTCGTTGGGGCGAGCGAAACGGATGCAAGGTCCAACTTCTGGAATACCAGGCCGGTGACGTCGCGGGTATAAAGAGCGCTTCCCTGGCCTTGAGAGGAGGTTATGCTTACGGATATCTGAAAGCAGAGTCGGGTGTTCACCGTTTGGTCCGAATCAGCCCTTTCGATTCATCGGGCCGACGTCATACGTCGTTTTCGAGTGTATTTGTCTTCCCTGAAATTGACGACACCATCAATATCGAAGTAAAGTCGGATCAACTCGAGATGCAGACCTTCAGATCGGGCGGTGCAGGTGGACAGAACGTGAATAAGCTTGAAACGGGTGTCCGATTGATTTGGACCGGGACGCTTTCGGATGGATCCGATGGACGGGTGGTAGCCGAGTGCACCGAAGAGCGCAGTCAATTACAAAACCGCGAGCGTGCTCTGACGATGCTCAAAAGCCGAATCTATCAGCTGGAACTGGATATTCAGGCCGCCGCAAAGAATTTGATGGAAGGCAGTAAGAAAAAGATCGAGTGGGGCTCGCAGATTCGATCCTACGTTTTTCAGCCGTACACCATGGTAAACGATCACCGTACCGAGACGAAAGTGACTGATGTACAATCAGTTATGGATGGCGACATCGAGGAGTTCATCAGGGCTTCTCTGCTCCAGAGAGTCAAATAACTGCAGTCCACATGAGACACCGGGTAGACTTTCTTGTACTGGGTAGTGGTGCCGCAGGCTTGTCCTTCGCGCTCCAAGTAGCGGAGTACGGCTCCGTTGCTGTGATAACGAAGCAATCAGCTGTTGAGTCGAACACGACTTATGCCCAGGGTGGAATCGCGGCGGTAATGGATTCCGCCGACAGTATCGAGACGCATGTCCAGGATACACTCAGGGCAGGTGCAGGTCTGTGTGATGAAAGTGTGGTGAGGGTGATTATTGAGGAGGGCCCCCAACAGATACGTCAACTCGTCGATGGAGGAGCGACGTTCTCTTCTGAAAGTGGAAAATTGCACCTTGGCCGAGAGGGTGGACACACGGCTAATCGCATTGTTCACGCCGCAGATGCGACTGGCAAGGTCATCGAGCTCTCTCTGCTTGAGCGCGTGAAAAAGCACGCGAATATTCAGCTCTGCGAGTATCACTTCGCGGTTGAATTGCTGACGAATCACCATCTGGGTCAGCATGTCTCGAAAGTTCGTCCGGACATCGACTGTTTCGGTGCGTATGTGTACGATATTGAATCTGACAGAGTTGATACGTGGCTGGCAAAGGTTACCATGTTGGCTACCGGTGGTGCGGGACAAGTCTACCTTCACACTACCAATCCGGGTGTTGCGACCGGCGATGGTGTCGCGATGGCTTACAGGGCAAAGGCTCGGATTGCCAACATGGAATTTGTTCAATTCCACCCGACGAGCCTATATCACGAGGATGCTCGATCATTTCTCATCTCGGAGGCCGTGCGTGGTGAGGGAGCGTACCTGCTAAATGGCGCCGGTCACCGGTTCATGCCTGATTATGACTCTCGCGCCGAACTTGCGCCTCGCGATGTAGTGGCCCGCGCGATCGACGATCAACTTAAAGCCAGGGGGGAAAACCACGTTTGGCTGGACATCACACACCGGCCGGCAGAATTGATTCATTCCCGTTTTCCAAACATTAGTGCGAAATGTCTTGAGTACGGTATCGACATCACCAAAGACCACATTCCAGTGGTACCTGCAGCCCATTATTTTTGCGGGGGCGTTCACACCGATGTTGATGGACGCACATCCATAAATCGACTGATGGCAAGTGGAGAAGTCGCGTGTACGGGATTGCACGGAGCGAACCGACTGGCAAGTAATTCGCTTCTGGAGGCTCTTGTGGTCGGTAAGCGTTCTGCGAAAACGTCGATAGGCGTAGCCTCGGATAATACATTCTCGGAAGACGTTCCAGATTGGGATGATAGCTCGACTGAAAATCCTGCTGAGTGGATTCTGATATCTCACAACAGGGATGAGCTGCGGCGTGTGATGTGGGACTATGTTGGAATCGTACGGTCGGAATTACGCTTGGAGCGCGCCGCCCGTCGCACACGGTTTCTTTTCGAGGAAACGGAGGCGTTTTACCGAAAATCAAAAGTCTCAGCCGGACTGTGCGAGCTCAGAAATATGATTGCGGTCGCATACCTGGTTGTCCAAAGTGCCGCCATCAGAAGGGAGAGTCGAGGACTTCACTATATGACCGATTACCCGCAAATGGTGGAGAAGGAAGGACGACTAACACTCATTTGAAAGGCCCAGGGGTGCCCGCAGAAGAATTCTTTAAAGCCGTTATTGTGGTAGTCATTTATTGATTTTACTGCCGATTCTAACGTATATTTGGTGCTGCGAATGAATTGGGAGGCGGTATTGCCGCCCTTTTTTGTTGAACGGGGAGTACTGTGACGCCCGTCCGAGCTTTCGGACCGGGCGTTTTTTGCAGAGTCAAGTTTAGCACGACCATTCGCTGAAAAATGAATACTGACTGGAAATGATTGAGATCAGCGGACATAGCGACACTCTAGCACAGCAAGAGGCTCCTCTCGAGGTGCAAATTGGTGCATTAGTGGAAGAGTTTCTTGTTCGGGATGATCTTTTCCTCGTGGGCGTTTCAATCAAGGGCCAAAAAGGGTCTCGTTTGATTGAGATTTACATCGATGGTGACAAGGGCGTGGAGGTTGGAGTGCTGGCCTCTGTAAGTCGCGAATTGGCATTCGTCCTAGATGCCGAGGACATGGTGAAGGGGAAATATCGTCTGAACGTTTCCACTCCCGGTGTTGATCGTGCATTGACATCCGAACGCCAGTTTGTTCGACATGTCGGGAAATGCTTGGAAATTCTAATCAGGAATGAAGACGGAGGAACTTGGATTGAGGGTGAAAACCTCGGTATGAAAGATGGCGTTCTTCAACTTAAGACGTCATCGGATACTCGAGATTTGTCACTGGATTCGATTTCAAAAGCTAAAATAAAACTGCCCTGGTAGGGTTCTGAAGCCTGAACGGCTTCGAGATACTCAGAACGATAAAGAATATGCAGAATTCAGATCTTGTTTCTTCGTTTGCAGAGATTGCGCGAGAAAAAGGAATTGATCGTGATTCCTTGCAGTTGATTGTAGAAGAAGTCTTCCGAGCCATGATTCGGAAGCGGTACGGATCGGATGACTCCTTTGACATCATCCTGAACCCGGACCATGGTGACATGCAGATTATCCACATTCGAGAAGTTGTGGATGACTGGGTGGTAGAAGACCCGGTTACTCAAATCGAGGAAACCGATGCAAAGCTAATTGACGAGGATTTTGAGATAGGCGACGAAGTTGCCGAAGAAATCGAATTTCGGGACTTTGGTCGTCGTGCGGTTATGACCGCCCGGCAGACTTTCAGTCAAAGAATTCGGGACATCGAAAAAGACAACATCGTCGAGTGGTATTCGGACTTGGTAGGCGAAATCGTCGTGGGTGAGCTTTACCAGATGAGACGGCGCGAGATCTTGGTGATGCATAACAAGGCAGAGCTGAAGATGCCCCGCGAAGAACAGATATTCAGAGACCGTTTTCGCAAGGGCGATATGATACGCGCGGTCATCAAGGAGGTTGGAAGAGAGCCGAATGGCGATCCTCGAATTGTGATTTCTCGAGCAGACGTTCTCTTTATGGAGCGACTGTTCGAACTAGAGGTGCCGGAAATCGATGAGGGTATTGTCGAGGTGAAGAAGATCGTGCGCGAGCCTGGAGATCGGGCGAAAGTAGCTGTAATCAGTTATGACGAGCGAATTGATCCTGTGGGAGCATGCGTAGGAATGAAGGGGTCACGTATCCACTCTGTGGTTCGTGAGCTCGGAAATGAAAATATTGACGTCGTTCAGTGGACTGATGACTCGGTTGAAATGATCAAACGGGCGCTATCTCCTGCGAATCCCGTGAAGGTCCAATTGAATGAAGAGCTTACCCCGCCGCGGGCAAAGGTTGTCGTCCGAGCTGATGAAGTCAGCCAGGCAATCGGGAGGGGTGGTATCAACATCCGCCTCGCTTCTCGTTTGACGGGATACGAGATCGATGTCTACCGTGAGATTTCGGACGAGGAGGAAGATGTAGAAATCCAGGAATTTTCGGACGAGATTCGCGAAGATCTACTCAAAATGCTTCGCGATATCGGCTGCGATTCTGCCAGGGCTGTTCTCGAGCTTTCGAGGGATGAGCTCATTCGACGGACCAGCATGGAAGAAGAAGACGCACAACACGTCCTCAACGTCATTCGTGCCGAGTTCACCGAAGAGGAAGCCGGTTCGGCTGCCTCAGCGAAAGATTCAGCAGATTCGGCCGATGGGACTGCCGAGGCTGAGGGGGCAACAGCTGATGCTGCTGTAGAAACTCCGGAAACCGAGTCGACGAAAGAAAAAGCAGAGAGTTCAGAGGCCGAGACGACCGAAGAAGCTAAGGAAGCTCCAGAGGCTGAGACGACCGAAGAAGCTCCAAAGGCCGAAGCGACCGAGGAAGCAGAAGAAGCTCCAGAGGCTGAAGCAACCGAGGAAGTCGAAGAAGCTCCAGAGGCCGATGCGACCGAGGAAGCAGAAGAAGCTCCAGAGGCTGAAGCAACCGAGGAAGTCGAAGAAGCTCCAAAGGCCGATGCGACCGAGGAAGCAGAAGAAGCTCCAGAGGCTGAAGCAACCGAGGAAGTCGAAGAAGCTCCAGAGACCGAAGCGACTGAGGAAGCAGAAGAAGCTCCAGAGGCTGAAGCAACCGAGGAAGTCGAAGAAGCTCCAGAGACCGAAGCGACTGAGGAAGCTGAAGAAGCTCCAAAGGCCGAAGCGACTGAGGAAGTCGAAGAAGCTCCAGAGACCGAAGCGACTGAGGAAGCTGAAGAAACTCCAGAGACCGAGGCGCCAGAAACGGCAGAAACTGTGGAAGACAAATCTTCTGAAGAGGATGTCCCCACACCCGAATCCGAGGATTCATCGGAAAAGACTAAGTGAGCGTAACCCGCTCACTCGGCAACAAGGCTCACTAAAGCTCGACAGATGTCAACGATAAATAAATTCAAAAAAGTTAGGCTTTTCAGGCTGGCCAAGGAGTTCAACGTTTCCGTTGACGCTCTTGTCGAGCATATGGAAGAATCTAACCATGCGGAGGCACTCACCGGAAGAGGCATTAACGCCGCAGTGTCTTCGGAAGAGGCGTATGACGACCTCCTGAACTTTTTCGCCGATGACAAGGTGCAGGCCGACCGGGTCAGCAAGAAGAGAGACGCTCTTCGAGAAGAAGAAACGGAATTCGATGAAACTGACGATGCAGTTGAAGTAGAAGATCAATCGTCTCCAGAGGCGGAGCCGGAAACGGTTAGCGAGGCGGAGCCGGAAACGGTTAGCGAGGCGGAGCCGGAAACGGTTAGCGAGACGGAGCCGGAAACGGTTAGCGAGGCGGAGCCCTCTTCGGTAACAGAGCCGGAGTCAGAGCCGGTAACAGAGGAATCAGAAGCGGAGCCTGATCCGCTTCCTGAACCGCAAGAGGCTATCGAACAGGAGCCCGTGCCTGCAGTCGAAACCGAGGAAGTCCCAGAAGTCCCAATTGTGGCGGAGCCCGTATTAGAAGAGGTCGCTATTGTTGCCGAGAAGGCGGGGGAAGAGGAGACTTCTGAAACTCAAGAAGCAGCGTCTTCTGACTCACCCGAATCGGCAGAAGAAACAAAAGCAGAACCTTCCTCTGAAACCCCACCTGTCGAAGACTCACCAGCCGAAACCGATACGGACTCGAAGACTGAGGAGGGTGATGCCGAAGAGGTCTCACCGACTGCCGAGGAGCCTAGCGAATCCGGTGATAAAAAGAGTATCACACCTGAAGCAGCAAATATTTTGGCTGCCGACAGATATAAGCTAACCGGAACAAAGGTTCTCGGTAAAATTGATCTTGAGAAGGTTGAGGACTCAGAACCTGGGGCAAAGAGAAAAAGAAAACGCAAACGTAAGCGCATTCCAGGCGCTCCTGGTTCAGATGGCGCCGCACCGGTAAAAGCCGGTGAGGCAGCAAGCAAGGCTCGAGGTAAAAAGCGAAAGAAAGGACCTGTTGTAGACAAAAAGGATGTTGAGGCTACCCTGCAGGAAACCCTTCGTGAGCTGGAAGCCGGAGCAAGTCGCGTACGTCAGAAACGTAGGCGCCAGCGAAGAGATGATCGTGCGGCACAACGCGATCGCCAGGAAGAGGAATTACAGGAAAAATCCAGCATTCTCAGTGTCACCGAATATGTCTCAGCAGGTGAATTAGCCAACCTGATGGACGTCCCCGTGACTGAATTGATCAGTACGCTCTTCGAGTCTGGAATGATGGTTTCCATCAACCAGCGCCTTGATGCAGACACGATTACGATCGTAGCAGACGAATTCGGATTTGAGATTGAATTTATATCCGACTTCACTTCCATCGACATTGAAATTGAAGATGATGATCCCGAGGATTTAGTTCCTCGTGCGCCGGTGGTGACGGTTATGGGTCACGTCGATCATGGGAAAACGTCGCTGTTGGATAACATCCGGAGCGCCGATGTTGTAGCTGGAGAGGCGGGTGGTATCACCCAGCACATCGGTGCTTATCAGGTTGTACTCGATTCCGGAAAACACATCACATTTCTGGATACACCGGGGCACGAAGCCTTCACGGCGATGCGTGCACGAGGTGCTCAGGTAACAGATGTTGTCGTTTTGGTGGTCGCCGCAGACGACGCAGTAATGCCCCAGACGATTGAGGCGATCAACCACTCACAGGCGGCCGGCGTTCCGATAGTTGTCGCAATCAACAAGGTCGATAAGACGGGTTCTAACCCTGACCGTGTGATGCAGCAGCTGGCAGACCAAAATGTGCTGGTCGAACAGTGGGGAGGAAAAGTGCAGTGTGAGCTGGTATCTGCGCACACCGGACAGGGAATTCCGGAGCTACTCGAAAGAATATTACTTGAGGCCGAATTGCTCGACCTAAAAGCGAACCCGGATCGAAATGCAGTTTGTACAGTCATTGAATCTCGCCTTGAGAAGGGGCGAGGAAACGTGGCGACAGTTCTCGTTCAAAACGGAACGCTACACGTGGGAGACGCTTTCGTTGCAGGAATTTGTTCTGGTCGGATTCGCGCCATGTTTGATGAGCGTGATCAACGCATTTCAAAAGTCGGCCCATCCCACCCCGCATTGGTAATCGGGCTAGATGGTGCGCCCGATGTTGGTGATACCTTTATCGTTCTTGATGCCGAAAAGGAAGCGAAGGAGATTGCCAACAAACGGCATCAGATTCACCGCGAGCAATCATTGCGGCAACGAAAGCATATCACACTGGAAGAAATTGGACGTCGATTGGCTGTTGGTGACTTCCGGGAGCTCAATTTGATCGTCAAAGGTGACGTGGCGGGATCGGTTGAGGCCTTATCTGACTCCCTGCTCAAATTGGGTACTGAAGAGGTGGTCGTCAACATTATTCACCAGGGTGTGGGCGCGATCAATGAAAGTGATGTTGTACTGGCCTCGGCCTCGGATGCAATCATTGTTGGCTTCCAAGTGCGTCCTTCTGTGAACGCGCGGAAGCAGGCAGAACAGGAAGAGATCGATATCCGGCTTTATTCGGTGATTTATCAAGCGATTGAGGAAGTTAAGGATGCGCTTGAAGGTCTACTTTCACCGGAGAAAAGCGAGAGTGTTACCGGATCTGCAGAAGTTCGCGAGACGTTCAAAGTGCCAAGGCAGGGAATGATTGCAGGGTGTCTTATCGTCGACGGTAAGATTCTGCGATCAGACAAGATCCACCTGATACGCGACGGCATCGTCATCTATGATGGTACTCTTGCGTCTCTGAGACGCTTCAAAGATGATGTACGAGAGGTTCAAAATGGTTTTGAGTGCGGGATTGGTATTGAAAACTTCAACGACGTAAAAGTTGGCGACCAGATTGAAGCCTACGAGATTATCGAGACAAAAAGAACGCTGGATGATTAGTCGAATCTTGTCTTCAGGTATTGGAGAAAAATAGAATGAGTATTCGCCAAGAACGTGTAGCAAGTCTTTTCCAGCGCGAGGTTGCGGGTATTCTCTCATCAGAGTTTTCCGATCAACTACATCCCATGGTCACCGTGACCGGCGTCAGAGTTACCGCTGATCTCTCAATTGCCTACGTCTACGTGTCCGTGATGGGGGACTCGGAAAGTCAGAAAAATGGCCTTCTTGTTAAATTGAAGGACCTTAATCCACGCATCAGAAAGAGCCTCGGGCGTGCGTTGCGGCATCAGGTAAAGAGTATTCCCGAATTAAGGTTTTTCCTGGACCGGACACTGGAGGAAGCTCATCACATGGATAAGCTTTTCGGCCAGATCAGAGAAGAGCGAGACATTAGGATAAATGGTTCTGAAGACGAAAATGAAGGGGACCGGGCCCCGTAGTAGATGCCTATTGTTCCTGATCAGGCTGATATCCCCCGCTGTTACCGCGGCTCCATTCCCACAAGCTGGGAGCCTTTGATATTGCCGATAGATAAGGGCCTCAGAGTCACTTCATTTGACGTAATACGTCAAATACGCCGTATATCTACAACAAGAAAAATAGGTCACGCCGGCACTCTGGACCCGATGGCCACTGGTTTACTGATCTGCTTGTGTGGCCGTGCGACGAAACTGATGACCCATTTCATGGAACTCAGAAAGGTCTACAAAGGCACCATCCGATTGGGCGAATCTACTCCTTCATTTGATG
>Ga0208879_1002919_pt1 | contig 14520 bp, 14 predicted proteins | sample Knorr_S15_td_Bot_FD_185605 | JGI IMG/M metagenome (GOLD analysis project Ga0208879, IMG submission 185605) | Marine microbial communities from Southern Atlantic Ocean transect - Knorr_S15_td_Bottom_ad_5009_LV_A (SPAdes) (version 2) | ecosystem: Environmental > Aquatic > Marine > Oceanic | place... | reverse complement strand
TCCCATAATGACAATGAGATCACCATCTCGAGCGGTTGTTAGTAGGTGCGATGTAATGTCGTCAAAATCATTGATATTCTTAGCAGAAACACCTTGGTCGATGAGTTTGTCAACTAGATCTTGGGCTGATATTCGCTGTTGTTCTACAATCGAGTCCCTTACAAAATAAATGTGAGGGACGATGACTTCGTCAGCACTAGAGAAACTTTGGGCGAATTGATTAAGCAAGAACCTTGTTCGGCTGTGTTGGTGTGGCTGGAACACACAGATCAATCTCTTTGGAAGTTCTGCCGCTCGCAATGCTCGAAGCGTCATCTCTATTTCAGTTGGATGATGTCCATAATCGTCATACACGGTTGCTTTACCACCACAGGCACAATCGAATGTGCCGAGTCGTTCCAATCGTCGATCTACACCCTGAAAATTCTCAAGTGGTTCGATGATCAATTCCCAGTCCACGCCTAGATTCGTTGCAAGAATTGCTGCTGCGGCAGCATTGAGCGCAGAGTGCGAGCCTGGCATTGGATTGGTCCATTGAATAGTCCACATGCCATCCCTCAGTATGCCAACTCTACGTACTGATGGGTCGAATACGATTTGATAATCGGCTTCTGGATGGAATCCAAAAGTTTCAACATGGCATTCAAGTCCAGGCGTAATGATGTTTCGATGTGCCCCATCATGGGCGATGAGCAACATCCCACCATCTGCAGAACTGGGTATCCGTGAAGCGAATATTCTGAACGACTCGATAATCTCATCTAATGATGGGTAGTAGTCAAGGTGGTCTTCTTCAACGTTATTGATGAGTGCGATAGTTGGCTCGTGATCATGGAATGAACTGTTGAATTCACATGATTCGCTGATGAGAATGCCACGCTTCCCAATTAGTTTACCCATTGGAACCTCGTTCGAACCTACATGACTTGAACCACCGATCTGCTGGCAGTTTGCCCCAACAATGAAACTTGGGTCAAGTCCAGTTTGCAGCAAAATTGAACTCAGGAGAGAAACCGTTGTGGATTTCCCATGGGTGCCAGCGATGCAAATACTCGTATGGTGCGACTGAACGAATCCCAACATCTGTGCATACGAAACAATTGGGATTCCTAGGGTATCTCCCCGATGGATTTCAGGGTGCTCAGGCGGGATCGCAGCCGAGTAGACGATGATTTCTACATCTTCTGGAATCATGGATCCATCTTGAGTATATGAAACGGGAATGCCATCCTTGATCAAGTCTTCAGTGATCGAAGTAGCAGTGGAATCGGTTCCACCCACAATTCCTCCGATGCGACCAATCAATCTCGCAAGACCGCTCATCCCACACCCACCGATACCCACGAAATGAAAATGCTTCCCTTTGACAGACTCAGCGGTAAATTCGGCAGGGAAATGTGGTGTCATGTGTAGATTCTATCGCCGTCTAATGGCTTACATCTTTAACCTACGATTGAATCTAGAAACTTGGGTACAATTCCCACTTACATGTCTGACCTTCATGCTCAAATCCTAATAGTTGATGATGAACCCGATCATGCTGAAGTGATGGCTGAGTCCCTTCGGCGACTTGGTCATGTTTGTACGATTATCGATGGGTTTGAAGCAGCGAAAGACGAACTGACTATGGGTACTTTTGATGTCATCGTGACTGATATGGTGATGGAGGAAGAACAATCAGGATTGAAGGTACTTGAACTTGCCAACGAGCATCAAGAGACTGCAGCAACAATTGTTGTGACAGCGCATGGAGATGTGCCCACTGCGAAGGCGGCGTTGCAAGGTGGTGCATACGACTTTATTGAAAAACCCCTCGATCTTGACGTCTTCAGGAATCTTGTGAATCGAGCTGCAGAGACGGTCATGCTACGCCAACAGAATGAGAGCCTCAAAGGGCAGGTTGATTCCGCTTATGGGTTTGAGGGGATTATTGGTGAGTCGACGGCTATTCGTCAAGTCATTGAGCTGATCAGACAAGTATCACCGAGTAATTTACCCGTCTTAATTACTGGGGAATCTGGAACGGGGAAAGAATTGGTTGCGAGTGCGCTCCACAACCAATCAAAACGAGCATCCAAAAGATACGTAGCATTTAATTGTGCTGGGCAAAGTGAATCCTTGCTTGAAGATCAACTGTTTGGTCATGTTCGAGGAGCGTATACAGGAGCAGACCGAGATCGCGAAGGAGTTTTTGAGTATGTAAACGGCGGGACCCTGTTTCTAGACGAAATTGGAGACATGCCACTGACAATGCAAGCGAAATTATTGCGTGTTCTTGAAACGGGCGATGTTGTTCGGCTGGGGCAAAATAAGGAGCGATCAACAGATGTTCGTTTTGTATCTGCAACAAATCAGAACCTAAAGTCTAGATGTGAAAGTGGAGAGTTCAGAGAAGATTTATTCTTCCGAATCAATGGAGCGGAAATCCATGTCCCACCCCTGCGAAAACGTCGAGAAGATATCCCTCTGTTGGTAAATCACGCTCTAGGGAAATACGCTGCAGAGATGGATTGCACAATCCCAATGATCTCTGAACCAGCGATGTTGAGATTAGTTGGATATAACTGGCCTGGAAATGTCCGTGAACTATTCAACGTTGTTCAGAGAATGGCAGTGATGGCTGGTGGTGAGTCAATAGCAATTTCCCATGTCCCTGAAGAAATTCGAAGTTCTGAATCGGAAGATGCCTCCGATGTTGGCAGTCTTGCAGGCATTGGTTTAGATAAATTGGAAAAAGAAGCAATCCGACAAACGCTAGCAATGACTGGTGGCAACCGAGAGAAAACTGCAAATTTGTTAGGGATTGGGGAACGAACGTTATATCGAAAACTCAAGGAATACGGGATCAAATAACCTTATTCGATGGATCCAGTTGACGGACTTATAGTGATCAATGCGCTCTTCTCACCGCTTACAAGTGTTAGTTGAATCGATTGTGAGAAGTCGGATAATCCACCGTATTGGTTAAATGAAATTGTGTTTGAAACGGCATTCGTTTCTACGTACACGGAGTCTGCAGAACTTGCTGAGCCTGAACCAAGATCAATCTCTAGGGGTTCACCGGTTATTGAGTCAGACAGGGGTATTGCACTGTCCTCGAGTGAAGCAATGTGCCACCCTTGTCCGTCATCATCAATAACGATTCCAATTGCCTCTTCGGGATTTGTAATGGCTAGGATTTGTGCATGCTCGAGATCGCTGATGAGTAGTCTTCTGGCAACATCGATTCGTAGAGCATCGTTATCACCAAGCAGGGGGACAACGAGGGCTGCGAGTACTGCCATGATTGCAAGAGTAGTGAGTAACTCGATGAGTGAGAAACCATGATGTGTTCGTTTTGTATTCATCTCTGAACCGCCGAAATAATACATTTGTCACTTTCCCAACGTAATTCGCTCGCAAGCGATTCCCATTCACGGGCATCAACGCCGTAGACTAGTAAGGCGTAATTCACATCATGAATTCGATCGGTGGGGTTTGTAAGCCAATCATTAACATATTGATTTTCAGAACCATCATTCAACATTGATACATAGAGCATGATTTCGTTGATGAGGAACGGATCGAGAGTTGCGAGTTGAAATAGTTCAGGATGCAACTCGCCTGAATCGTTATAGAGCGAGCTTTCGAAGTCAGCAAAGCCACCGTGATCAAGTGATGGATCATAGAGCAACTGTGCTGCTCCACTCAATGTTACTTCGTCCGCTGCGATTCGACCACATATGATTGTTTTCCCTCGAGCTTCAACTTCACTTTGAGGAGCATAAATTTCACCTTTGATTGTTGTTAATCCACTAAACACCCATTGTGTTTGGTTGTGTCCAAAGAGTTGCAAGTGACTTGGATCCATATACGATTGAATAGATTGATTTACGTTGCCGAGATAACTTGTAACAACGCTTACATTTCCACCAACATGTATTGTGAGAGATGCATCATCATCAACCAGAATTGCTGCATGACGAAGAATTAGATCACCAGTAATACTGATGGTGACATCTCCATGAATTGCAAGCGTTTCACCTGGAAGCAACGAAAGATTGTCAATAACGTATGTTCCTGCTGCGATATCGATTTGCTCAGTATGGAATCCAGAATTTGAGTTGAAATTTACTTCTAGATTCTGCAGTGAATGACGGTTGTAATCAACAACATCTTCATCGCGATCCTTGACTTCATCTCCATCATCATCTTCGTTGCCATCACTGTCATCTTCGTCAAATTCATTTTCGAACAAACTAAACTCCGAAGTTGGCGCAGGAGGGGAATCCGGAAAAGGTGGTACCTCAGAAAATTCTTGCACGACCATTGAAGAAGTCGACACCATCGATGACGCGCCTGACGTTGTGTATAGTTCCATTGCGGTTTGTTGATTGTTGGAATTGATGATGACTGACATGGGGTTCATTGCCAACGTTCCAATAAGAAGAGACTGCTCTTGGAACGAAAGGGGTGAGGCGGACCAATGCAAGAGTGAGGCGGCTCCATCAATTTCGATTCGTGATTGTGCAAAAATAGCGAATTCACTGAAATCAACATCGAAACTCTCATCGTTAGGTGTAATTGTTGCGATCGCATTTGCGGACTGAATCAACTCATCTACGATTGCACGAACTGTTATATCAACCTTCATCGTTGATTCTGATGGAGGGAGCGTGGTATCAGAGTCCATCAGGGTGAGAGTGATGGTTCCTCCCCCAATTGCAAAATCGGACAACAAGACACCCTCAATGTGATTCGTACGCCAATCGGAATCCGTTTCCAAAATAGCGATTGCAAGATCAAGCCCCGATTCCGCCACGGCCCTTGCACGAGTGGATGCTTCGATGTTTGAACTGATCGCAATTGAGTTGTCTCGACTACCAAAGTATGCAAGTGCCATACCACCCGTAACCAAAATAGCCACCATGACAAGCATCAACGCGATACCACGCCGTTGATTGGCTGGGTTGGCATAAACGAGATGTTGTGTTTGGTTGTGCATGATTATTGAATTGGTGTGACATGTAATCGAATCGATTCATCGATCATCGAGTCTTTTGTAACGCCGAACACAGAAGCCAGAGAAAAACGGATACTGACTCTTGTTGCTTCAACCGGATTCGGTTGATTGATCCAGAAATTGCAAGTTTCAATCGAATCTACGAGTGGGACGGTTGTGATGTATTCTGAAGATTCAAAGGATGATAGAACTGAAGCGTAATCGGTGAGTGAGTTACATTCAAAATCTGCGTCGTCCACCATTGACTGTGACCAGCTTGCAGGAAAATCAACAAACTTGACTGATAGTGTCTTTGTTCCACTATCGAATGTAATCCAACGAATTTCGGAAGCGTGTACTGTGTTACTCGTGCGGCTATCTTCAAACCATAGGGTAATGTGGTTGTTGCTTTTATCCAAAACACATAGCGAAGGCGCGATATACGCACCTAGCCGAATATTTGTTGTTGCTAATCGTATTGCAGTACTTCTTCCATCGTCCCTGGAGGACAAACTGTTTGCCGCAGCTGCCATGAGTGCTGAGATTGCAACTCCGATGACTGCAGTAATGCTGATAGCCAAGAGCGTTTCCAGTAAAGATAATCCTCTTTGGTTCATGATTGTGGCTCCGGAATAAACCGCTCAACAGTTGTAAGAATTCGCCCATCACTAGCAAACGTATTCACTACGATCGTTCGACCAATGATGTATACCTGTAATGATTCGACAAGGACTTCTGAATCAATGACAGACACGTTTCGTCCAATTCGATTCCAATCACCCTCTAAACTTGCACCAGTTGGATCGGTAATGGTTCCAACGTCTTCTATGTAGCCATGCCACGAATCCATCGTTTCCCATGGTTCTTGTGAAAGTTGCGACAAGAGGGATTCTGCTGCAATTGAGGCAATTATTTTTTCACGTGCTTCAAGGCTATGTTGCTGGCCTGCTACGATCGCTGATGTGATGGCAGTAACAGCGAACGTGAGGATTCCGACTGCGATCATCACTTCGAGCAGCGCAATACCTCGACGAGCATTGGTTTGTTGTACCTGATCGATCATATCTCCAAGATCGAATACCTAGGCAGCCCACTCTCTTACAGAGGCTCGCAAAATGCAGAAAAATAGCCATTGAAGCATACGATCAACATTAATTACCTAATTATCCATCGAATATGTCCTATAACGACAGGTTTAAATAAACCGCTCATATGAGTCTAAAAGGGCGGTTGAGGCATGTACATCGATGAAAAACTGTGTTAGTGGGGTCAAACGAATTGCAAAGTATCGAGGTGAGACCATAATGCCACACATGCCGTGGCGGTTCTATCGGTACATGCTTGTCGACGTGCTGCGGCAATTTGCCATAACAGCAGTAATCCTTGTCGTTGTCATTGCTTTTGGTGCAACGATCAAACCACTATCTACTGGTGGACTTTTAACAGGGTGGGATACATTAAAATACCTCGTACTTGCGATAGTCCCAATGTTGCAATTTGCACTGCCTTTTGCAGCCGCATTTGCAGCGACAATTTGTTTGCATCGGATGGCACAGGACAACGAGATCAATGCGATGTCAGTTAGTGGTCAATCCTATACAAAGCTTCTTGCGCCCATGGCATTCCTCGGGGTGGTACTTACCCTCGTCGTTGCAATACTTGCTCAAACAACAATTCCAGTTTTTGTTCGGATGATGGCTGAAGCGATGACTGCTGATATACCAAGGTTACTCACGTACTCGGTACGGCAACATACTCCTTTTGTCCAAGGCGACCTGGTCATTTGGGCTGAAGATTTATTTGTAGATCAGGTAGATGATGACGAGAGAATCGCACTCGATCATGTAGCAGTTGCAAAGTTAGATCGGTATGGAAGGGCTGAGATGATTCTTACCGCTTCTGCAGCGCTTGTTGATGTTCAGCGGCAACAAGATCAAACTTCAATACTCATTAGTGCTCGTGATGCAGCTCAATGGACACGAGGCGAAGATGGTTCTGGAATCTTTCGAGGCTCTAGAGAAATTCAGTTGACGCATGCTATTGATTTACCATCTTTTACTTCACGACGTCCGTCATCTTTGACAAGAAAAGAGTTACTTCATTTACGAGAGGATCCTTCCAACTATCCCCATGTTGACTCGGCTGCAACCAGATTGAAAAGCGACTTATTGAAAATTGAATTTCTCAATTCTCTTGAAGAGCAATTCTCAAAAAATCACACAATTTCTTGTACATCAGAAGTAGGGGGAAGACGATTTATCATCGAAGCAGCGGGTATGAACGGCGAGAATTTTCAACCACCAATATCGGTGACAACGATCCGCGGAACAGGAGAACGAAATGAGTTGGCACCTAAGAAGGCAAAATTATTGATCGACCAATCTATAACTGGTGAAGTTGAATCCGTAACACTTCAGATGACAAATGTCGTTGTTGGAGTGGGACAAGTTGGTGAAAATCAACGGGGAGAGTTGGTTGTCCCGAACCTTCATGTTGACGGTATTAAGGCAGGAAATATGGATGGTGTATCTATTACAGATCTACTTGCTACAGCAGAGGAACATGAAGTAAAGCACATCAAGAACTCAGTGAGGAGTTTGCAGAGAAATCTAGCTGTCATGGAATATCAGATTATCGGGAGAATTGGTCAACGATTAGCGGTGAGTTTCTTGCCTGTGCTCTCTGTATTACTTGGGAGCATCCTTGCGATCAGATTTTCAGATCGAATTCCACTGGCTGTATACGGGAAAGTATTTGTGCCCGTTGTATTTGCGATGTTGCTTATATTCGCAGGTGGTCAGATAGTGCGCGACGCAAAGGAATTAGTTGGATTCTGCGTGATGTGGAGTGGAATAGTATTTGTCGCTGGGCTTGTCCTATTCCATTGGTTGAGGTTAGGAAGGACCTGAAATGCGAAGGATCTCGCTACACATCATGAAGAGAATGATTGTCAACTTTGTTGTGTTGTTCACACTGTTTTTTCTACTCGGAGCAGCCATCGACATCATTGTTAATTTAGACGAGTTTGACACGATTGCGAGCCGCATGACAGAGGATGGCTCGATGTTTTTTCACATTTATGCTCTTGTGAAACTCGCAATCGAATTTGAAGGCCCAAGACTATTTCAAGTTTTCGCTCATCTTCACGGTGTCATCGCTATAGGCGCGATGGCATTTACTGCAGCAGCGATGTACAAATCACGAGAATTCGTCGCAATCATGGCAGTGGGAATCAGTCTACGACGTGTGTCGGTTCCATTCTTGCTGGTCATGGCTGGCATAAGCCTTGTTGCTCTTGTAAATCAAGAATTGATTTTGCCAAAAGTAGCTCCACTGCTTCTCCGTGATCACGGCGAGTCTGGGGAAAAAGCAACTGGGGCATTCCAAGTACCATTTACGCCAGATCAAAATGGGACTTTGTTGCTCGCTGTATCACTTGATCCAGAAAATGGAGAATTGACTGAGCCGACATTTTTGGAACGAGACGAAAGTGGGCGAATGACAAAACAGATTAGAGCAAAATCTGCAACATGGGATACGACAACTAATCAAGGATGGAATTTACATGAGGGGATCTCTATCGACATTACATTCGATGAAAACACAGCCAGAGTTACGATCTCTACTCCTAGTTCGATTAACTATTACCTAACAGAATTATCCCCACACACCTTAACCTTGCACCGGTATGGACAGTACATCAGCATGCTGAGTATGTCACAATTAAACAACATGTTGGATTCAGCGGGAGTTTTTGACGCACAGATGTTGCGGCGACATTGGTATTCTAGGTTTGCTTCTATAGCAATTAATCTACTAGTGATGGTGATCGTGATACCGATGTTTGTTACTAGGGATCCAGTCATCATGTCGAAGCAAGCCATGAAATGTGGTGCAGTTTCATTGACGATTCTTTTCGGTTCAACCGTAGTCATGCTCATGCCAATCGTGGGTATTCCCGCAATGGTCAGTGTATTTCTTCCCGCGATAGTTTTACTTCCGGTTGGATTACTGAGGAGTATTACTCAAAGTACCTAAGGGCTCTTTTAACATCGTCATCAAAAATTGTCAGTGATTGTTTTTCGATAAGAGACGATGAAAGTTGCTCCATTAAAAACCGCTCTTGAGCGAGTTTTGACAATCGAAGTATTTCTGGCTCAACATCTTCATACGCAACATCTGAGATGATTGGCGCCCCAGTAATCTGGACGATGACCCACCGGTCATCAACGAGGATTGGAGTCGAAATTTCACCCATTCTTAGGGTAGGCAGAACATCGCGGATGGCTGATGGCCAAACAGGATCTGCAGTATTAATCGGGTTGACGGATCCACCTCGATCTCCACTTGAATCGATAGAAAATTCAATCGCAGTTGTTTGGAATGATTCTCCACCATCTAGTTTGGTCGTAATCTCAGTTGCGAGATCAAGAGAAGGCACAACGATAATTCTCGCCGGATACGAGACTCCATAAATAATCGAAAACATTCTTCTCTTAGCCGACTCGGTCACCCGCACATCTGATGAAATCAATTTACGCAGAGCTGCATTCCGGAAAAGCAATTCGCTCTTTCGGTGCATCCCGTATCCTCTCATTTCAAAAACTTTGTCTAATTCGCCTAATTGATTTGAACGGAGTGATGTCGCAAAGAGCATTTTTTCGTTGTCAATTTCTTGTTTTGTAATTGTAAGACCCTGTTCTTTGAGAGCATGATCTATAGCAATATTCAGCACATGTTCATCCATCGCCGTTTTTCCGCCAAGTTCAATAAGAGAGGACCACAAATCGTCCCTACGTATTCTTTTTGAGCTAACCAAGGCAACGATTGGAGACTCTTGAATAACCATCTTCGGAAACCTATTGTTTCTTTGACTTGTGCAACCCAAAGCAATTAGCGAGATCACAAACAGATTGATGGTCGTTACTTGTACAATGTTTTTCAAGAACATGGCTAAGCAAAGGATACTCGTCTGCCCAATCTGTGGGGAGACACAACGAGAAACTTCAGTTTGTTGTTCGTGTGAGACCCCACTCGACCCGAACGGACTTTTGCATGCTGAGGCAGCAGTTGGTCCATGGTGGGTTCGTGATAAAGAACATCCCTTCAGCCCTGGAATGACTTACGACCACATAGCAGCCATGGCTCGCAAGGGTAAATTCGAACGCCATTCCCTTCTTCGGGGTCCGACGACACGGCAACTCTGGACTGTTGCTCGGCATGTCCCAGGAATTGCTCATCTATTGGGAAGGTGCCACAAGTGCGATACCCATGTTGAGTCAAAAACACGTTCTTGTCCTGAGTGCAGTACGCCATTTTTAGCCTATCGTGATAGGAATAATTTGGGACTAGATGATAGTGATCCATCTGAAGGAGAAGTCGAAGGCATGTCGTCATTTCTCAATGACACTTCCATCTTGGACACGATGTCGACTCCGCTCACCCTGCCAACCCCAGCCAAGGGCGAATCAAAGACATCTGATGACTCCGTAGGCTCCCCACAATTCCGCTCTATCCAGCGAAAACTGGAACAAAGTAAGAGAACGGGGCGGGTACTGGGTGTGACACTCGTTATTTGCATCATCGCAATGGTCGGTATGGTCATGATGTTGCTCAGATAACTGTTGTTACCGGACTTTAACCCCTTTTCTTTCCCTTGAAATTATCGAAGTGAACCCAATCATGCCGATGGCATCACGACCACGCCTTATCGTGGAATGATCGGCATCACGGTTCTTGTCGATCTTGGCCTCGGACAAGATACAGCCCGCTAATGGAGCGGGACACCGAAGGATTTATTGAGCCGTGTAAGGATTGTCAACAGAATGAAGGTACAGACAACCCGATTTGGAACAGTAGAAGTAGATGACAGTCGAATTCTTCAATTCCCTTCAGGTCTTCTTGGTTTTTCAAGTTATACGCAGTACGCGCTACTGCAACCTGACAAAGACGGTTTATTTTTCTGGTTGCAATCAACTGAAGCAGCGGAATTAGCGTTCGTTGTGACAGATCCAGTGACTTGGGTGCCCGATTATCAGGCAACGGTTCGAAGAGAGCAAATGGAGGAATTGAGTATTACATCCCTTGAGACGGCACAAACATTTGTCATTGTGAACAAATATGACCAAACATTGACGGTAAATTTGCAGGGACCAATTGTTGTAAATCTTGGGAACCACAAAGCGATGCAACTTGTTCTTGCAGATAAACGATGGACGACACGACACGAGATTGTTCGACTTACTTCACAGGAACGATTGTCTGCATGAGTTCGTATTTTCACGACAGTAACTCGTTCAGGGAAGGACGGGTTTGGAGCACAAGAGTGCGACGAAATTTGAGGAAGGATCCGCCATGTTGGTGTTATCACGCCACAAAGATGAAACGATTATGATTGGTGATGACATAGAATTGACAGTCGTTGATATTCGCGGCGATAAAGTTCGACTTGGAATCAAAGCACCATCCCAAATTCCTGTGCATCGCAAGGAAGTGTACGATGCAATTCGAAAAGAGAACGAAGGTGCTTCCACGTTTGATCGCAACGATCTAAACGAAATTCCACCTCCTAAAATCGCTGGTCTCTAAAAATTTCATCGAGGTATTATTTGGTGGCGAGTGAGTCTCTCGTCAATTTTTTGCCGAGTTCCACTCCAGGTTGGTCGTACGGATTAATTTCAAGCAACCTGCCCGCGATTGCAACAGCGTCTTGCCATAACGCAATGAATTGTCCAATCGAATGAGCATCGAGTGTATTGAAAGTAAGCGACCATGTTGCTTGATTAGCATCATGTAACGAAGTGCGAGTTGCGAGCATCTCTGCGTTACGCAATGATTGAAGTGAATGCCCTAGCAGCCAATCCTGAGAATCATCAAGCGATGTATCCAGATTGATATCTTGTGTCTCCTCTACGCTGACAAATCCGATGACTTTGTCAGTCGGGCCATCTCGCCAGAGTTGGAGCATGCTGTGTTGATCAGTAACGCCGATGGCAGCGACAGGCGTTGGTCCAACCCTCACTCCATCGGTATTTTGTTTGCCAAGCGATTCAGCCCACAGTTGTACATACCAGTGTGAAAATTGAACGAGTCGGTCGCAGTATGGCATCATGACATGAACAAGTCGCTGTTCATGCATGGCACTGACAAGCATCGATGCGAGATCAGCAGCGGGGTTGTCAGTTGTTTGTTTGCATCGTTCATCCATTAAAGCAGCACCACGTAGCAATGCATCAATGTCAATACCACACATCGCGGCTGGGAAGAGTCCAACTGGTGACAGCACGCTGAACCTGCCTCCAACACCCTCTGGAATTGGTAATGACTTCCAATTGTTTTGGGTTGCGATACGTCTGAGTGTCCCTGACTCGCCAGTAACTGCAACAAACGTTGCATTAGGCATAGCGCTTTTAATGACCATGCTCAAAGCAGAAATTTCAGCAGTTTCGCCAGATTTAGATACAACTACCACAACGGTTTGTTCGAAAGAAGGATCATCGCTTCGGATACATTCGATTGTTCCAAGAACAGTGTGAGGATCAATAGTATCTAGTACAAAAAAATTTGGTACATCATCAGATTGGATTGCCAGCGCATTGTGCAATGCTTTTGCACCTAGGCTGGATCCACCGATTCCAATGAGCAAGAGATTCCTGCAATTTTCTTGCAGAGACTCAACTACTTCTTTGGTGTCATCAAGATGCTGGCTTCGCATTGGATCATGCCAAAGCAATCGCCATCGTTCGTCTCCGTGACCAGCGTTGTTGGTTGCATCAATGATGCTTGGCTCAACATCGAGTGTCACATCAAATGGAATATGAAGGTCTAATTTGATCTGATCCATACGTAGTTAGCCTAGGGCTTGTTCAAGATCAGTGATGAGATCATTACAGTCTTCGATACCAACGCTCATTCGTACGAGTCCATCATCGATACCGAGGGATGCCCGCACTTCTGGTGGAACGGATGCGTGTGTCATGATTGCTGGGTGTTCGACTAGAGATTCAACTCCTCCGAGGGATTCGGCGATGGTGAACATCTTCAATTTTTCTAGGAACGTTGTACAAGCTTCAAGACCACCGTTTAGCACAAAAGTAATCATTCCACCGCCTGCGATTTTTCCATCGATGTGCATCTGTTTCTTCGCGACCTCGTGTTGTGGATGTGATTCCAATCCTGGGTAAAGGACAAATTCAATTTCATCGTGAGCTTCGAGCCATGTTGCAATCCGCAGCGCACTTTCACAGTGACGACGCATCCGCAATGCAAGTGTTTTGATTCCTCGAAGTACAAGATATGAGTCAAATGGACCCAACACAGAACCTACAGAATTGTGGATGAATCGAATCTGTTCAGCAAGTGCAGGTGAATTCGTTGCCAACAAGCCGGCAATGACATCACTGTGACCCCCGAGGTACTTTGTGGCAGAATGCATCACGATGTCAAACCCATAATCAAGCGGAGTGTGTATTGCTGGAGATGCAAATGTATTATCACAAGCGAGTAAAATATCTCGGTCTTTGGCAATCGAAACGACACCTTCGAGATCGACAAGTTTCAGCATGGGATTTGAAGGAGTTTCGATCCAAATCAACTTTGTGTTGTCGGTGATGGCGCTATCCAACGCCTTAAGATCGGTGAGATCTGCATAGGTAACTTGGAGACCCGAAGATCGCTTTCGAACATTGCTGAACAATCTGTGCGTTCCACCATAGAGATCATCCATTGCGATTACATGCTGCCCGCTATCTAGCAATTCCAGAACTGTGCCAATCGCTGCCATCCCACTTGAGAAGGCAAATCCACCGAACGATGGGTCTTGCTCTTCTGTAATTGTAGAACCCTCAAGCCTTGAGACACAACGCTCCAGAGCGTATCGAGTTGGATTGTGGCTTCTTGTGTATTCGTACCCTGAATGGACACCGGGCGACTCCTGAGCATACGTAGAAGAGAGAAAAACAGGAGGCATAACAGCCCCAGTGACCTGCTCTGGAGCTTGGCCAGCGTGGACTACTTCGGAATCAAAATGATTTTGTGTATTCAACGGGGTAACTGTTTCCGTAAATGATGAATGAGATCGATTTTTGTTACAAGACCTAAGAAGTTATCGTCATTGTCAACAACAATCGCTACTTTGTCTTGGGCAAATAATGGCATGAGTTCGTTGATTGAATCATTGGACGAGAGCGTAGATAACTTCGTTGTCATGAAATGACATACGGGTTGTTTGAAGTTTTCGGGATCGTTGACAACTGCCAAGAGAATGTCGCTTTCATCCAGAATCCCAACGACATGACCGTCATCATCAATCACTGCAATCTGGCTGATGTCATACAACCGCATCATCTTGATAGCTTGGATGACGGGAAGATCCGGCTTCAGTGTAAAATCCTCTTTTGAATCATGTCTGCGGGCTATGAGATCTCGTAAGTCTCCGTGGTTTTCGCGGGTGATGAATCCTTGATCCATCATCCAATAGTCGTTGAACATTTTCGAGAGATACTTAGATCCATGATCACATGCAAACGTAGCAACCCGCT
>Ga0208879_1002916_pt1 | contig 14530 bp, 10 predicted proteins | sample Knorr_S15_td_Bot_FD_185605 | JGI IMG/M metagenome (GOLD analysis project Ga0208879, IMG submission 185605) | Marine microbial communities from Southern Atlantic Ocean transect - Knorr_S15_td_Bottom_ad_5009_LV_A (SPAdes) (version 2) | ecosystem: Environmental > Aquatic > Marine > Oceanic | place... | reverse complement strand
CCCAAAGGACTACAAGCAATTAATATTGTTTAATTAGGTCCACCTTAGGACCGGGTCATTTAGAGGGCCTGCTAAAGCTCTAAAAGTTGATGATTGAACGTTACACGGAGGAATGTTTTGACATGGGTAAAAAAGTCGAACTGCTTATTTGTAAGATACATAAAGGACAGATTTTTAGACCAACACCAGCAAGCCATTATTTATAAAAAAGACTGGTTGTAATAAGTGTGGAGATATTCAAAAAAGCGTAAAAAAATTGAAATCCTAAGAGGAATTTCTTAAACATGCAATAGCGGTACATTATAATTCGCCGCAAATTAATTACTTAGTAAATATTAATTCTTATGAAAACAGCAATATTTTTAATTTTTTTATTCTTGATACCTATGAAAGGAAACGCAATGGTCATCGACAACCTGGAGAATCCTGACTCGAGAAAATGGATTCATTTTACTGATACAGTTATGGGAGGAATCTCATCTGGAAGACTTACTTACCAAGAAGTTGACAATGATAAATTTTATAAGATGACAGGTAATGTCAGCACAGAAAACAATGGTGGTTTTATTCAATTTAGGACTGCAATTGAAAAAGTTGATAGCAATAATTACAAAGGGATAAGGCTAAGAGTAAGAGGCAATGGTGAGAACTATCAACTGCATCTTAGAACACGCATGACTAAACTACCTTGGCAGTATTATTCCCAAGAATTTGAAACCACTAAAGACTGGAAAGTGATTGAACTACCTTTCAATCAGTTTAAAAAATCTAATTTTGTTCAACCAAAATCATTCAAACCCAATGGCATAAGATCCATAGGAATTGTTGCTATAGGTAAAGATTTTGAAGCAGAAATAGATTTAGCCCATATAGAATTCTTTTGAGTTATTTTTCATATAAATGGAGCAAGGTTTATGACTAGGTACAAAATGATCACAGGATTCCTAGTTACTCTTTTAAGTTGGTATTCTTATTCCATAGAACTACCAGAAACAGACTCCAGTAAGCTTTTCCAAAGACTCGGGGTCGTTTATAAGATTAATACGATGACACCCTTTACTGGCACGTCTGTTGAATATTATGAGAACGGTCAATTGCATTTGAGGAAAGAATACAAAGATGGGAAAAAACAAGGTCTTTGGGAGGAGTACTTTGCCAATAATCAGCTTATGACAACAGGCAGCTTCACAAATGGTGTAATGCATGGTCTTTGGGAGAGTTTCTACGAAAATGGGAAAGCATTTGAAAGAGGAAACCTTTCCAATGGCTTAAAAGAAGGTCTCTTTGAAGAATTCTATGAAAACGGTGAAATTCAATTAGAGGAATGTTTTGAGATGGGTAAAGAAATTGAACTTACCATCTGTAAAGACAAATTGAATTAGCTAATCCCACACGCAAATATTTCATTTATAAAATATAAATTATATGCAAACATACGAATGGTATGCACAACTTATAAAACCTTCTTGGTCGCCACCGGCGTGGCTCTTTGGCCCAGTGTGGACAGTGCTTTATGCGATTATTGCTATTTCATTCGGTACTGTTTTTTATAAGGCGGCCACAAGGCAAATTCCTTGGATTATTGCACTGCCCTTTGCTCTAAATCTTGTATTTAATTTCGCATTTACGCCAATACAGTTTGGTCTCAAAAACAACTTACTTGCCTCAATTGATATTCTGTTTGTCGTTGGGACGCTTGTTTGGGCGCTCTATGCAGTGTGGCATGCTGCTCCTGAGCTTCGCTGGGTAGTCTACGTAAATATTCCATACCTTCTGTGGGGTACTTTTGCCACTTGTTTGCAATTAACTATTACTTACTTAAATAAATAATATATTTAGATAGTATGTTTATATATCTGGAATTATTTTTACATCCCTAATCTTCTATTGGCATCACAGTTGTCAATATGCCATCGTTTGTTCTTTTCACAGGGAATAGGTAGTTATAGCGGTTGTATCATCCCGTAGCTTTTTTGGGTTCCAAGTTCCTCTATCAGTTTGTTTATGATTGGCAGTTAGTTCTTGTATGTGTGGGATATAAGTAGTTTGGATATACTTAATGGGATTGGTTTCAATATAAATACCTCGTTTTAGCTTCTTGTATCTATTGGCTATATCTAGTTTTATCTTCTCCTCAATACATTCCTCTGAAACATAACCCAAACTCTTCCGTATTCTCCGTCTGTTAGCGGGGATCTTTTTATCGTCAAGGGTAATGTCATAGTAATAATTATTGCCTCTTTTGTGATAAGTGGCTATGCCGTGTGCGGTTGGTATTTGTTGATGTGGTGTGCGCTTCATTAGTATCTCCTGTTTTGTGCCTAGTTTTGTGCCTAAAAGTCCAGTTTGTGTCTGGAATTATAGGTTTGGAGATACGGTTTAACTTGGCGGGATAATGTTTAAGACGTAGAGAGGTAAGTGCTTTTAGGAGTTTTCAAGGAAAGGGGGTAATCCGATTATGGTAGCTTTGCAGGCCGCTGCATTACCACTCTGCCACCTTGCCACATAAAACCAATTAAATTATACCTGCTCAATTGTATTTTCGCTTGTAATCATAAATAATCTCCCCAAATTGAGTGATCATTTTTATAGACATATGCTTTAAATGCTCCTAGAGTAATGAGTCCGAATAATTAATCCAGTTATAAAAATGAAAAAACTAACGATGTTCTTATTGATTATGGCTTTATTTACCAGTACCTCAAACACAGCACACTCCGCGAATCCTTTCTTTACAGACTATGAGACTCTCTTCCAAATACCCCCTTTTGAAGAAATAAAAATGGAGCACTACAAGCCTGGATTCGAACAAGGCATGAAAGAACATTTAGATGAAATCAATGACATTACTGCAAATACAGAAGCAGCCACATTTGAAAATACCATTGTTGCCTTAGAGAGAACCGGGGAGACTCTGGACAAAGTTGCAGACGTCTTTTTTAATCTGCTTTCATCAAATACGAACGACCAGATGGATAGTCTGGTACAAGAAATGAGCCCTAAACTTTCGGCTCACAGGGACAGTATTTTGCTTAACAAAGACTTGTTTCATAGGGTCAAAAGCGTTTATGAAAAAAGGAAAAGTTTAAGCCTCAATCCAGAACAAACAAGGTTAATTGAAGAAACGCATAAATACTTTGTCAGAGCTGGAGTACAGCTAGATGAAAATTCCATGGAAAGATTGACTGAGATCAACCAAAAACTGTCCTCACTCTCAGTCCAGTTTGACCAAAACTTACTGAAAGAAACAAACGAAGGTTTTATTTTAGTTATTGATGACAAAGACCAACTTCACGGATTACCAAAAGATGTTGTTGATCAAGCATCGGCATTAGCAGAATCAGAAGACCATTCTGGAAAATGGCTATTCAAACCTACAAGGGCAAGTATGTATCCATTTTTAACCTACTCCACCGAAAGAGACCTCAGGGAAAAACTCTATAATTCCTATATTAAACGCGGCGATAACAACAACGAACGAGATAACAAACATATCGCAATTGAAATGTCATCCCTGCGTATAGAGAGGGCAAAGCTACTTGGGTACAAAACCCATGCAGACTTTGTTCTTGAAGATAACATGGCTAAAAATACAAAAAGGGTTAATGCTCTGCTGGATAAAGTTTGGGAGCCTGCATTATCAAGAGCCAAACAGGAAGTCCAAGAAATGCAGGAGTTAATTGATACTGAGGGTGGCAACTTTAAATTTGCTGCTTGGGACTGGTGGCATTATTCAGAAAAGATTAGACAAAATAAATACGATTTTACCGAAGCAGAGGTAAAACCATATTTTAGTGAAAGAAAAGTTCTTGCAGGGGCTTTTGATGTAGCCAATAAGCTCTTTCAAATATCTTTCACTGAGAGATTCGATCTCCCCAAGTATCGTGAGAATATCCGTTCATTTGAGGTAAAGAATAACAACGGCGATACCATTGGTATTTTCTATACAGATTACACCATCAGACCCAATAAAGGTGGCGGAGCTTGGATGAATACCTTTAGAAGTCAGAGCAAATTCGATGGCATTAAAATACCGATAGTTATCAATGTTTGTAATTTCCCTCCACAAAATAAAGACGGCGTTTCCCTCCTTTCTTTTGGACAAGCTGAAACATTATTCCACGAATTCGGTCACGCACTTCATGGTTTGTTGTCAGACGCTACCTACCCAAGTCTTTCTGGAACAAGTGTGGCCAGGGATTATGTAGAATTTCCTTCACAACTCATGGAAAACTGGGCCAATGAACCTTCGGTAGTTCAGTCCTACGCACAGCATTATCAAACGAATGAAAGTATTCCAGCTGAACTGCTTAAAAAAATATCCAGAGCCTCAAAATTTAATCAAGGATTTGCTACCACAGAATACTTGGCTGCTTCTTATTTAGATTTAGCTTGGCATACCCTGGAAGAAAAGGTTGAAGATGCAAATGTTTTTGAAAAGGAAATCCTTCAAAACTTAGGGCTGATACCTGAAATAGCAAGTCGCTATAGAAGCACCTACTTTGCTCATATCTTTGCAGGAGGATATTCATCAGGTTATTACAGTTATCTCTGGACCGAGGTACTGGATGCAGATGCTTTTGAATTGTTTAAAGAAAAAGGTCTGTTTGATGCAGAAACTGCTAACAACTTAAAAACTCTGATCTACTCATCGGGAAATACCAGAGACCTAATGGATCAATACAGAAAATTCAGAGGTTCAGATCCGAAAATTGAGCCTTTATTAGAACGAAGGGGATTGGTCGATTAATCACTGAATCACTGGGTATTCAAATTTAAAATCATAAGGGTCATCGTCAATACCCGAGTCAAAAGTATTTGCGTACATATGACCAGCATAAACTGCATGAAAAACTGCCCCTGGAGAATTTGAATCGCCTATATTGTTTAAAGTCTTAATTCCAGAATCTTCAAGCAATGACTGATTTGCACTTAGCTCCTTGAATAGGGAATCAACCGGCAGACGCATACCTACTATTACCAGCGACTTTCTGTCTACGTCCATAATTTCTTTTGTTATCTTATGCGTCAATGTCAATGAGTCATTTTTAAATTCACTGATTCGGTATTCAGTTATGGTTTTAATATTTTTTTCATACATTTTGGCTTTAATTGCATTGACCTCGTTACTCATAAAACTCCATGGAGAAACATTTTCAAACGGCGTAATGATAGTAACTTCGTGCCCCAGATCTGAAAGATACTCAGCGATAAGGCCGCCCATATAATAATAATCAAAATCATAAATCACTACGGGAGATTGAAGCTTAGAATCCATAAAATCATCTGGAGTGAATACACCTTCTTGTTTTTCTATGGGCTGGGGAACAAAGTGTTCATCTAAGATAGATAACTCCCAAGACGATCCCGTGGCAGTCACAACATGATCAAAACCCAAACCGAGTACATCTTTGCTCTGCAGTTCATTTTCAAGAAAAACATTCACATTAGGTAACTGTTGTATCTGGTTGGTCCTATAATCTGTTACTCTCCGATAGGAGGACATACCCGGTAGAATGGATTCCTTGTTGATTCTGCCACCAAGTTCTTTGTGATCATCTGCAAGAGTCACCTCATAACCTCTTCTTGCCAAAGAGAGGGTTGCCTCAAGGCCAGCAGGACCCCCGCCAATTACCAAAATAGACTCTTCAGAGGTTTTAGGTTTCATAATTTCAGGATGCCACCCTCTCCGCCACTCTTCTCCCATGCTTGGATTTTGAGTGCAGCGGACTGGTATGCCTTGGTTGTAACAGGAAGCACAAATATTACAGCCTATACATTCTTTAATATCATCTTCTCTTCCTTCTTCGATTTTTTTAGGCAAGAAGGGGTCTGCGATCGAAGCTCTAGCAGAACCCACCAAATCCAAAGTTCCGTTATTAATTTGGGCAACCATAATATCAGGAGATGTAAACCAACCTACTCCTACAACAGGTTTAGAAGTAAGCTCTTTAACGAAACTATAGTATGGCTCCATAAAGCCTGGCTCAGAAAAACGACCACTAGGGGTTTCTTTAACCCATTCAGACACCTTGATATCCCATAAATCTGGTAGCTCTCCAATCAACTCAAACAATTCATGGGCTTCTGTTTGACTGGACTCACTCTTAAATTCCAATAATTCATCAGTAGAGATACGAACGGCTATAGCAGCTTTATTACCAGCAATCTCCTTCATGTCGGTTATTATTTCTTTGAGTAATCTTGACCGATTTTGAAGAGAGCCCCCATATTCATCGGTTCTAGTATTAAACAATGGATGTAAGAAATGATAAGGCAGGAAACCCATGCCTGCATAACAATAAATGATATCAAAGCCAGCTTTCATGGCTCTTTTTGTTGCATCTATATGCCATTGTTTTAAATCTTTAATATCTTTTTTGTCCATAACCTTAGGTGCCTGAAGACTCATAGTTTCTATTTCACTGGTCTTTTCTTGAATACCTGATGGTGATATTGGCGTCATTCTAGTATGTCGGTTAGGTGTGTAGGCACCTCCATGAAAAAACTCAATGCCAGCAAGAGCATCGTGAGCATGAACAGCCTCAACCATGGGAACATGTGAATCTATATCGCGATCAGACCAGAGTCTCGCAAAGGGCAAAGGACGATCATCACTACTTGGATGAATAGAGCAATAGCCTGTGTTAACAACCCCCCAACCACCTTCAGCTTTTATACCTCTTTGAGCTGCTCTTGTGTTGGGCATATCATTGCCCGCACCCATGGCATGAGGAACTTGGTAAAAACGATTCTTGGCGGTGACAGGACCAATTTTTACTGGTTCGAATAGAATTTTATATCGCTCATTTACTGGCATAATCTTTAATGATCATAATGTGCTTCTACCTGTTGTTCCAGTCGGTCATTTGCTCATTTCACCGTTTTTGATGTTTTCCTTAAAATTAATAAACATAAAAAACACCAAGGCCATCACTGCAAAGACAGCCCCGGATGATAACGCAATCACCCAATCAAATTGTGCCACAAGTATTGGAATAAGAGGTGTTGCAATGACTCCACCGAGATTCCCTCCTGTATTAAGAACGCCTCCGCCCGCTTGAGCATTTTCGCGAGAGACAAAGGCAATAGTTGACCAATATGGACCCTCGGTCAATTGAATAAAACCAAAGCAAAGGGCTAATGATACGACTGCCAAGTAAGGATTTTGGGTGATGGACCCAAATATCAAGCAAGCACCCGATGGTATTAAACCAAGAATAACCGGTATTCTATGCCCCCATGTAGGCCCCACTTTTTTTTGTAAACGGTCACACATATAGCCACCCACGGTGGCACCTATTGCTCCCATCAGAAAAGGCAGGCTGGCTAAAAAACCTCCTTCTAGAATACTGAAGTTTCTCTCGTTAACTAAATAAATAAATAGCCACGAAAAAAAGATATAAAAAACATAATTCATGCATAAATAGCTGAGGCTCAAAAGCAATACATTTGTGTTGGTTAAAACATTTTTAATCAAAGGCCAAGTGATCTGATTGTCACCAAGATTATTGTTGCCAGTTAATTTGAGTTCTTCTGCATTGACATCAGGATGTTCGTTTGGCCAGTCTCTTGCATATTTCCACCAAATAACTGAGCCAATGACGCCTAGGGTTGAGAGTAAAAGGAACGATGATTTCCACCCAAAATAGATAACCATCAAGGTTATGAGGGGCGGCGTTGCAGCCGACCCTAAAGCCAGTGAAGTGGAACTCATTCCGTTTGGGAGAGCCCAAGAACCTACCGGAAACCACCTTGCTATAACACCACCGCCAACGGCAGGAAATAGAGGACCTTGAAATGCCCCTAAAAGAAAGCGGCTGACTAGAATTAAGGGTATCAAGAGCACCAGCGATGCGCTGGATAAAACAATCAACCCAGTCAAAAGTGTGATCAGAGAACTGCCCAGAGTAACCACGACCAAGGTTTTTCTAGGACCTATGAGCTGAGAAAAGAGCCCGCCTGGAAATTGAAAGATTGTGTAACCCCAGATAAAAGCAGAAAGCAGCCAACCCAGCTCAATCTGAGAGATGCCCAAATCATCCATCATGAATTTTCCCACAACTGAAAGGTTTGCTCTGTAGACATAAGCAATGAAGCCAAGTAAAAGCACTATCAATAGAATTCGCCAACGGACATTTGTTGCTTTAGATCTGTTCATAAAATACTTAAACCAATGATTCTGAGAGAACTGTATTGATAAATCTTTAAATCAATCAATACAGTCTACTTCGATTTAATTTTGATGATCTGCAAATTGGGATCTGCCAAGATTTCTTCTTCTCTAAAAGGCAGCTTGACCCATTTTTTCTCTGAGTAGAGTTCGGTTTGATCTTGGTAATGTGGACTAGCAGGATCCGAGGATTGTGAATAACTCAATATTCCCTCAGCGACCACCCCCTCGTCGTCCCAAGTCACTGTTTGCAGGTAGCTATTGCCGTGAAGTATTTCTGACCAGCCCTCGCCTTTGGTTAATTTGGCACGCATTGCACTGAAATTACCTGCATTAAAACCACCGCCAAAAAGGGGTATTTTTTTACCGTTCCTGATCTCGTACTGGAGGTCTCCCCATTCGGCATCAAGCGGAAGGAGATTGTCATCAAATACATCCACCGCATAATCCAGCGATTTAATCAATTCCAAGCGCGTCCCTGGATCGTCTATACGTAGTCCCCTTGGGGTATCTAGTGGTTTTTTCGGATCAAACAGGAGAACGTGAAGATTGTCAATTTTTCGTGCTTTTTGCCAGAAGAGATAAAACACTTGATTGCCAATGCTGTCTATGTTGGTTTTCATGTCCCACTGAGCCAGTACCTGGCAGGCTCGAGAGGCCTTTTCGGTTAAATCATCTGGGTACTCTTGACACATGGTCAAAAGATCTCCCAAAAACCATTCCCCAGCTAAATTACGGGCAGAAAGAGCAACCGCTTGCAAGTTCTTAAGAGAAAATAGAGGCTTGTCGTCAATCCCATCACTGCCGTCTATGCGTTGTTTAATTTGCAGCAATGCAAGTTGGGATCGCAGAGAGATCTGGTAATCCTCCCCTCCCATAACTTTCAAATAACCCGTCAATGGTTTATCCAGGTTGACCAGCCAATAACTGTCGTTGCTGTTGCTGGCATATTGGTTGGTCCTGATTGATGCCAATTTCTCCCCTGGTATCAGTCCCTCTTGAGGAGAATCTGGGTCCACAATCCAATCGCATTCTGAACGATTTCCAGCCAACACCGGAATCCCAGCTGGGTTTCTCAAAATATCTACAGACGATTGGTTGAGCGACTGGCCGGTCTCGCTTGGTTGACAATCCAACAGTTGTTCATCGGTAAGATAAGGAACCGTGGAATAGTCTCCATAAAAAGCTTCACCATTAGCATTAACAGCGATCGTGTTAATAAAACTTAATCCCAAATTATCTTTGATGGCATCGACAAATTGATCAAAGCTCTTCGCTGTCAACATGCCAACCAGGGTATCGCCCACTCTGGTATTTTCCATGGCCACATCACGTATGGCGAATACTTTTCCATCTTTATTCGGCCACCCAGTAAGATTTTCATCGTCGAGTAGAATGCCCGCATCCAGGAGCAAACCGTAGCGACTGAAATTGAGTTTTATGGTTTCTTTGGTCAATGTGCCATCGTCTTCCTTGACTTCCACTGTCACCGGCATTGACCGAATTCTGAGCTTTTTTCCGTCAAAGAAATAGACATCGCGATCCTGATCACTCAAGTCGAGCTCGTATAAGGTAAATCGGTTTGCATTTGATACCGTGTGCGTCCAAGCAAGTATGTCGGTAAAACCAATGTTGACCAATGAACTTCCAAGAATCGTAATTCCCATAACATTCATCTCGCCTGGGATTGTCATGTGGACTTGATAGAATCTTCGAGGTCCCCTCCACGGGTAATGCGGATTACCCAAGAGCATGGCTTTGCCAGTTTGAGTGACTTCACTGCCCAGGGCATAGGAATTGCTGCCCATTGATTCTGACAATTCAAAGTTTTTAGAACTCAACATTGAACGGTCGCTTGTTTCGTCAATTCCTAAAGCAAGCACGGCATCGGCAACGCGGGGATCTGAAAAAGAAGCGAGCATGGTAATGTATATAGACATTCTGAAAACATCGAAACGGTCAATGGGTCTTAACCACTCGGCATCAACACAAGATTCATGTCTGCCAGCAGGAATGTTTTTAAGGTAATGATTGTAACCGGCTGCATAACCTTCTGAAACACTGGCCATTCGTTTATCAAGTTGGAGTAAACCCATGCGAATGATTGATTTTCTCCCAAAAAACCCAAGCAATGCGTCATTGGCAAGATGCTCATTAGACCTACCAAAATGTTTGGCCATCTGCCCATTCACACGGATGACATGTTTAGCAAATGTACAAAGATTATCACTGGCAAATTGATAACCATAACCAAAACCTAAATCGCCCCAATTCTCAGCCATGATATGTGGTATTCCATAAGAAGTAACCCGGATGGTGGCTTCGTAGTCTTTGCCTCCAAACCAACCGCAAGATGCAAGAGAGAATGAAAGGAAGATTGTAATCGTGAAATGTATATTTCTTTTAAAAATTGTAATCATGGATCTAGTTAAACATAGATGCCAAAGAGATAAAAACCTTGTTGTAAAAATTCTAGAACCATTCTTTGAATATGCTTCGGACTACAAATGTTAGGTTTTTGAATTCTCTTAATCTCCTCCAGGTATAAGGCAACCAATTCTCACCGAATGGCAGATAGATTCTCACCTTTTGGCCTTGGTCTTTAAATGACTGCTGAAGATCACGCCGGATTCCATAAATGAACTCGTAATCAAAGCGATCGGCATCTGGCTTTGATAATATATCTTTTAAGATGGTTTCATCGTGAGTTGCCACTGCACATCTTCGGTTCATGTTGATTCCGAGCAATTCTATCAATTGCAAGTAGTTTTCTTGTATTTCCTGATAACTTTTGAGTGCAATGGACTCCTTCTCTATGTATGCGCCCTTAACCAGCCTAACTGAAATATTGTTGTTCATGAGCTCCTTCATGTCATCTTTGGTTCTGAAGAGTCTAGCTTGCAGAGCAACGCCCAGGGTAGCAGGATATTTTTGGTTCAATTTCAAACACAAATCCAATGTTTTGTCGGTTATTTTGGAGTGCTCCATATCGAAGCGAATGGTATGCCCGTAGTTGTGTGCTTTTTCAACAATCTGTTGCAGTAAACCCTCACAATCCTCTGGGCTGATCAAAAGCCCAACTTGTGAAAGTTTGATAGACAGATCTATCTTCTTATCTTGATAATAATTGAGTATTTCAGAATATTGATTTCGAGCTGCAATGGCTTCGTCAAGAGTTTTACTGTACTCACCAACATAATTAAAAGAGAGTGCAAAACCATTATCAGATAATTCTTTTGCAGTAAATTGGGCAGACCTAAAATCATGTCCTGCAATGTATCTTTTAGCTAATGGATATAGGAGTTTCATGTCCAATTAAAATCAGGGAAAAGGTATAAGCAGCTTGAATCTAGAATGACATGAAACATGGGGAGGATTATACCGCCAATTTGATATAACCTTAGAAAGAATTAATTCCGAATTGACTCTGATAGCTTAATTAAAAAGGATTTGTTATTCTGCTGCAGCTTCTCTGGCGGCTGCGTCCATATCTCTATAGGATCTCCAATCCAAGATAAAATCTACGCTGTCATCTTCCTTTAAGAAAACTACAGGCCCATAGATATTAGCTAGATATAGAGTATCTTTAGGGTGTGAGGTAGCTTCGTGTAACGAACCTGCAGCTTCGTAAGCCCAATCCCCCTTCTTTATAGTGCCACCTCTGTATTCAATTTCCCCTTCAATCACATAGAAATCAGCTGGTCCGGAATGGATATGTCTTTGATTCACTTGACCAGCAGGGGCTTTTATTAAAATTGTGTGTTGCTGAGTTTCAGGACAAACCCTAAGAACTTTAATGGCATTATCTCCAACACCTATATCTATCCAAGGGAGTTCGTCTATTTTAACTACCCCCTCAAGACCTGTGGCATTGTGAGCAGTTTTGGTTATGTCATTCATTTTTTTCTCCAGTTCATAAAATACTTTATTACAATTTGGTGAAATTATTGGTTATTAACAAAGTTTATTTTTCATTGCTTAGGTTGGTACAGCGTAGCGGCTGAGCAATTTACACTCAGTTCACTACGCTGTTGTCTATCTCACAACTTTTTACTACAAAATCTAGCTAGACTCCGATCTTTTCAATTCGATTCTAGAAAGAGTAACTGTAACTAACAGTAAATAAACGAGGTTGTCCTAGGGTACCAATCACAATGTTGTCACCTCCATCCAGCAAGTGATAGTTGGGGAAGTGTTGCACATCCATGTAATAATCTTCATCAAACAAATTTTTCATATTGAACATCAGTTCCCAATTGTCACCAACTATTCCTAATTGGGCGTTGACAATCACATAGCTTGGATTGGTCACAGGATCCCAGGCTTGCAAGCCTTCATACTCACCATTGTGGCTGATCTGAAAACCGGCTATAAAATCCCGCCCGTTCGGAATTGGCGTCTGATAATCAAGAGCTAGGTTTGCTCCAAAATCAGGTACAACTGGGGGAGTTGTGCCGGAAAGATCCACTCCTGCGGCAGAAGCTCCAGTCTGCCATTCTGCATCTACCCAGCCACCTGAAAGAGAAAGGTTTAAGTTGTCATTGAGTAGCACGGTCACACTAGCTTCCAGGCCCTTCTGTTCAGAATTACCAAGGTTGACGATTCCTTCAATAACACCACCCTGTGGACTTTCAGCCTGATACTCAATTTGTCGATTATCATAGTCGATAAAGAAAGCAGCAACTGTTGCAATCCACCTGCCATCCGAGGAAGCGCCCTTCCATCCAATTTCAAGACTGGTTGCTTCTTCGGCATCAAAGCCGTGGAGTCCTGATTCGTTTGCAAAATTAGTCAAGTTGTAGCCACCTGGTTCGTATCCCTGAGCAGCAGTAAAGTAAACCATGGAATCATCTTCCAGCAACTTACTGACAGACAAACGAGGTAAAATCTCTGTATGATTTTTGCTACTGGTTAGACCAGAAGCAAGGTTCGCGCTTGTATTCTTCCATCTATCAACACGCAGTCCTACACCTACTTCTATATCATTGTCCATTTCATAAGTTACATTCACAAAACCAGCTACATGGTCTTTGTCACGATTTCTCCATTCAAAATCAGTATTAATGGTTTGCTTCTCCTGACTTAACGGTATTATCTCACCCGCCCAAACACCTGAACAGGTAGGCATCCCTAATGCACAACCTAGAGGGCCTGAGAAATTTTCGCCAACCGCTCTGGCATCAAACCAGATCAGATCCGACATCATCTTTTCGTCAAACTTGGAGAAATAAATTCCCGCCAGCCACTGAACTGGGCCTGAGTCTGTTGAGGTAAAACGAATTTCCTGTGTGGAAACTTTCATATCCTCTGGCCGAATGAGATCAAGCAGGTATTCCTCTCTGATGTCTAGATCAGTGTAACGAGTGCTTTCAGTGTCTGTTTGAGAAGCAATAAAAGTAACATCCATTTCATCCAGCTCCCAAGTCAACTCCAACATTGTTGAAACCGTTTCACGCACGTGACGGGGATTTTGGGTTGTGTCAACTATATTGGAGTAAGTTAAGTCATTTTTATCTAGATCACGAATCCAAACATTGTTTGGTCCCTCGTAGTCGTTGTAACGGAATGAAAGATAAGCCGACAGATTATCGTTTACAGGACCTGCAAATGATAAACGCAAGCCTTCTTCTTCCGATGCGCCAACGTTTGGATCATTTGTGGTGCTTAACCCGTTTACACGAGCAGTATTTCTGTTCTTTAGGTAACCATCATTCTCAACAGAGAAGGCAAAAGCACGCATCGCCCAACCGTTATTCATCGGAGAATTGATACTTGCTTCAATGTCTTTTATACCCTGTTCACCTATAAGGCCTTTCACCCGGCCTGATAATTCATCAGGATCAGGTCTTGCGCTTACAAATTTGATGGCGCCACCTATATTACTGCCTCCGTAAAGAGTGCCTTGGGGTCCTTTGAGGACCTCAATTCTTTCCAAATCACCAAAACGCGAAGAGGCATCGGAAAAAACCTGGACATCGTCAAGGTAGAAACCTACACCTTGGGTATTTCCAAACGAACCAAGTCCTCGCATTGAGACATTTGGATAACCGTCAGCACGCACGGAAAGGTTTAGACTTGGTATCAGTAAACCCACATCTTCTAAGTTTTTGATGTTATGTCGATCAATATATTGTCCTGAAATAGCCACAACAGATTCAGGTATGTCCATCAAATTCTCTTCCCTCTTCCTTGCGGTCACAATGATTTCTTCCAAGAGTCCCTGATTAGCTGCAGCATTACCTGTATCCTGTGCCATTGGCGTGGAAGCAGGAAACGTTGCTAACATAATAAAAAATAAGGCCCATGTGGAATATGTAAATGTTTTGAAATGACTCATGAGATAACCCCCTAATTGTC
>Ga0208879_1002912_pt1 | contig 14543 bp, 17 predicted proteins | sample Knorr_S15_td_Bot_FD_185605 | JGI IMG/M metagenome (GOLD analysis project Ga0208879, IMG submission 185605) | Marine microbial communities from Southern Atlantic Ocean transect - Knorr_S15_td_Bottom_ad_5009_LV_A (SPAdes) (version 2) | ecosystem: Environmental > Aquatic > Marine > Oceanic | place... | reverse complement strand
TGCGATGACGATTAAGAATTGTTAATTAGTTGATAAAATCAAATTGACGAGCTGCACCACATCTAAAACATTTACCATGTTATCATTATTGAGATCTGCACACTCAATATAATCCAATGCTCCTAAAGCAATATTGACCAAAATTACTACATCAAGTACATTCAGGATGGTGTCATTATTAACATCCCCGCTTGTGCAAGATTCTATTATGCAGTCACCTTGATCGATACATTCAGCAATGGTATGATTTATCACCGCGTCAATTTCGGGAACATTGGTTGTGGAACTTTTATACACAACTTCCATTTTATGATTTAGTATGGCATGATTATGGACCGAGAATTGGGCAGTATTAAATAGATTGAAAATTTGATTTTCATCCCCACCCTCATATATTCCATCATCAATTAGAGGAGAGGGCATGTCAGGGAAGCCAAGTCCTGCCCATTCTTCGCATGAATAAGGATTCCCAATATCCATAACAGCTGTAATTTTTACAAAATAATCGTTGTCAACCCAATTTTCATATATTTCATCTACCGAACCGGTTTCTGCCATGCAAGAACCTCACCAGGGTGCCAGCATTTCTATCCAGATTATTTTATAAGAACCACCATTGTCATAACCATTAAAATGAGATAATTGAAGATTTTCTGTAGGATATTCGCCATAACATACAGGGTAGGCGATATTTTGATGGGCTGATGATACTGTTTGACCTATTTCATAAAAACCACCGAATCCCAAGACCGGGATAAGTATAATTAATAATAATTGTCGATTCATTATTAAAATTACAAACAGGCTGCCTGATTTAATAGGAATTATATTGTAATGGATTGTTACGATTTTATTTAATTTGTATTCTCAATGATAAATAAAATATAAATTAATATTTTTAAAATATTGACCTATTTTTGATCTTTATTGCGTATAGATATTATAGAGGGTGTTTTTTTGGTAAACAATTTTAGTCTGGCTGTCCCTTGGTAACTGATGTTTGGTACATCCTATAGCTGGTATCGGGGAGTAGTTTTAATAATGAGAATTATATTGTGTCTATTTTGATTTCCCTATTTAAATTACTACTCTTGGACATAGGCAGCTTTTCAATAAAATTGGGATAAAATGAAAAATCAAAAACAAGTCTATATCGGAATGTCAGCTGATTTAATTCATCAGGGACATATAAATATAATCCGTGAAGGGTTGAAATTGGGTGAGGTTATTATTGGCCTCTTAACGGACGAAGCCATTGCAGGATATAAACGCTTACCCCTGATTGCCTTTAATGAACGGAAACTGATTGTTGAAAATTTGAAAGGGGTAGCGAAAGTCATTCCACAGAATACCCTGGATTATGTTCCCAATTTAAAAGAGTTAAAACCAGATTTTGTAGTCCATGGTGATGATTGGAAAACAGGTGTTCAGAAGGAAGTGCGTCAACGGGTAATTGAAACTTTGGCTGAATGGGGAGGTGAGCTGGTAGAACCCAATTATACGGAAGGTATTTCATCCACCGATTTAATATCTGCTGTGAAAGCCCAAGGGATTACTCCCGGCAAACGGATGAAAACGCTTAGACGGTTAATTGGCGTCAAACCCATTGTACGGATTTTGGAAGCACATAATGGATTAACAGGCCTCATCGCTGAAAAAACACAAATTATAAAAGATGGAAGAACCATTGAGTTTGATGGGATTTGGGAAAGCAGCCTCACTGATTCAACGGCTAAAGGAAAACCAGATACAGAACTGGTTGATTTTTCGTCCCGCTTTTCTACAATTGAGGAAATATTAGAGGTTACCACCAAACCCATGATAGTAGATGGTGATACCGGAGGAAGAATTGATCATTTTAAATTCCGCGTAAAAACTCTTGAGAGATTAGGTGTATCTGCTATCATTATAGAGGATAAAATTGGGGATAAGCGAAATTCACTTTTTGGAACCACTGTCCCTCAGGAACAGGATTCAATCGACCATTTTTCTCAAAAAATTCATGAAGGGAAAAAATCTCAAATTACAGAGGACTTCATGATCATTGCCCGGGTTGAAAGTTTAATATTACAAAAAGGCATGGATGATGCACTGCTCAGGAGTAAAGCATATATAAAAGCTGGTGCAGATGGAATTATGATCCACAGCAAAAATAAAGATGGGAAGGAAATTATTGAATTCTGTAATCAATTTAAAAAGTTTGATCAAAGAGTACCGCTTATAGTTGTGCCCTCAACCTATGCACATATGACAGAAAATGAATTAAGGGACTTAGGTGTAAATGTAGTGATTTATGCAAATCATTTACTACGCTCGGCCTACCCCTCCATGGTAAATACGGCAAAATCATTATTGGAAAATAGTCGTGGTATGGAAGCTTCAAACGATTATTGTATGTCTATTAAAGACATAATTACTCTTATTCCTTAGCAGATTTGATGGCTATAAGCCCGGAAGAATTTTACAATGAATTAGCTTTACACGGTGTTGAGCTATTCACTGGAGTTCCTGACTCTTTGCTGAAAGAATTTTGCCTCTGTGTTGATGATAGAATGTCAAAAGAGCAGCATATTATCACCGCTAATGAAGGAAATGCTATTGCCTTAGCTTGTGGGCATTATTTGGCAAAACAGTCAATTCCGCTGGTTTACATGCAAAATTCTGGTTTGGGAAATGCCATTAACCCCCTGCTTTCACTGTGTGACCCTGATGTGTATTCTATCCCCATGCTGCTTATGATTGGCTGGCGTGGCGAACCTGGTGTAAAGGATGAACCTCAGCATGTAAAACAGGGGAAAATCCAAATTGAGCTGTTGAAGACGATGGATATACCCTGTGAAATTATATCAAAAGACAGCCATGATTTCAAATCGAAAATATCCAATTGTATTGAAAGAGCAAAAGGTGAAAACAGACCCACTGCATTGTTGATTAAAAAAGGTACATTTGAGAATTATAGTAAAATTGTTTCATCAATTAAAGATCAAGATATGAAACGGGAAGAAGCGTTAGAAATCATTTTAGATAATCTTGATGATAACACGATTGTTGTTTCCACAACGGGAAAAACATCTAGGGAGATTTTTGAAATTAGAGAAAAAAATAATCAGTCGCATGAGCAGGATTTCTTAACCGTGGGTTCAATGGGGCATTGTTCTTCTATTGCACTTGGCATCGCTTTAGCGAAACCTCATCGGCAGGTTGTATGTATTGATGGCGATGGGGCAATGCTGATGCATTTGGGAAGTCTTACATCAATTGCAGATCTGAAGCCAAATAATTTTCGCCATATTCTCATGAATAATGAAGTCCATGAATCAGTTGGCGGACAGTCAACAGCAGCAAAATATATAGATTTATCGGGGATTGTTAATTCATTGGGAGCTAGTAAAATGTTCAAGGCTGAATCGCCTAATGAGCTCAAGCAAAAAATTAAAGAATTCTTATTTTGTTCCGAGCCATCATTCCTTGAAGTGAAAATTCAACCAGGTTCCCGGGATGATTTGGGCAGGCCTACTAAAACACCTCTTGAAAATAAAGTAAGTTTTATGAAATTTATTGAGAATTGATTTTCTCAAATTTATATGTCCAAGTATTTTAATCCGGTAGAAATTATATATACCAACAATTGGCTTAATGAATTAATAGACAGCCAAAAGAACTTAGGTATTGTAAATCCTATAGTTGTTACTTCTCCTGGTAATCAAAGACGGCTAAAGCTTGACTCGCAATTTTCTTCAGATTCAATTTTCAGCAATATTGGAGAAAATCCCAATTTTGATGATTGTGAAAATGTTCTAACATTTTGCAAAGACAAGAATTATGATGGTGTTATAGCTCTGGGTGGAGGTTCCGTTATGGATTTGGCAAAAGTGGTTATGTCTTTTCTATCCACTAGAAAGACTAACATTGTTGATTTGCTCGAATTTAAAGGGGTATACGAAAGGTCAATTCCATCTATATTTTTACCCACAACTCATGGCACTGGAAGTGAAGTCACCATGTGGGGTACGGTTTGGGATATGAGACAGAAAAAGAAATATTCAATCTCCCACCTTGACCTTTACCCAAACATTGCCATTTTAGATGGGAATTTAACTTTATCCCTTCCAATGGACGTTTCAATTATGACTACTTTGGATGCATTGAGCCATAGTTTTGAATCCATTTGGAATAAGAATGCAAATGAAAAATCAACAACGTATGCTATTGAAGCAATCACAAGTATCATAAAAAATGTAGATTCTCTCAAACAAGATTCTTCAGACTTAAATGTGAGGAATAATTTAATAAAAGCGTCCGCTATAGCAGGCCTTGCATTTTCTAATACAACAACTGCTGCGGCACACTCTATAAGCTATCCCTTGACAATTCGGTTTGGTATTCCCCATGGAATAGCCTCATCCCTCAGTCTGATCCCCTTATTAGAAATAAATGGCGAATATATTAAAGGTACATTAGATAAAATTTGTGGAATTTTGAATATAACTATTGATGAACTCATTCAAAAAATAAAAGCAATACCAAAAGGAATTATTCCCTACACTCTTTCTGAATGGGGGATACAAGAAAATGATTTACCTCAATTGGTTGAGGAATCATTTACCAAGGGTCGAATGGATAATAATATTGTTGATTTAACGCAAGATGATGTATTGGACATATTGGATTCCATAAAATGAATAGTGAATATTTTAAGATTAAACACTTTTTATTTTATTGGAAACATTCAATTAACTTCCTCGTAAATTAATAATCTTTATCAAGGCATACATACCCAATAAATGATCAAGGTTATTGATAAAAAAATAGATAAACATATTTTAATGGAAATATGCGATGCACATTTTAAGACAATGGTTAAATTTGTTGTGGATATAAAGCTGAAAAAAATGGGGGTTGGAGGTGAGCTGCATTCTGATGCTGAAGAACTACTAATAAATGAGGGTTCCAATCAGAAAAATATTTTTGGGCGCAAACCTTTATCCCTATAAATCAGCAGATGAGCGATTAGAATACACGTCTCTCATTAATATTCAATCGGGACAAGGCAACCTGAGCATGGAAATTGAAAATGAAAGTTTAAGGAAAAAAATACAAATAATGACTGAAAAGTTATTATTAAATAATAATGAAAATCTGGCATAATTCTCTAAAAGAACGATTTATTGAATTTCCTGTTCATCAGCATTTGTTAATGATTTGTAATGAATTAAACCGCGCAGGCAACCTGCTAAATGACACTCAAGAGTACAAAAATTGCTTAGAAAGAGCACTGGAGCTACTGGATTACAGCATTTATTCTGGTGTCTGGAGGGCTAAATATAAAGAGATATTGCGTGCCAGGGGATTAATTGCTCACTCATAGTATCACCCCCCTTCGAAAACAAAAGATTTACAAAAAATACTAATTAGTTTAAATACTGAAGCATTTCAGATTGTTAATGGAAAATTATAATAAAAGTTGCTATAAATGAACGATAACAAAATACAAATCATCAAAGATGATGAAATAGATCTGAGAGCCCTGTTTCAGGTTTTATGGAACGACCGCAAGCGCATTATTCAAATTACTGCTGTTGCAACTCTTATTGGGGTGCTATATGCCCTTTTAGCCACACCCTTATATAAATCCACCATTTCCATGTACCCATCAGGGCAGGAAAGTGGCGGGCAACTGAGCCAGTTGCAGGGCATGGCATCCACATTTGGGTTTGATGTGGGTGGGGGAGACCCTTCCTTTCATATACCGGACATTGTTCAGTCTAGGAGAATAAAAACAGAATTGATCTATCATAAATGGAACTCAAATGAATTTGATAAACCGGTAAATCTCATACAGTACTGGGAGATCGATGGTACCACTGGTATTAGCCTCAACCCCATAAACTGGATAAAAGCCTTATTTGCTTCAGATACAGGCTCCGGGTATTCTACATTAAAATGGGAAACAGCAGCACTAGAAGTGTTAAATGATCGTATCTCTGTAAAGGAGGGTAAATCAGGCCTCATTACTGTAGATATACTCATGGAAGAACCGGAAATTGCTGCAGAAATGGCTAATACCATGTACCCTGCTATAGTGGACTTTACCATTAAGACCCACAATAAACAGGCAAGACTGAATAGGGAATTTATTGAACGACGCCAGGTTGAAGTGAAGGAGCAACTCACAGAGTTTGAAGATGCGCTAAAAGTATTTCGGGAGCAAAACCGCAGTATCATGCAATCTCCTCAACTTCAATTAGAGATGGAACGCCTCATGCGGGAAGTGGAAATCAAGACCCAGGTTTATATCACTCTTCAGCAACAATATGAATTGGCACGAATTGAGGAAGTAAAAGAAACTCCTTCAGTGGTAATCCTAGATGAAGGTAAACCTGCAGTTAAAAAGGATACCCCCAAACGAAAACGTATAGTAATTATATTTTTGTTTGTAGGGTGCCTATTTTCAATGGGTATTTCTATTTTTCGTGAAATATTTCAACGATAAATTATTTTTTAATAACTTTCAGACTTTTTAGTACTCAATAATTATGAAAAAAATATTAATTGTTGGGGGAGAGGGCTACATTGGAAACGTTGTGGCTCAAAATCTGCTTGCTGCCGGTTATGGGGTAATCTCTTACGATAATTTACTTTATAACAATAATCTTTGTGTTTTGCATAAAATTCAAAATCCTAACTATCAATTTATTTATGGTGATATGTTAGATATAGAAAAAATAAAAGGTATTTTAGTTGGGGTTGACAGAGTTATACTTTTGGCAGGATTGGTTGGCGACCCCATCACAAAAAAATACCCGAATGAATCTGAAGCTATAAATGATGTAGGTGTAAAAAATGTAATTGATTTATGTGGACAAATGAATATAAAACAATTTATTTTTATATCAACTTGCTCAAATTATGGATTAATTAAAGATGATGAATTAGCTCATGAAGAGTTTGTTCTTAATCCCTTATCACTATACGCAAAATCTAAAGTGAATGCTGAAAAATATCTTCTTTCATTTAAAGGGAAAACAGAAATGAATCCCACTATATTACGATTTGCAACAGCCTTTGGACTTTCTCCACGTATGCGGTTTGATCTGACGGTTAGTGAGTTTACTCGTGATATTGCCATGGGAAAAGATTTGTTAGTTTATGACGCTGATACTTGGCGTCCCTATTGTCATGTGGAAGATTTTGCGAGACTCATTCGAATGGTATTTGAAGCACCGTTAAAAAAAGTTTCCTTTGAGATATTCAATGCGGGTGGAGATGTGAATAATGCTACCAAACAAATGATTATTAATCTGATTTTAAATAAAATCCCTGATGGGAAAGTGAAATATCAAGAACAAGGGAGTGATCCAAGAAATTACAGGGTTAATTTTCAAAAAGTTAAAAAGGTACTCGGGTTTGAACCCCAATATACAGTTCAAAATGGCATTGATGAATTAGTTGAGGCCATTGATAATCATTTATTTGACCATGTTGATGAAAACAAAATTTTTCATGGTAATTATGAAATTAGCTATCGGATAAGTCAATGAATGCATACATGCCACTTTGTGTCCCTACCTTAAAAGGGAATGAATGGAAATATGTCAAAGAATGCATTGATACTGAATGGGTTTCCTCGGCTGGAAAATATGTGGATTTATTTGAACAGAATATTTCAGAATATACCGGTTCAAAATATGCTGTTGCTTGCGTAAATGGAACCTCTGCGATCCAAGTTTCTTTAAGATTAGCCGGTGTACTCCCTGGGGATGAAGTCATTGTACCGACACTCACTTTTATTGCTCCAATCAATGCAATCGCATATAATAATGCATCACCTGTATTTATGGATGCCGATAATTTTTATAATTTAGATGCTGGAAAGACGATTAGTTTTATTAATAACGAAACAGTTTTTAAGGATGGGTTCACATATAATAAAAGCACAAATGTAAAAGTCGCTGCACTTTTACCTGTGCATGTATGGGGGAATGCCTGTTGGCTCGATGAATTGACTGAATTGTGCAGGGAAAGAAATATCGCTATTGTGGAAGATGCGAGCGAAAGTTTGGGCACTTTTTATAAAGAAGGTAAATATAAAGGAAAACATACAGGTACCATTGGTAAACTGGGTTGTATCTCATTTAACGGAAATAAAATCATTACAACTGGCGGCGGTGGTATGATTCTTACCGATGATGAAAAATTAGCTGAAAAAGCTAAGTATCTTACCACCCAAGCGAAAGATGACCCCATCCGCTATGTTCACGATGAGATTGGGTATAATTTTCGGCTCACAAATATTCAAGCTGCTTTGGGTGTGGCGCAATTGGAGCAATTGCCCGCAATTCTGAAGAGAAAAAAAGAATTATTTGATTATTATCGATCAGCTATTGAAGATATAGACGGCTTATCTTTATCAAAAGTGCCAAATTATGCAGATAATAACCATTGGTTGAATTTATTGCAAATAGATAGCAAGGCAATTGGCGAAGATCGTGAAACACTCATGCAGAGATTAGAAAAAAACGGAATTCAAACCCGCCCTGTATGGAAATTGAATCATGAGCAAAAACCTTATAAAAACTTCCAGAATTACAAAATTGAGAAAGCAAATATTTTGGTAGAAAATAGTTTGTGTTTACCTTCTTCTTCAAATTTGACTAATGAAAATCTTGAAAAGATTGTTAGTCAATTAAATGGATAAAATTCTTTTAATCGGTGCAGGTGGACATGCTCGCGCATGTATTGATGTAATTGAAAATGCTAATGAATATGAAATTGCAGGGTTAATAGAAAAAGATAAAAGTATGATTCATGCCAATCTTGGATATCCAATTATAGGCACTGATAGTGATTTGGAAAATATGCGTCAAAAATATAGTTATGCTTTAATTACTGTTGGTCAGATTAAGTCACCTGAAATTAGAATGAAATTATATACATTATTAAAAAAATTGAGTTTTAAACAACCCTTTGTTATTTCACCCAAAGCCTATGTTTCCAAACATGCTAAAATTGGTGAAGGCTCTATTGTTATGCATGGATCTTTTGTAAACGCTAATGCCACAATCGGTAACAACTGTATTTTAAATAATAAGTCTCTCATCGAGCATGATGCTATAATTGGTAATCATTGCCATATTGCGACCGGTGCGATTATCAATGGTGAAGTATCAGTTGGGGATAAAACTTTTATTGGAAGTGGTGTCATTACAAAACAATCTATTTCTATTGGTAATAATTGTGTAATTGGTGCAGGTGTTGTTTTAAAAAGTGATGTTGAACCAAATCAGATCATTAAGAATTGAAGACTCAACACATAATCATTATTGCGGAAGCAGGTGTTAATCATAATGGTTCAATGGAATCCGCAAAAAAACTGGTTGATGTTGCTGCGAATGCGGGAGCTGATTATGTCAAGTTTCAGACTTTTAAAGCAGATACGTTGGTCACACAATCTGCAGAGAAAGCTGAATATCAAAAAATTCTCACCGATAAAAGTGAATCCCAGTTCGAGATGATACAAAAACTCGAACTGGATAAGTCAGCACACGATGAGCTCATCAAACACTGTGAGAAGAAAGGCATCCGCTTTCTATCTACTGCTTTTGATCATGACAGCATTGAACTGCTGGCTGATTTGAACATTCCTCTGTACAAAATTCCTTCCGGAGAAATCACCAACTTGCCCTATTTGCGTCACATAGGTCGTATGGGTAAACCAATTATACTATCTACGGGAATGTCCACATTAGAAGAAGTGCAGAAAGCGTTAAATGTTTTATTAGAATCAGGATCAGAAAAAGAAAAAATCACAATTTTACATTGTAATACTGAATATCCCACACCCATGGAAGATGTAAACTTAAAAGCCATGCTTACCATCAGAGAGGAATTAGGTGTAAATATCGGTTATTCTGATCATACTCTTGGGATTGAAGTTCCTATTGCGGCTGTTGCGATGGGTGCGACCGTTATTGAAAAACATTTTACTTTGGATAGAACTTTAACGGGTCCTGATCATGCTGCTAGTTTGGAACCACATGAACTGAAATCAATGGTAACTGCAATTAGGAACATCAAAAAAGCCATGGGAGACGGTATCAAAAAACCAAGTCCAAGTGAAACCAGGAATATTCCCATTGCCCGCAAATCTATCGTAGCTAAAAAGCCCATAAAAAAAGGTGAGCGTTATTCGGAGGAAAACATAACTGTCAAAAGGCCAGGGACAGGTATTTCCCCTATAGAGTGGGATAATATTATAAATCAAAAGTCTATTAAAGATTTTATAATAGACGACTTAATAGAAGTTTAATTGAAATATATCCGAATAATCCCCCGTCTTGATATTAAAGGCCCCAACCTTGTAAAAGGTATTCACCTGGAAGGGTTACGAGTTTTAGGAAAGCCGGAAGATTTTGCAAAATTATATTATGAGCAGGGCGCGGACGAATTAATATACCAGGACACTGTGGCAAGTTTGTATCAAAGAAATAGCTTGACGGATATAATCACAAGAACAGCAAAAAATATTTTTATTCCCATCACCGTTGGAGGGGGATTGAGAACCCTTGATGATATCAATACAGTATTGAGAGCTGGGGCCGACAAGGTTTCCATTAATACCGCAGCTATAAATAATCCTGATTTTATCACTGAAGCAAGCAGGGTATTTGGTTCATCAACCATTGTAATTGCAATTGAGGCAATTAAGCAACCAGACAATTCATATTTGGCTTATACGGATAATGGTCGCGAATATACAGGTGTTGATGCTATCGCTTGGGCAAAGGAAGTGGAAGAACGCGGTGCAGGTGAAATTTTATTGACTTCAATTGACAAAGAAGGCACAGGAGATGGATTTGACTTAGAATTGATAAAGAGAGTATCAGATTTGTTAACTATTCCTGTCATTGCTCATGGTGGTGCTGCGAATGACTCACATATTTCTGCATCAATCAAAAATTCAGGAGCAGATGCTGTTGCCATTGCTTCTATGTTGCATTATGGTGCATTAAATAGAAATGGTAGTTTAGTTAGTGATTATAATACGGAAGGAAATACAGAGTTTTTGAAAAAGAAGGGCTCTTATAAAATGTTTGGAAAAGAAAATATTTCTGAAATAAAGGTTCAGTTAAATAAATACGATATACCATTAAGGATCTTGAGTTAAGTATGGATGTTGCTATTATAGATTATAAAATGTCCAATTTGTTCAGTGTACAATCAGCTTGTGAGAAAGTGGGACTTTCTTCTGTTATTACATCCGATAATCATGAAATATTGGATGCCAAAGTAGCAATATTACCTGGGGTAGGTGCATTTGGAGAAGCAATGAAATCTTTAAGAGAGTCTAAATTAGACAAAGTTATTCATGAGTTTGTAGAGACTGGGAAACCATTCGTAGGCATTTGTCTTGGCTTACAACTCTTATTTGATAGTAGTGAAGAATTCGGCGATTATAGTGGATTAGGGTTAATTAAGGGGAAGGTGAAAAAGTTCAAATATCACTCCGATTATTCTACAAAATATCCTGTTCCACAAATTAGCTGGAATAAAATAAATAAAACAAATGGCTCATGGGACGATTCATTGTTTCATAATAACACAAATGGTGATTTTATGTATTTTGTCCATTCTTTTTATGTTATACCTGAAAATGAAAGTGTGATACTCTCAAAAACAACTTATGGCAATACTGAATATTGTTCATCTATTCAACAAGATAATATTTTTGCGTGCCAATTCCATCCTGAAAAGAGCGGTAAAATAGGTCTAAATATTTATAAAAACCTTAAAAAGAGATACTGTTAAAAATGAAAAATATAGAAGCATTTTATAATTTGCCAAGTGAGGTAGTTTTTTGTAAGAAATGTGTGATGTCAAACCAACGGCCAGCATCTATCCCTGAATTCAAACATAATAGAAAACGAGATGGTGCTAAATACATGCAAATTGATGTTGAAGGAATCTGTGATGCTTGTCACCAAGCTGAAGTAAAAGATACTATTGATTGGGAGGATAGAGAAAAAGAATTAAAAGACCTTTTAGATAAACATCGAAGAAATGATGGGAAATATGATTGTTTAGTACCGGGGAGTGGTGGAAAAGATAGTGTTTATCAATCGCATATTTTAAAATATAAGTATGGTATGCATCCCTTGCTTACAACTTGGCCGCCAATTTTATATACTGATTATGGTTATGAAAATTATAAAAACTGGATTGAAGTCGGAGGGTTTGATAATATAACCTATAAGCAAAATGGTAAAGTGATGAAGCTGCTTACGCGTCTTGCGATTGAAAATTTATTTCATCCATTTCAGACATTCATTATTGGCCAAAAGAATATAGCACCAAAAATTGCTGCAAATTTTGGAATTGATCTGGTATTTTATGGTGAAAATGAAGCAGAATACGGTAACCCCATTGCAGATAATAGTAAATCATTAAGAGATAAATCTTACTATACGATGGATCATATTGATGAAATGCTACTTGCAGGAACTCCTGTCAATGAAATATTAGAAAATCATGATGTAGATTTAGTGGATTTAAATACCTTTTTACCATTACCGGCAGATGAATTTGAGAAAACGAACATGCAAATTCATTATCTTGGTTATTATCTTAAATGGATCCCGCAAGAAGCTTATTATTATGCTGTTGAACATATAAATTTTAAGGCAAGACCCTTTAGAACTCAGGGTACTTATAGTAAATACAACAGCATTGATGATAAAATTGATGATTTACATTATTATACTACCTATATTAAATATGGTATTGGCAGAGCGACATATGATGCATCTCAAGAGATTAGAAACAAGCACTTAACCCGCCAAGAAGGGCAAGCGTTAGTAAATCGTTTTGATGGTGAATTTCCTGATCGATATTTTGATGAAATAATGGAATATATTGGAATGAGTTCTGAAAGATTTCATGAGCTTTGTGATGAATTTCGCTCCCCCCACCTTTGGGAAAAAGTGAATAGAGAGTGGAAACTTCGTCATAACATCAATAAAACAGGAACAGACGATTAGTAATATAAAGAAAATTTGTGTTATTACCGGTTCTCGTGCAGAGTATGGCTTATTATTTTGGCTAATGAAAGAAATCCAAGCTGTACCAGAATTTGAACTGCAAATCATTGCAACAGGGATGCATTTATCATCAGAGTTTGGCTTAACATATCAAGTAATTGAAACAGATGGGTTTAAGATCAATCAAAAAGTGGAAATGCTGCTATCATCAGATTCACCATCCGCAATTAGTAAATCAACGGGATTAGGAATAATAGGATTTGCCGATGCATTTAATAATCTCAACCCAGATTTGATAATTGTTCTTGGGGACAGATATGAAATTTTAGCTGCTTCAATCGCTGCAATGTTCACAAATATACCTATTGCACATATACATGGGGGTGAAACAACGCAAGGTGCTTATGATGAGGCTATCAGGCATTCCATTACCAAGATGTCATGGTGGCATTTTGTTGCAGCGGATGAATATAAAAATCGAGTCATTCAACTGGGTGAAGATCCAAAACGAGTGTTTAATGTTGGCGGGATGGGTGTTGATAGTATAAAAAAAACAAATTTGTTATCAAAACAAAATTTGGAGAAAAAACTTAAATTCAAATTTGGTACCAACAATCTATTGGTAACATTTCATTCTATTACTTTGGAAAAGGACACATCACAAAGATATTTTAAAAACCTTTTGGAATGTATTAACAAATTAAAAAATATAAATATCATTTTTACTTTTACTAATTCAGATACAAATGGACAAGTCATCAATTTAATGATTGATAAATATGTAAACGATAATATAAAAAATTCAATAGCATTTATATCAATGGGACATTTGAACTATTTATCAACCCTGAAATTTGTTGATGGCGTAGTCGGCAATTCGTCAAGCGGATTATTGGAAGCACCAACATTTAAAATTGGCACCATTAATATTGGAGATCGGCAGAGGGGCAGATTAAAAGCCGAAAGTATTATAGATTGTAACCCAGATCAAAATTCAATTACTTCCGCAATAGAAAAACTTTACACTGATGATTTTCAAAATAAGCTAAAATCTACCAAAAATCCTTATGGTGAAGGAAAGGCAACTGAAAAAATAATGGATATTTTAAAAAGTCAATCTTTGCCTAATAATCTGAAAAAGAGTTTCTACAACTTATGAATAATCTAATAATAAAACCTGATATTAGCATTCGTCAAGCAATGAAAAAATTGAGCCAATCCGGAGAAAAGTGTCTCGTGATTGTTAATGATATGAACATATTGTTAGGAACATTAAGTGATGGAGATTTACGTAAGGCTATTTTAAATGGATCTGACATGTCGGATTCTATTCACAATATTTACAATCCCAAACCTACAGTACTCATTGATGGGAAATATGAGATAAACAAAGCTAAAAAGTTATTTACCCAAAAAAGGTTTGATCTCATACCCATTGTAAATGATAAGGACAAATTGATAGATATTTTACTCTTGGGACAAATTCTAGATGATGGAGAAAAGATA
>Ga0208879_1002911_pt1 | contig 14543 bp, 14 predicted proteins | sample Knorr_S15_td_Bot_FD_185605 | JGI IMG/M metagenome (GOLD analysis project Ga0208879, IMG submission 185605) | Marine microbial communities from Southern Atlantic Ocean transect - Knorr_S15_td_Bottom_ad_5009_LV_A (SPAdes) (version 2) | ecosystem: Environmental > Aquatic > Marine > Oceanic | place... | reverse complement strand
TAACAAACTTCAAGAAACTCCCGCAAAGTAAGGAGGCGAGAAATGGCTGAACCGAGAACATCATTTGAAATCGGCGGAATGGGACATTCCGTAAAACGCAAGGAAGACCCGCGATTCATTCGGGGTCAAGGTAATTATGTAGACGATATTGTTCGACCGGGTATGGTCTTTATGGATATAGTCCGAAGTCCCTATGCCCATGCCAAGATCAAAAGTATTAATACCGAGAAAGCACTTGCACTTCCGGGTGTAGCTGCCGTCATCACGGGTGAGACATTGAAAGAATACAACCTGCACATGATGCCTACCTTAATGTCGGACACCCAAATGGTGCTGCCGGTGGAAAAGGTTTGTTATCAATCCCAGGAGGTTGCTGCTGTGGTTGCCACGGATCGCTACAGTGCGGCTGATGGCGTAGAGCTCATTGAGGTCGAGTACGAACCGCTGCCTGTTGTCGTCGATCCTTTCAAAGCTTTAGAAAAGGATGCACCGATTATTCGCGATGATAAGGAAGGCCAGGACTCTAACCATATATTTCATTGGGAATCAGGTGACAAGAAAGCAACGGCCCAGGCCTTTAAAGATGCTGATGTGACTGTGAAACAGGATATTTACCTGCCGCGCATTCATGTGGCCTCCATCGAGACCTGCGGTATCATTTCTGAATTCAATAGTGTAACAGGACAGCTGACCTGCTGGATGACCACCCAGGCTCCGCATGCCATTAGAACCGTCATTGCGCTGGTAGCCGGGCATGTAGGTTTACAGGAAGATAAAATCCGGGTCATCGCCCCCGATATTGGCGGTGGATTTGGTGGTAAAGTTCCAATTTATCCCGGATACATCATTGCTATTGCCGCTTCAGTCGTAACTGGTCTGCCAATTAAATGGATTGAAGATCGCAGGGAAAACCTGCAGGCAGATTCTTTTGCCCGTGATTATCACATGACCTGCGAGATTGCTGCTGACAAAGACGGTACCATGAATGCTTTACGGATCAAAACGCTGGCTGACCATGGCTATGCTGATGCCGCTTGCAATCCGTCAAAATGGCCAGCAGGTCTGTTTTCCATCTGCACCGGCTCTTACGACTTCAAGAACGCCTTTACCGAGGTTGATGGTGTTTACACCAACAAACCCCCGGGCGGCATTGCCTATCGTTGCTCGTTCCGCGTCACCGAAGCAGTGCATGCCATCGAACGGATGGTAGACATGTTAGCTGACGATCTTGACATGGATCCAGCAGAACTCCGCTTGAAGAACTTCATTCCTTCCAGTGCCTTTCCATACAAGTCTCCTATGGGATGGGAATATGATAGTGGCAATTATGAAGGGGCCCTGAAGCTGGCCATGAAAAAAATTGGCTATGACGCACTCCTGAAAGAACAGCAGGAAAAGCGCGAACGTGGCGAACTGATGGGTATTGGGATTTCCAGTTTTACCGAGGTTGTCGGTGCTGGTCCTTCCAAGGATTTCGATATTCTCGGTCTCAAGATGTTCGACAGCTCTGAGATTCGGATTCATCCCACCGGGAAGGTTACCGCCCGCTTTGGGACTAAATCACAGGGCCAAGGGCATGAAACCACCTATGCACAGATCATTGCAGAAGAACTTGGCATTCCTGTGTCGGATATCTCCATTGAAGAAGGTGATACTGATACGGCCCCTTACGGTCTTGGCACCTACGCCAGCCGTTCGACACCTGTGGCGGGGGCAGCCGGAGCGATGGCTTGTCGGAAAATCTGGAACAAGGCCAAGAAAATCGCTGCCCATCTCCTAGAGGTGAGTGAAGATGACCTGGAGTGGGAACCCGGAAAATTCTCTGTGAAAGGGGTACCGGAGAAAGTATCCACTATCCAGGATGTTGCCTTTGCCGCCTACACCAACCATCCCCAGGGAATGGAGGCGGGACTGGAAGCCGTTTCCTACTACGATCCGCCAAATTTGACGTTTCCATTCGGTAGTTACATCTGCGTGGTGGACATCGACAGTGGTACTGGGGAGGTGAAGATTCGCCGCTTTGTGGCTGTGGATGACTGCGGCAATATCATCAACCCCATGATTGTCGAAGGTCAGATTCATGGCGGCTTAACCATGGGATTCGCCCCTGCCATGCTGGAAGAAATTTCCTATGATGAAGAAGGAAATATGACCGGTGGCAGCTTCATGGATTATCTAGTCCCCACTGCCGTTGAGACGCCAAAATGGGAAACGGACAAGACATGCACACCATCTCCCCATCATCCCTTGGGTGCTAAAGGTGTGGGTGAATCTGCAACCGTAGGCGCACCAGCGGCCATAGCTAATGCTGTAGTGGATGCTTTATCACACTTGGGTGTACGGCACCTGGATATTCCCCTTACACCGGAAAAGGTGTGGCGTGCTATACACAAAAACGGTTCCTGATTAGGGAAAACACCCACTTATGAAAGTAAAAATGACCAAAAACTTCACTGTCCGTGCGCCCATTGGTGATGTATGGGATTTCATGACAGACATCGAAAAAGTCAGTTCCTGTATTCCCGGCGCACAGTACGTTGAAGACCTTGGTGACAATTGTCATGCGGTGATGCTCACCATAAAAGTTGGTCCAATCAAATCCAGCTACAAGAGTGAGGTTTCCATCTCGAATCTGGACGTAAATAATCATACATTGGAAATTGAAGGAAAAGGAACCGATGTAAAGGGAAAAGGCGGTGCCACGATGGAAATGGTTGGTTCCCTTACCGATTCTGGAGATGGAATAACTGAAATAAATGGTGACTCTACAGTGACAATTCAAGGAATGCTGGCCCAGTTTGGTTCAAGGATGGTAGAAGATGTTTCCAATCAATTATTCTTACAATTCATTAAATCTTTAGCTACTAAACTTGAAGGTAATGGTGATAAGGCCGATGAAACAGAATCCTCAAATGAAGTCCTGAGCGGAATCACGGTTGCTGGTGCGGCAATAAAAGGAGTTTCCGGCAGGCTTATGGACAAATTCAAAAAGAAATAAGATTAAATTTTTACCCATGAAGTTTAATTGGATTCACCGGGCGGCAGAACTTGAGAAAAAAAGTGTACCCTTCGCCATCGCTACAGTTATAGATACGGTTGCGCCTACTTCCGCAAAACCCACGGCAAAAGCGATCATTACAGTTGATGGAAAAATGGAAGGCTGGATCGGCGGTGGTTGTGCTCAAGAGGCTGTAATTGAGGAAGCGCTTCAATGTATACATACGGGGATGGCCTCTATTATTCGATTAAGCCCAGAACAAAGTTCTGATGGGAATGTATCCTATAAAAAAGAAATATTCTTAACCTGTGAAAGCGGAGGAACTCTTGAATTTCATATTGAACCGGTATTACCTATGACTAAACTTGTAATTTATGGCAATACGCCAACCGTGTCAGTACTGGCAAAAATGGGTCAACTTCTAGGCTATGAAGTATACGCGCTTGCTCCTGGGATATTTGAATTAAATCTACCCGATGGAGTTAAAAAGATGGAAGAATTTTCCATCATTGAAGGGCGATGTGTGGCTGTGGTGGCAACTCAGGGAAATGGAGACCTTCAGGCACTAAAAGCAGCCACAGCTTCAAAACCGGAATTTTTATCTCTGATCGCCAGCAAAAAGAAAACTAATACTCTTCTAGAACAATTGAAAAAAGATGGTATCAGTAAGGATATAATAGATTCAATCAAATTTCCCGCAGGGCTGGATATTGGTGCAATAACCCCACAGGAAATTGCTGTTTCAATTATGGCGGAACTTGTTCAGCATAAAAGGTCAGCTGCCCAGAGAGAAGAAATTATTTTTGAAGTCGAAGACACGAAAAACGGAAAAGAACAGGATCCCATTTGTGGTATGTTTGTTAATCCTCAAACTGCTGATAATTCTTGCGAATATGATGGGGTGAACTATTACTTTTGCTGTGGAGGATGCAAAGAAAAATTTGAAGCTGAACCTGCCACTTACATTTAATTTAGTGATCAAAAATTATATATAAAGTAATGAGCAAATTAGCCACCAATTATATTACAATTTCCTAATCATTAAGTGAAATGAAAGTAACTGAACTCAATACCGTAGATGATATTAGATCCAGCTTGGATGATCATCACTATATTGCCAATCGTTCACTGGCCACATCCATCTTCCTGTCTTTAAAAATGGAAAAACCTATTTTTTTAGAAGGAGAACCGGGCGTTGGAAAAACAGAAATAGGTAAGGTTTTGGCTCAAGTCTTGGATACGAATCTTATTCGCCTGCAATGTTATGAAGGTTTGGATGTTCACAATGCAATTTACGAGTGGAATTATTCCCGACAAATATTGCAGATACGTATGATGGAGGCAGAGGGTCAAAAGGATAAAGAGAAAATTTCAAAAGAAATATTCGGTTCAGAATTTTTAATTAAGCGCCCCCTGTATCAAGCCATCGATTATGATGGTGACAATCCTCCTGTTTTGCTTATTGATGAATTGGATCGTGCGGATGAAGAATTTGAAGCGTTTTTACTGGAGATCCTCTCTGATTTTCAAATTTCGATTCCTGAAATAGGAACGATAAAGACTGAAAAACCACCCGTTGTAGTGATCACATCCAACCGCACCAGGGAAATCCATGATGCGCTGAAGCGGCGATGTCTTTACCATTGGATTGAATACCCATCAGCAGAGCAGGAATTAGAAATTGTGAGGCGAAAAATCCCTGAAATTAATGATGCGTTAGGGAAACAGGTGGTTGCCTTTGTACAAGCTGTCCGGCAAAAGGATTTTTATAAATTACCTGGTATTTCTGAAACGCTCGACTGGGCCAATGCGCTGATAAAATTAGGGACGACAGAACTATCCACCGAAATTACTTCCGACACATTGGGTACCCTCCTAAAATATCAGGATGATATTGAAAAAATGGATGGAGACACTACCTATGGATTGGTACAGCGCGCCTTCACAGAAGCAGACCTAATTTCTACATAGCCAGTCATCATTGCCTACTATTATACAATCCAGATTGCATGACGCAATCACTGTTTTCGGCCGGTTCCTTAGACAGGCTGGCTGTCATGTTGGTACAGGTGAGATCATGAGTGCCGTCGAAGCCAGTTCAAAAATTGATCCTTCCAACCGGGAAGACTTCCGCCATGCATTAAAAGCCTGTTTTATAACAAACCATAAAATGATTCCAATGTTTGATCAATTATTTGATCTGTTTTGGCGGAATCCGGACAGGATAGAGAATGTTTCCGATATACTAAGAAAATTATATGAATCCAGATTGGCTCAAGCCGAGATGCAGAGTATGAAGGATCAAATAAAGGAACTTTATCATAAGCGGGTGGAAGGGTTCAAAGAAAGACAAAAAGATAGCGCTGGAAATGATGAAGAAAAATCCTTTGATGTCTTTCTGTATAGCCCACAGGAAATTTTAAGGGAAAAGCGATTTGATGCTTACACCAATGATGAATACGAAGAAGCTAAGAAGTTCATTACCAGGTGGACGTGGGAATTTGGGGTAAGAAAACTTCGCCGCCTTCAGAAAGGACGAAAGCCCTACCGTATTAATATTCGTAATACTATCCGCAATAATATTTTTCCCGCTCAAGAGTTTATCGAACTCGAGTGGAAACAGAGAAAAACCAAACAAAGGTCGCTGGTCGTGCTAACCGATATCAGTGGTTCAATGGATCATTATTCGCGGATATTGCTGCATTTTATTTTTACTGTACATTCAATCAATAACAATCTGGAAGCGTTCACCTTTGGTACCCGTTTGTCTCGCATCACCCATTATCTGCGGAAAAAAGATGCCAATGATGCTTTGGAATTGATCAATGAATCGGTGAAAGATTGGTCTGGTGGAACAAAAATAGGTGAAACATTGGAAACCTTTAACCGCATGTGGGCCCGGAGAGTGCTCAGTGGGGGTGCAGTTGTACTCGTCATTAGCGATGGCTGGGATACTGGCAATATTGAATTGTTAAGCAAAGAAGCGGACAGGCTACACCGCAGTTGTCATCGATTGATCTGGCTAAACCCGAATCTTGGTTTTGAAGATTTTCAACCCCTGACTCAGGGTCTACAGGCAATTTTACCCCATGTAGATAATTTTTTACCAATCCATAACTTGAATAGTCTGATAGATCTTGTAAATATTCTTTCCAAATTGGATAAACAAAGCACATTTAAAGCGTTGGCATGATTATCTCCGCTACGATTCTTGCTGCTGGAGGATCATCACGTATGGGGGATGAAAATAAACTGTTGCTGCCTTTCAATGGCGACCTGGTTATTAATCAAATTTGCCACACGGTTCTGAATTCAGGATTGAAACCAGTGATCGTGGTCACAGGATTTCAGCATAGGGCAGTTGAAAAAGCTTTGCCAAAATCGATAGACCAAATAGCGTACAACCCTAATTGGGAACAGGGTATGGCTGGATCCATCAATACGGGGATGTCATTGTTGCCTGATACAGTTGATGGTAACATGATATTTTTAGGTGATATGCCCCTTTTAACGACACACACAATCAATCGATTAATAAAACATTTTATTGCCCATGAAGGAAAACGAATCGTATACCCCGTTTATTCAGGACAACAGGCTAACCCGGTTATATTCCCTAGAAAATATTTCGATGAAATTCTTTCATCTTCGGGAGACAGGGGTTGTAAAAAAGTACTTAAACAATATCCATATGATGCTATAGGAATTCCAATAGATTCTGAGGAGGTCATTCTTGATTGCGATATCAAGGATGACTATATTCGAATCATATCGAAAAATTGAAACGATGTCTAAACATAAAGATCTTATAAAAAAGATGGCTAATCTTGAATCTGCAGAAGAACCTTATGCAATTGCTTCAGTTTTTAGTGTACATGGCTCTTCATCAGGTAAAGTAGGTGACAAGGCTTTATTTGATGATAATGGCAACCGTATTATCGGGTATATTGGCGGCGGTTGTATTGAGAATCGCGTCGCTGCCACAGCAAAAGAAACTTTAGTAGACGGAGTACCCAGAACTGTAGATATTGACCTGGATAGTGATGAAATGAGTATGGGTATTCCATGTGGAGGATATATGTCAGTAATTGTAGAACCGCAAATGGTTAATCCAACTTTGCTCATTCGGGGTATGGGTAGAGTGGTGGAAGTTTTATGCCAAATGGCCAGTGTGCTGAAATTCAAAGTTGTAGTACAAACAGATGAGAATGAAAAAGGTCGTTATCCCGATGCAAATGAGATCATTACGGAACCATTGGAATTGGAAGATATTGATTTTAAAGTAGATTACTTCATTTTGGCTATGCATCATCGTAACGATGATAAAATTACCTTTGATGCCCTGAGGAAAGGCATTCCCTATGTGGGTGTAGTTGCGAGTGCTAAAAAAACGGGAATTATCAAAAGTTATTTAATTGAAAATGGTATTTCGACAGAAGAGCTTGATAATTTCTATGCACCCACAGGGCTGGACCTCAAAGCACAAACCCCAGAACAGATTGCCCTTAGTATTCTATCCGAAATGGTAATGTTAGGCAATCAGGGTAGCGGTGTACAAATGAGGTCACTGGTTACTGATGAGAAGGCTGAAGAAATATCATAAGTGGCAGTTTGCTAGCTGCCCTTGATTGACAAATAAAATCTATGAATAAGCTGGTCTATTTAGATAACCAAGCCACAACTCCCCTGGACCCTGATGTCCTTGTGGCTATGCTACCCTATTTCAGGGATAAATTTGGGAATGCCGCTAGTGTACACCATGCTTATGGTCGAGAAGGGAAGGAAGCTGTGGAGAGCTCCCGAAAACTTCTGGCGGAAAGTATTCAGGGCCGCCCCAGAGATATCATTTTTACCAGCGGTGCCACGGAATCCATTAATTTGGCTATCAAGGGAGTTTGCAAAAAGTACCAAAACAAAGGTCAGCACATTGTTACTCAAAATACAGAGCATAAAGCAGTTCTGGATACCTGTGCTGCCATGGAGCAAGCGGGTTGGCGAGTAACCTATCTGCCTGTGGATTCAGATGGGGTTGTGAATCCACGGTCTGTTTTTGAAACCATTAAAAAAGATACCGTACTGGTTGCGGTCATGCATGCCAATAACGAAATTGGGACCATTCAGCCTGTGGCGGAGATCGGTGCCATTTGTAGACAGGAAAAAGTATTCTTTATGGTGGATGCCTGCCAATCTTTCGGGAAACTGGATATTGATGTGAATGAGATGAACATAGATCTAATGGCAGCTACAGCCCACAAAATATATGGTCCGAAAGGAATTGGATTCTTGTATGTCCGTCAGAAAGATCCAAAAGTTAGGCTTGAGATGCAAATGGATGGCGGCGGGCATGAACGGGGCTTTCGATCCGGAACTTTGGCTGTGCCTCAGATAGTAGGCTTTGCAAAGGCAACAGAACTTTTTATGGATTGTAAAGATGAAGAAAATCAGCGTCTTGCATCTTTTAGAGATAAAATGTTTCGAGCAATAAAAAACTCGCACCCAGACGTAATCTTGAATGGGAGCTTGGAACAGCGACTGGCACATAATCTTAATCTATGTTTTCCTGGGCTGGAAGCAGAATCCCTGATCATGAAAATGAAGGGTGTTGCATGTTCAACAGGATCAGCCTGCAGCAGTGCCAATTTGGAACCATCCCATGTAATTAAAGCGATCGGGAGAGATACAGAAATGGCCCATTCTTCCATAAGATTTAGCTTGGGAAGATTCAATACAAAGGATGAAATTCATTTTGCGATTGAGAAAATAATTCATTCTATTTCTTACCTAAAAAAGAAATCGCCGAGATATTAGCTTATAAATAATTAACCCGCTAACTGAAACAATATTTTAAAATAAAGTCAATAAAAATTCCTTTTTATAACACTTTTTGGTTAATAGCTATCTAACTATTTAAAACATTTTTTATTCTTGTTCGTTCTAATTAGCTGTGACATTTCCTTAGGGGTTTGCTATATTAAGCTGTATATGTTATTAATTAACCGATATGATTAATGAAATCCTTCCTGGCGTATTCCACTGGACGGCCGTCCATGAGCGAATTCACATTGATGTAAGCTCGTATTATTTCGAAGAAGATAGTATCCTTCTCGATCCCATGGTGCCTTCCGCAGGATTGGATTGGTTTGGTGATCATGTACTGCCAAACCACATCCTTCTTTCCAACCGCCATCACTACCGCCATAGCGCTAAATTTCAAGAGTCTTTTGGCTGCACTGTCTGGTGTCACCAGTCTGGACTCCATGAATTCACTAAGGGTGAAGTGGTAAATCCCTTTGAGTTTGGCCACGAGTTCCCGGGCGGTATTGTGGCTATGGAAGTAGCTTCTCTCTGTCCGGAAGAAACGGCCTATCATTTTCCCGGTTCAGCTGGACTGATGACCTTCGCCGATGGACTGGTTCGGGAAAGCGATGGTCCTCTGAGTTTTGTGCCAGATCGATTCATGGGAGACGACCCGGAAGGGGTGAAAGGGGGACTTAAGGCGGTGTTTCACCGCCTTCTCGACTGCGACTTTGACCACCTGCTCTTTGCCCATGGTAATCCTTGGATCGGTGGAGGAAAGGAAGTCCTCAGACAGTTTGTAGAGGGAAAATAGAAAATCCTTTCACGGGGTAACATTTATTCTCCATGATTCGCTTCGATCAAGTCTCAAAATTCTATGGCAGTGTTCCTGCCTTAAGGGATTTCTCTCTTGAGGCAGAGAAGGGTGAAACGGTTGTTCTGCTGGGGTTAAGCGGCTCCGGGAAGACGACCACCCTGCGGATGGTAAACGGCATGGTGATGCCCAGTTCCGGGCAAGTCATGGTGCGAGGATGTGATGTCTCCGACTGGCCACTAATTGACCTTCGACGGTCTATCGGGTATGTGATTCAGGAGGTGGGGCTGTTTCCTCACTGGACTGTGGCGCAAAATGTGGGAATGTTACCGAAGGTGGTCGAATGGGACAGCAAAAAAACCCGGCAACGCGTCGAGGAACTGCTGGAACTGGTTAGGCTTCCCTACAGTGACTACGCTCTCCGGTATCCGTCAGAGCTTTCCGGTGGAGAAGCTCAACGTGTGGGGGTAGCAAGGGCTTTGGCCCTAAAGCCCGATATTCTTCTTATGGACGAACCATTCGGAGCCTTGGATACCATCACCCGCCACCATACCCAAACCCAATTTCTTCAGATAAATGAAGAACAGAACGTCACCACTCTCTTTGTTACCCACGACATTCAGGAAGCCTTCAGAATTGGGGACCGAATTGTGATCATGAAAGAAGGCTGCGTGGTCGAGATGGGGACGCCAGAGGCTCTGCTAGAGAATCAAGAATCGGATTACACACAGGAGTTGCTTGTTTCGGTGACGTTGCAATTTTCTGGTGAGGAAAAGGATGACATAACACGATGAGGAGTAGTCGTTTCATTGCGGTGGTGCTAATCCTTGTTTTAGCGGTTTGCCAGGGAAGTGAGCGGTCCATCATAGTGGGCAGTAAACCATTCACAGAAAACTATGTACTTGCCGAGCTGCTGTGTCAGTTGATTGAAACAAATACAAACTATGATGTCGAGCGGAAGTTTGGTCTGGAAGGGACGTGGATGTGTTTCAGAGCTCTGGAGAGAGGAGAGATCGATCTCTATCCGGAATATACTGGGACTGGAGCTTTGGTAATTTTAAAATCTGATAATAAAAAAGATCAACAATTTGAAAACCTCAGGAATACATTCGAGGAGCGGTTTGGGATTACCTGGTTGGAGCCGTTTGGATTCAACAACAGTTGGGCTCTGGTGGTGCCTGAGGCCTTGGCGGTGGAAAGAAATCTCCAGACCTATTCGCAATTGGCTGAACAGACAGACCTACAAGCAGCCTTTACACACGAATTTCTGGAACGTAAGGACGGCTGGCCGGGACTTCGGGTGGCCTACGGATTTCAGTTCGAAGAGGTGAAGGGCATCCGCCATAGCCTTGCCTACAGTGCTATCATGGAGGGAATAATTAAAGTGACGGATGCTTACACCACCGACGGCGAAATCTTGCAGTATGACCTCCGGCTCTTGGATGACGATCGCCACTTTTTTCCTGAGTATCTCGCAGCGCCATTGGTTCGACTTGAAACACTGCAGGAGTTTCCTGGCCTTGAGGGTGTCCTCAACACCTTCGCGGGAAAGATTGATAACGCCAGGATGCAACAGCTTAATCTGCAGGCAAACGAGACCGGTGATGGGTATCCAAGAGTAGTTTCCGCTTTGCTTAGCAAGAGAAGCATGGAACAACAAGTTGGATTAGTTGAAGCCCGCTTTTCGATGATCCTCCGCCAGACAGGACGCCACCTGTTTCTTACAGGACTCGCCGTGTTGATGGCATGTGTGGCGGGGATTCCCGGAGGTATTTTGATGAGTCACAACCGGAAAGCAGCAATAGCCATCATGGGCTTCGCGAACGTGGTGCAGACCATTCCCAGTATCGCACTTTTGGGAGCTCTCATTCCCCTTCTTGGTATTGGTTTCAAGCCCGCCATTGTGGCCCTCTTTCTTTACAGTATTTTGCCTATCTTAAGAAACACCTACACAGGTATTGTGGACATTCCTAAATCCCTCACAGAAGTTGCCGATGCCCAGGGATTGACGTCATCCCAGAAGCTGACCTACTTGGAGCTACCACAAGCGGCCCCGTCTATTCTTGCAGGGATTCGAACTTCCACCGTCATCTGTGTGGGGACGGGGACACTGGCAGCCTTCATTGGGTCCGGGGGATTGGGAGAGCCCATCCTCACAGGAATCAGTCTGAACGACACGGGACTGATCCTTTCCGGAGCAATCCCGGCTTCTCTTCTGGCATTAATTCTAGATTTTGTCCTCGGTAGAGTGGCGGTCGCAGTGAATCCCAACAAGTGAAATGGGTACAGAACTTGAAGCAAGGCTCAAGGAACTTCGGCAAAGTATTCTCGGCTGTACGAAGTGTCCACTGTGCGAGTCTCGAACGAGGGCGGTACCGGGAGAGGGCAATCCACATGAGGAGGTCATGTTTATCGGTCAGGGTCCGGGGGAAAATGAGGACCACTATGGACGACCGTTTGTGGGAAGAGCTGGAGATTTGTTGAACGAACTGCTCAGGGATGTGGTGAATGAAAGAAGCGATGTCTGGATCAGCAACGTGACCCGCTGCGGCTCTCCGTCAGCCTGATCTACTTCCCCATGTAAGAGCCGATTTTGCAGCCCTCAAAGCGTTCCTTGATTCAAAACCGACATTGGGATTTCAGACGGGGCAACAAAGTCTTTTTTAATCGTTTTCAGTTGTGGATTGATATTGACAGGCTTCTTTTCTCGCCGTACACTTTAGTACGATAAATGAGGAAGTGAACAATGGCAAAAATTTTTATCATTGCAACGCACGGCTCGGAAGATCCCACTCGAGCGGGTCTGGCATTTTTCATGGCCAAAGGTGCCATCGAGGCAGGCCACCAGCCGGAGATACTTCTGGCCGGGGACGGTTCCGTCATCGCCAGAAAATCGGTGGCTGACAGCATTTTACCGGTGGGTATTCCCCCATTGAAAGAGCTCATTCAATTTATCCTCAAACACAAGGTACCCGTTTACACATGAACGGCGTGCGGTGCCGCCCGGGGGGTGACAGACGACGACCTTAACTGGCTTAACTCAGAGTGGGTGACTCCCAAATTTGTAGCCCAACGATCTGTTGACGTGGATCGGGTTCTAACTTTCTAAGCACTGGTTTTCATTCTTATGAATCAATTTCTATCTGTAACCCGAAGAATCTCACCGCCGCGGTGTCAGAAAGAATTCCAGAGATTCTTCAGAATGACAAAGCATCGCTGGGGAAATTTCTTTAATTAGCTGGGAAATCCTATGTTTCAGGGCATGCTGGAGGAGGTGCTTGCAGGTCTCCGCAAGAATCCCAAATCCATTCCATCCAAGTACTTTTACAACCATAGGGGCTCCAAGCTCTTTGAGAAAATCTGCAAGCTGGACGAGTACTACCTTACCCGGACTGAATTGGCGATTATGGAGGCTCATGTGTCCGAGATGGCCGAGGTGGTGGGAGAGCAGTCTCTAATTATCGAATTGGGAAGCGGGAGTGGTGAGAAAACGCGGTTGCTGTTAAGTCACCTTTCCGCTCCTGCTGCCTATGTCCCTATTGATGTTTCCCAAGACATGTTGAACGACCTCGCTGACTCGTTGAGGGAGGAGATCCGGACCTTAGAGGTTATGCCCGTGATTGCCGACTGGATGGGAAACTTCGAACTTCCGATGGTTGGGGAATCTGCAGTGAAATGCGTTGTCTATTTTCCGGGTTCTACCATCGGAAACATCGACCGCCCAGAGTTGGTCAACTTTTTGAGGAGAATTCGCGATCTCTGCGGGAGTGGAGGCGGTTTTCTGGTGGGTATGGACCTGAAGAAAGACCGGAATACTCTAGAAGCTGCCTACAACGATTCCAAGGGTATCACTGCCGAATTCAACCTGAATATCCTCCACCACATTAACAAAGCATTGAACGCTGATTTCAATCTCGATAACTTTCACCACTACGCTACCTACAATGAAGAAAGTGGGAGAATCGAAATGTATCTCATCAGTACATGTGTTCAGGAAGTGCGTATTGGCAAAGAAAGGATTCATTTTGTGACAGATGAGCCGCTCTTGACAGAGATTTCGTGCAAGTACAATCTTCGTGAAATAGGAGAGATGGCGAGAGGTTTTTTTCACGTCCAAAACATTTGGACCGACGTGGACGGGAGATTCAGTGTACAATACTTGGTGGCGGTATGATGCCAGATAGTAACCGGTTGGCAGAGTGGGTTTCGGATTCCCGGAACCGTTCCATAGAGCTTATCGCTGATCTCGACGACGACCAGCTCTCTGTCCCTTATATACCGACCATTAATCCCCTTCTCTGGGAGATGTGTCATCTCGCCTACTTTCAGGAATTCTGGGTACTGAGACAAGGCGCAGGAAAGAAGCCCTCCCGTCCAGATGTGGATGATCTGTTCGATTCCATCACCATTGGGCATGAGGCCCGGTGGCGGTTACCCATTCCTGACCGGGAAGGTGCCTTCGACTACGTTCGTACAGTGAGAGACCGTGTGCTTGAGCTCACCAAAACAGGAAACTTGTCTGATCAGCTTCAGTACTACATTCTCTATTCTATATTTCACGAAGATATGCATACCGAAGCCCTCACCTATATCCGGCAGTCATTGGGGTACCCAGCACCGAAATTTTCCCACCTGCCAGATGATCCCAAACCGCCACAGGTTAATGATTCTGCCCGGGGGAATGTGCTGATTCCTGGAGGGACATTCATGCTTGGGGCATTCCAAGACAGTCCATTTGTTTTCGATAACGAGAAGTGGTCTCATGAAGTGGAAGTTAAACCTTTTGCCATCTCCAAAACGGCAGTGACGGAAAGGCAGTTCGCCAAATTCGTAGATGACAACGGCTACGAACGACCGAAATTGTGGAGCAGTGAGGGGTGGAAGTGGCTGCAGTCGGTCCAGGTGGATTGTCCCCTTTACTGGAAGCGGGACAGC
>Ga0208879_1002910_pt1 | contig 14543 bp, 7 predicted proteins | sample Knorr_S15_td_Bot_FD_185605 | JGI IMG/M metagenome (GOLD analysis project Ga0208879, IMG submission 185605) | Marine microbial communities from Southern Atlantic Ocean transect - Knorr_S15_td_Bottom_ad_5009_LV_A (SPAdes) (version 2) | ecosystem: Environmental > Aquatic > Marine > Oceanic | place... | reverse complement strand
AGCCCTGGCCGGCGCGGTGGTCGTCGGCCCGCGTATCGGCAAGTTCAACGCGGATGGGTCAGCCAATGTGATCTCCGGGCATAACGTGGGCTACGTGGTCATCGGAACATTCATCCTGTTCTTTGGCTGGTTCGGGTTCAATATCAACACCGGCGATTCCATCGGCCTGAATGCCGTCAACACCCTGATGGCCGGCGCCACCGGCTCGATAGTCGCCCTGTACATCCGTCTGGTCCAGACAGGGAAGACGGACATCCTGATCGCCTGTAACGGCGCGTTAGCCGGACTGGTGGGCATCACCGCAGGGGCGGCCTTCGTCGAACCCTGGTCTGCTGTGGTCATCGGGGCTATAGCGGCGCCGATAATGATGGCGTCATTGATAATGATCGAGAGACTCTTCAAGATCGACGATCCGGTGGGCGCCATATCGGTCCATGGCGTGACCGGGTTGTGGGGCTTGCTGGCGGTTGGAATCTTCGCCAACGGAAACAACGGCGTCGAAGGGCTGGTAGTTGGTGAAGGGAAACAGATCCTTTCCCAGTTGATCAGCATGGGTGTGGTGCTTGCCTGGGGTCTGGTGACCGGCTTCGCGCTGTTCATGCTCCTCAAGGTGACCATGGGCGTCCGCGCCACAGAGGCGGAGGAGCTTGAGGGACTGGATATCTCGGAGCATGGCCTACCGGCCTACGGTGACGACTGATCTTCTACCAGGTCTCTGCATGGGCGTGGCCTGGGCTTAGACCGAAGAACACCGTCAGGGGTCCGTCGTTCCTCTGACGGCAATCTTCGGGAAATTGAATCGAGTGAAAAGTTAACATGTGGTTTCACAACTCCGTGCCTAACTATCCCGGAATGTAACAAACATTTAACAATTTCGATATTTTTCTGTAACAAATAAAAGGCAAACTGGGGTTACACCAAAACGGAGGAAACGACAGATGATGGCACTGGTAGCAGCGGGAGCGTTCGTGGGATTGTTTGGGATGTGGGTAGTTCTTCCTCGGTTGCTTCTCCGCAAGTAGATTCACAACACCCTCGCGGAAGGGTTACGGCCCGGTAACCGCGATTAATATAGTTAGGCCAAACAATCCATGCTAGCCGCCGTCCGCGACTGCATGGATTGTTTATTGCCTAAAGAAAAACGACGGCGGTGTAAGGATGATTGACTCAGGGGATACGGCTTGGGTCCTGACGGCTTCAGCGTTAGTGCTGCTGATGACGCCGGGACTTGCTTTTTTCTACGGCGGCTTGGTCCGAAAGAAAAACATCGTTTCCACCATCATGTACAGCTTCGTAACCATCGGATTGGTGGGGATAGTGTGGGTGCTCTGGGGTTACAGCCTGGCTTTTGGCCCCGACCTGGAGGGGTGGAAATTCATCGGAGACCTGCAATGGTTCGGACTGAAAGATGTTTCCGCAAACGAAGCTGGTCCCTACTCCGATACCATCCCACATCAAGCATTCATGATCTTCCAGGCCATGTTTGCCATCATCACCCCGGCGCTGGTGACCGGCGCCTTCGCAGAGAGGATGAAGTTCAGCGCGCTATGCATCTTCATCGTGCTGTGGGTGACCATCGTATACGCGCCGATCGCCCACTGGGTCTGGGGAGGCGGTTGGCTGGGTGATCTGGGCGCATTGGACTTCGCTGGGGGCACCGTGGTGCACATCAGCGCCGGCGCCGGAGCGCTCGTCTCGGCCTTGATAATCGGCCGCCGGGTAGGCTTCCCTGAACAACCCATGGGACCGGCAAACGTTCCGATGGTTGTCCTGGGCGCGGCACTGCTATGGTTCGGCTGGTTCGGCTTCAATGCCGGGAGCAGTCTGGCCGCGGATGGCGTCGCCACCAACGCCTTTGTGGTAACCAATACAGCCGCGGCGGCGGCCATGATGTCTTGGTTGTTCATGTCTTGGTTCATAGACAAGAGACCGAGCGCGGTCGGCGCGGCGTCCGGAGCCGTGGCGGGCCTGGTGGCCATCACACCCGCAGCCGGATTCGTCGGTCCGATGCCTGCTCTGATAATCGGACTGGGCGCCGGCATCTTCTGCTACACAATGGTCAAGGTGCTGCTGAAACTTAGGGTTGACGATGCATTGGCCGTCTTCGGCGTCCACGGCATCGGCGGCATCTGGGGCGCGCTGGCCACCGGTCTATTCGTCGGTGTGGGCTACGCGGCGCTCGGAGACGGCGTCAGCCGAGGAGAGCAGATCCTTTACCAGCTCATCGGCATCGGTGCGTCGTTCGGCTGGTCTTTCGTAGTAACGGGGATCATCATGCTGGCCATCAAATACACCATCGGCCTTAGCGCCGACGAAGAGGGCGAAGCCATGGGCCTGGACCGCTCCGAGCATGGTGAAGCGGCCTACGAGCTGTAGGCAACAGGCAACTTCATCGCGAGCTGATGATGGGCGGGGTTGGCAGCCAATGCCGGCCCCGCCCGTCTAGGTTTCGGGTTGCTTTAGAAAAAAAGGAACGGGACTAACACAAAGCCGGTATACTTAGACGCTGAAGCTAATCTCTTAGATCGGCCGGAGGACAAAATGGACGCAGAGCGGGCTGCGGAGCGGGACTTCGTGGTACGCACGGCCCAGGAGAATGACGTTAAGTTCATTCGCCTGTGGTTCACCGACATCCTGGGGCATCTGAAGGGGTTCGCCATCACGGTGGAGGACTTGGAAGACGCCATCGAACAGGGCGTGGGATTCGACGGGGCCGCGATCGAGGGATTTGCCCGCATCGATGAGAGCGACATGCGTGCATTTCCGGACCCAACGACGTTCACTCTGCTGCCCTGGCGTCCGCGTCAGAACGCAGTGGCCCGGATGTTTTGCGACATCCGCACTCCCCAAGGAGAGCCGTTCATCGGTGACCCGCGCTACGCCCTCAAACGCAATCTGGAAAAGTTGGCCAGCAACGGATATACCTACTATGTAGGGCCTGAGCTCGAGTTTTTCTACTTGAAGGACTCCCAAACGCCCGAGCCCCTGGACCAACAGGGATATTACGACCAAGTCTCAAGCTATCCGGCGGCGGACCTCCGCCGGGACACGGTCTTGAACCTGGCCGATATGGGGATCCCGGTAAAGTATTCACACCACGAAGGCGCACCTAGCCAGCATGAGATTGACCTGCAATATACCGACGCCCTGACCATGGCCGACAACGTGATGACCGCCAAGCTAGTCATCAAAGAATTGGCCCAACTGAAGTCCGCTTACGCCACGTTCATGCCCAAGCCCATCTCAGGGATGAACGGCTCAGGGATGCATGTCCACCAGTCGCTGTTTCAGGGCGACAAGAACATCTTCTTTGACTCAGACGACGAACACCACCTGTCCGTCGCCGGCAAGCGGTTCATCGCCGGACTGCTGCACCATGCTCCGGAGATCACTCTGGTGACCAATCAATGGGTCAATTCCTACAAGCGCTTGGTGCCCGGATTCGAAGCTCCAGCGTTCATCTCCTGGGCGCATACGAGCCGCTCTGACCTGGTCCGGGTGCCAGCCCATAAACCTGGCTATGAGAGCTCCATGCGGGTGGAGTACCGGGCTCCGGACCCGGCCTGCAATCCTTATCTGGCCTTCAGCGTGATGCTGGCCGCCGGGTTCAAGGGAATCGAGCAAGAGTACCCTGTGCCACCCCCCATGGAGGGCAACGTGTTCACCATGACGCCCGAGGAACGCCAGGCCAAAGGGATCAAGGCGCTACCCGGTAGCCTTGGCGAGGCCATCACCCTGGCCGAGGGCAGCGAATTGTTGCGGGAATCCCTTGGCGAACACATCGTGCACAGCATCATTCAGAACAAAACCATGGAGTGGGACGAATACCGGGCAACGGTGACGGACTACGAGACCTCACGGTATCTGCCCATCCTCTAGCGGTCAGTTCCGCGCTGTCCGGTCTCGCCTATTAACTAATCTGCGGGCGAAACGCTGAGAGTGTAGCCGGCCGGTTGCCGGGTCTTCTCCGCCAATGAACCCACCGCCACGATCAGCCGTTCGCCGTCCCCAGGCGGCAGTACGGTCAGTTCTCCGGCATTGTTGGCGTCCAGATTCAACCGGCGCACCTGAGGCTCGACCCCCGTGGTGATCAACTGGACCTGGAATTCCTGGCGCACCAGATTGTCGGTGAAAACGAAACCCCGGGACTCCCAGGCTAGGCCATCAGCCGTGATGCCGGCAGCCGCGCCGGGTCTTTCGATCGAAAGGTCACGAAAACAGGCCCCGTTGGCGTTGACGGCGTCGTCGGTAACGTATTGAAAACGGACCCAGAGGTCTTCTCCTGCGTAGGGCGAGAGATCGACCGACTCCTTCAACCAACCACCGCTGTCACCGGTGTAACCAGGGCCGAACCCGTTACCGATGGGGTTCTCAGGAGAGGTTGCCGGGGTCTCGATTATCCGCCAGGTCTGTCCACCATCGACCGACACTTCCACATAAATGTAGTCCCAGTCTTCTTCAATCTCGAACCAAACCTCGTATTGCAAAGTAGCCGTCGCGCCCATTGGCAGTTCAACCCGGCGAAACAGAGTGGAGTCGATGGAGTCGCCTGAGTTGCTCCACCAACAACCGGCGGCGCCTACCTCTACCGGCAGCAATGGGGTGGTGGTTTGACCCTTGAATGATAGCGTGAAGGGTCCGGAGATTGATTTCAATTCGGTGTACTCCACGGCGTATTGTGGAATCTCCGACTGGGCCTCATTGAAGCCCTTGATGCTGCGGGAGATGGAGGCGCTCACTTCCAAGTCGCCGTAGCCAAATTTCCCATCCCCGTCCAAAACATTGGCAACTGCCCATTCTTCGAATACGTCGTCGAACCGCGAATCGAATCCCATTTTTTTTAGGTATCCGTCGATGCCCGCGATGCTGTCTTCTGGTTGGGCCAATAGGGTCCGAAGATCTTCCCGCCCACCGTAATGCTCGGTGAGGAAGTGAATGAAAAGGGATGCGGCCCCGTAGTTTGCGATGCCCCCAAGGGCAGAGGTAGGCCAGTTGATCAGCGATATGGGCGCGCCGCGAAGGAATTCCCGGATGGAAAACGAAGAGTTCAAGGCGATGCTAGACGACAATTCGGCTAACCCTTCGTTGACCCAGGTGTCCTCGGAGTTGTCGGCGTTCCAGTGAATTGCGTGTTGCAACTCATGGGCTAGGACCTGGTCGTAGTTGGCTCCCCCTGGAGGTACATTCTGGGCGTTGATGTAGATGATTTCGCGCTGGTTGCTCCGGGGTCGGACGCCGGTGGGGTATTCATCGGTGGAACTGAAGTAGCCGGCCACTCCCCTTAGTTTGGCGTTCAATATGTTCAATCGGGGATCATTGTCGATGCCGGGATTCCATTCGTCGCCGAAGACCTGGGTCACCACCGGATAGATAACTTCTTCAAATCTGGAAGCCGAGCGCTCGATCCCGGACAGGCTGAAATTCAAGCCGTCCTCGACGTACCAATAGGCGTGGGGACTCACCAGGACCAGTTCGAAATCGCTTTGGTAGGTCTTGGTATCGGCCAGGTCCACCAGCCAGAAGGTGTCGGTGCGCCCAACCGAATATTCCGTGGTATCCCCAATTATGGTCCTGGGGATGTCACCGCTGCCCGGCACGAGTTCGTTGGTCAACCGGAAGAGGTCCCGGTCCGGCGCGACACTGAATTGCGTGGTCTTCTCGGCCTCTTGGGGAGCCTGAAGAACCTTGGGAGGAGGCTCTAAGGTGGGAGTGGGAGGATCAACAGGTTCCGGAGTGATTGATTCGGTCTGGCCTATAGTGGGGGCTGGAACCGTTGGTGCAACGGCCGCCGAGCCGGAACAGGCCAACAGGTTGGCGCTCAACAGAAGTAGTCCCGGTGAAAAGAGTCTCTTCATCGATGGCCTAAGGTTGGTGAAATCACGAGGCGCTTAAGATACCACACTTAAATTTCCGGTTAGTTTCCCGTTTGATTTCCAATCACGTTGTAACGGTTCATGGCGACGTCTATGCTCTCTTCCAACAGGCATCGCACTGCCGCGACCGCGTCTTGGACCGCCTGGGCGATGAGCGGCTCCTCCTCTTTGCTGAACTTCCCTAGCACGTGGGGTATGGACCGGCCTCCACTGGAAGGCGGCCCGACCCCTATCCGCAGCCGGGGGAATTCATCCGTTCGTACGGACGAGATGATCGATCGGATGCCGTTGTGACCCGCATGGCTGCCCGCCGCCCGAAGTCTGATGCGGCCGGTGGGCAGGGCCATCTCGTCGTAGACCACCAACAGGTCGGATGGGCGGCCTCCGAACCGGGCCAGCAAGTATTCGATGCCTTCTCCGCTGTTGTTCATGAAGGTGCGCGGCTTTGCCAGCACAACTTCTTGCCCTGCGATTCGCCCCTGGCCCAACACGGCCTTGGCCCGCCGGTCGTTCAGACGTATCCCGGCCCTCTTGGCCATGAGATCGATGAACCGGAAACCCACATTATGCCTGGTGGAGGAGTATCGAAGACCGGGATTTCCCAGTCCAACAACAAGGAGCATGTTTAATCCAATACCTGTCCGATGAAAGCGACCAGATTATTGTCCAGGGTGTTGGCCAAAGAAGATAGCTTGCTGGCTTGGACTATCTGCAGAAATTCTTGCCAGCGTTCGTCGGTCCGGCCGGCCAGGGCCTTTTCGACCAATCGCCGGCTCAGCTCCCGGGTCTTGCCGCCCAAGGCCATGTCAACCTGCGGCGCCAGCCTGGTTAACTCGGCGGCAGGCACGGTCTGAGCCAGGCTGGTCTGGCAATCTAGGCAATGCGGCTCAGAGGAAAGGTCAATCTCGGTTGCCTGTTGTGAGCACGGGGCAGGCCCCACGGCCAACGCCGCCAGTTCTTCCTCCAGAAGCGTTCCTTCGGGCGGTCCCAGCTCGATGATAGTGTTGAGCAACTCCAGTGCGGCAGATTTCTTCTTAGCAGTCATCAACGAGGCTTGAAACGCGGGCAGGGCGTGATGGAACTGCCGGTGATACTCACGGTAGGTTTGGACGTACCTGACCTTGAACGCCGCAGCGTCTCGTGCGATTGCGCTCCAACCTCGGCCGTTGGAACGGGTCAACTGGGACGGCGAGAGCCCGGTTAGAAGGGTCTCTTGGTCCAAAGCCAGGTTTGGAAAACCGGCGGAGGGTACCTGGACACTGGCGTTATAGGCCCAGGCCCCGAATATCTCCTCGAAGTCGTCGTCCAGCGCGGCCAATTGGCGCAGGGTTTCGAGGTCGTCTCTCAGGTCAAGGAGTGAGGAATAGACGGTGCGGATCGAGTGGTATACGCCACTGTAGTCGTCGCCTGAAACCTGGCTAAGCCGGTCCAGCGATGCTTTCAGCTTGCCCGTCTCGTCTGTGGCGTCATGGCCGGTTTCCAAGAAGTCCAAGATCTGGCGCGCGGCAGCGATGCTCTCTCCGATCGACTTGATGGTCCCGGCCAGGATGTCACCAGCCATATCCTTGCCGCAGGTGCTATTTCTGGGGGGAGAAAACACCGGCAAATGGTGTTTAACGTCGTTAAAACGCGTTACAGAGGCCGGGCCGATGGATGTAGCGTTGGACGCCAAGTCCTCATTCCAGGCGATCAGTGGGATCAGGTCTGGCGTCGGCCTCGTCCCTAACAGTGGGCCGCCGTCCGCCATGAACATTGTGGCTTCGTCGGACAACTGTATCTGATGTTCCGGGCGCTCGTGGTGGACGAATAATGTCAAATAAAGGGTAGCCAATCCAGCGGTCAGCCCGACTTCATGGGCCCGGTAGCGGTGCAACTCGCCAAAGTTTGCCGGCGCGCCACCGATCTTTTCGCGGACCAGGGGGAACACTGGGCAATGAGAGGGGTCGTAGGAGCCGCTGGATTCGGGGAATGCCAGGCCCAACGCCGGGCCGAAGGAGCGCAGTAGGTCGCCGTCCGCGCCTGCCTGGCCGAAGACGGAAGCGAAGAGGTCTCCGATGTCGTCCTCGCAGACCGGATGGTCTAGTGCGCCGGTGCTCACGGGCACGCTGGGATAGCGTCGCGCCAGGAGCCAACCGGCGAGGTTATCCATCCATTCCATCGGGTCGTCGCCGAGGTAGATATGCGACGGTTCCATCCCAGGCGCATCGTGGGCGTAGTTACTGCCTTCGGAATAACGCGCCGATTCCTCAGAGATCAGTTGGTTCTCCAGATCGTCTTGCCGCTCTCTCAGGGCGCTGTTGATGGCTGCGGCGTCTACGTCGCGTCTGGTCAGGTACGCTGCTTGCTTGGCGGCGGTGATCTCGCCGATGATCCGGTTGGCCTGCCTGCCGGGCCTCGGGGACGGGGCGCAAACAGCGATGTTCCGGTCCGCTATCTTGGAGGGGCCAAGCCTGGGCGGGTTTTGTAAAAACACGATCTTGAAGTGGGAGCGGTCATCAGGGGTTTGGCCGAGGCCGACCGACCACCGGGCCGCACGCACTACTTCACCGGGGTATTCGATGCCCAGATGGACGGCAGTGATGGGCGTGATGGCGTCTATGGGAAACAGCCCAGCCCACAGGGCGTGCGGTCTGTTTCAACGGCCCTGTTAAAGGAAGCGGTCAACTTCCAGCCTCTTCAGGCGGGCTCGCCAACAGTTCGACGAAACCCGTTTCGTCCAGAACCTCGGTTCCCAGGCGCTCGGCGGCGGCGAGTTTTGAGCCGGGAGACTCGCCCACCACCAGATAATCGGTGTTCTTGGTGACCGACGAGGTGACCTTCCCGCCCAAGTCTTTGATCCTGGACTCCGACTCGCTCCTTGAAAAACCGGATAAGGTCCCGGTGACCACGAACGTCTTGCCGGCCAGGGGGAGACCTTCGGTACTGACCAGCCGGGGCTTTTGTTTCAGGTTCATGCCTGCCGCACGGAGCTTTTCGATCACCGTCTTGTTGGCTTCAACCTGAAAGTAAAAGGCGATGCTGGCCGCGATCTTGGGGCCGATGCCCGGTATCTCCGCCAGTTCTTCTTCCGTGGCGGCGCCGATCTCGTCGATGCTGTTGTACGCCTGCGTCAGCAGCTCGGCGACCTCGGAACCCACATGGATGATCCCCAGGGCGAACAGCAGGTGCGAGAGGGATTTTTCTTTGCTTGCGGCGATGTTGGCGATGATCCGGGTGGCGAGTTTCTCCCCCATGCGGTCGAGCTGCAGCAATTGGTCCATGGTCAGGGTATAAAGGTCTGCCAGGTCGGTGACCATTCCTTGGTCGATCAAAATCTGGCACCACCGCTCGCCCAGGCCGTCGATGTCGGTGGCGCCCTTGCTTACGAAATGCTTCAGCAACTCGAAGAACTGGGCCGGGCATGAGGTGTTGGGACAGCGGTGCATGGCCTCGTCTTCGGGCTTCACGACCGCCGTGCCGCAAGAAGGGCAGTGGGACGGCATCTTGAATTTCCGCGTGCCCTTGGGCCGCTTCTCTAAGACAGGGCCAAGGACGTGGGGGATGACGTCTCCGGCACGCTCAATGGTTACCCAGTCGTTGACCCGGATGTCCTTGCGGTGGATGTCCTCTTCGTTGTGTAAGGACGCGTGTTCTACGGTCACGCCGCTGACCACCACCGGTTTCAATATCGCAGTGGGGTTCAGGCTGCCAGTCCGGCCGACGGTTACCTCGATCGCAAGCAACTCTGTAACCGCCTGCTCTGCGGGGAACTTGTAGGCGATGGCCCAGCGCGGCTCGCGCCCCACGACTCCCAGGGCGTCCTGGAGAGCGAGCGAAGAGACTTTTACAACAACGCCGTCGGCTTCGTAGGGCAGGTTGTGGCGGGCTTCGACCCAATTGTCATAGAAGTCGATGACCTCATCAATGGTGCCGCAAAGGCGGTTGTGGGGGTTGATCCTGAAGCCAAGGTCCTTCAGCCATTCCAAGGCCTCCCAGTGTCCATCAACCGGCGGGCCTGCTCCGGTTCCGGTCAACGAATAGACCCATATTTCCATGTTCCGGGATGCGGTCACTTTGGGGTTCAGGTTCCGCACGCTGCCAGCCCCGGTGTTCCGGGGGTTGGCATAGAGCGGCTCTCCTTGCTCCTCGCGTTCTTCGTTCAAGCGCCGGAATTCGGGGACAGGGAGATAGACCTCGCCCCTGACCTCCAGTCTTGTCGGAGCGCCTTCTAGGAGTGAGAGGGGGATGGTCTTGATGGTGCGCAGGTTCTGGGTGACGTCTTCCCCCACACGGCCGTCGCCCCGGGTCGCGCCTTGGCTGAAGACCCCGTTCTCGTAGGTCAGGTTAACGGCCAGGCCGTCAATCTTCAACTCACAGACCAGGTCGAACTTCGCGCCGTTGACTAGTGCTTTAATGCGCCGAAGCCAGTTCTCCAGGTCTTCCCGGTTGAAGGCGTTGGCCAGGCTGAGCATGGGAGCGGAGTGTTGTACCTGGGTAAACCCCTCAGCGGGAGCGCCGCCCACTCGCTGAGTCGGCGAGTCCTCGGTCAATAACTCTGGGTACTCAGACTCCAGCTCCTGCAATTCCTGGAGCAGGCGGTCGTATTCTGGGTCTGAGATCACCGGGTCATCCAACACGTAATAGCGGTGGTTGTTGAAGTTGATCTCCCTCCGCAGTTCTATAGCTCGTCTTGCCTCCGTCTTGACCATTGGGCAAATTCCTCCTTGCCGGACTTAGCAGGATTATAATATACGTTCATGGCGGGTCCTTCATGCCGAGGTAGTCCATTCGAGGCCATTAGGTTACTGCAGCGGCCGCCATGGTGATGGCAAAAGAAAAGGCCGCCGGGTTCAACCCGGCGGCCTTTCTGGTATCAATGTGGTCTGGCAGACCCCGTTAGCCGTGGGTCCTAGAATGGAACCAGGGCTCGATATTGCGCTGGTTCCAGGGGAATATCTTTCTGTCAAAGGGGACCATCTTGGGCCAAGATTTATAAGAATCGAGCACATTATGGTCTGGCGCAATCCGCGCTACGTCGAACCCGACCCATGCCCGGTAGGTCAAGAAATAACCCCAAGGAGACAACCGGTTGTGGAAATGGTCGGTTGCGACGTGACTCAGATACGCCAGAGCCGCCGCCAACAAGAGCCCGGCGAGGGAGTATTCCCACTGTTGCAGAAAGAGGAATATCTTGCCATCCTTGCTCCTGACATACTACTGGTAGTAATCATATAGGTGGTCAATGTCGGTCACCCCACCGAAGGCCGTCCCTTCAGCGGCCGAGGACCCGGTAGTTCCCCAAACAGCGGCCCAGGTCCCTGCGGATATGGTGGAATGGCCTACCGGCCCCAAGGGAGCCTGCTTCGGACCATCAGGTGGCGCGCCGAAGTTTTGGGTGAGCAAGTTAGAAGTACCAGCGTTTCTATTATGGTCCGGCTGCCCTACCGCAACCCCGAGGCGAGTTTGTACTCTGCTTCGGCGTTCTCTGGTTGCCCTGAAGCGGTATACACGTCACCCAGGAGCTCGTGGCCGCTGGCGAGCAGAAGATTTATCTCCTGCCGGCGGTTGTCCCATTCTGGCGCCCCAAAATTACCGCTGAGAAGGTGAAGCGCGCTGTTGGCGTCAGCCAATGCTTGGCCAAGGCGCCCTGCCCGGAGGTGCGCCGTTCCGCGGGCGATATATGGCTTGACGTTCCGCGGGTCAATGTAAGCGTAGGCGAGTTGGTACTCTGCTTCGGCGTTCTCTGGTTGCCCTGAAGCGGTATACACGTCACCCAGGAGCTCGTGGCCGCCGGCGAACAGGAGATTTATCTCCTGCCGGCGGTTGTCCCATTCTGGCACCCCAAAATTACCGCTGAGAAGGTGAAGCGCGCTGTTGGCGTCAGACAATGCTTGGCCAATGCGCCCTGCCCGGAGTTGCGCCGTTCCGCGGGCGATATATGGCTTGACGTGCCGCGGGTCAATGTAAGCGTACCCCCGCTTCAGCGCGATCGCCTCGCTGAGATCCTCTATTGCCGCGGGGTATTCGGCCAACTCATAGCGTAGCATCCCTCGTTCGTACAGATAATCAGTGTTGGTGGGCGCCAGTTCTACCGCTTGGTCCAAGTCCTCCAAGGCCCGCCCCGTTTGACCGAGGCCGGTATGCGCTGCAGCCCTATTGTGATAGGCATCGTGGTCCTTAGGGGAGATCTCGATGGCCTTATCCAGGTCGGGAAAGGCCAAGGCATATCCTCCCGTTTGGACCGACAGGTAACCCCGGGAAGCATAGGCGTCCGATGCGTTGCCGTCTAATCGGATGGCCTCCGTGAGGTCCTTCCGGGCCAGATCATACTCTCCAGACCGGGAGTAACCCTTCCCCCTGGCGACGAAACTATCACTGTTGCGCGGGTCCAAGGTGACCGACCTCTGATAATCGTTGCTGGCCTCTATGTATCGCTGCAATTCCAGATAGGCGTCTCCTCTTCGCCGGTAGGCTTCCGGAGTATTGGGATACAGCTCTAATAACTGGGAGAACCGGTCCGCCGCGGCCTGCCACAGCTCCAACTCAAGATTAGCCTCTCCGAGGACCTGAAAGGCCATCAGGTAGTCCGGGCTACTGGGGGTTATCGCGGAATAGTATTCAATGTCCCTCAAGGCTCGCCTTTGATCCTCAAGGTTAAGGAGCAGCTTGGCAGTCAAGCCATCAGATGGAGTTTCCTTGTAGACGGTGAAATAAGATGAATCGCGGACGCCGAGCGGAGGAGATACAGTTTCATCTAGAGATCTGGCTGCCGCAAAGTCGGCCAGCGAACGTTCAGTGTCTCCAAGGATGTCATATATCACCCCTCGATTGACCAGATACTCGGCGCCATCCGGGTCTCGTTGGATCGCGGCGCCGAGGTCCGCGAGGGCGGACCGGTAGTCTCCCAGGTAGGCATAGGCCTTGGCCCGGGCGTTGTAATACCTGGGACTGCGGGGGTTGATCCGAATTGCTTCGTCCAGGTCCGAGAACGCCAGGTCCTGGTCGCCGAGATACGCGTACACCTCTCCCCGTTCAGCGTAGTCCTGGGCCGTCGGCAAGCCCTGTCCAGTGGAGAGATTGAAGGCCTCCTTCGCCAGTCCTTTCAGCCCCATGGCCGCGAATACCTTGGCACGGACCAGGTATGCCAGCCCAAGTTCCGGGTCCAGGGTGTTGGCCGTTTCCAGGAAGTTTAGGGCCAGAGCAGACTGTCCCATCGACGCCTGGAGTTCCCCGAGGTACGTCGGAATCCATGCATTCCAAGGTTCGTCGGCCGCAAGTTTTTCCATAAGGATGATGGCTTCATTGGCAGTACCTCCAGCCCTTAAGGCCGCGTATACGCGACTGGCAGCAACCACGGTCAGGTCGAGGCCTAGGTTCATGCTTTCTGTGATATCGGCTACCGCGTTCCCTGGCTCTCCCAACGTAAGGTAGGCCTGCCCTCTCAAGTAGTAAGAGACCGCATCTTGGGGGTTTTGGCTAATCTTTGCGTCGTAACTCTCAATAGCCAAGGCGATGCCTTTTTCGGTATCTATGTTACTGAGCAGTTTCAGGCTGTTTTGCGCCGAAGCAGACCTGTAACTGATCGACAGGCCATGTCTAAGGGTTTCCGAAGCTTGATCGAGCCGCCCAAGTCCTTTCAGCGCCTTGCCTTTGAGGAATAAGGCGCGGGTCGAGTTACCTGATTCTCCCGTGATTCCCAAAGACCATTCCAACTCAGTCAGAGCGTCATTATAGTGACCGGCATCGATCTGGACTTCAGCCAAGTCGTTCCGGATACCATAGGCATTGGGCACCATAGCAGCGGCGGCGGAGTAAGCCTCGATGGCTAGATCGGTCAACCGCAGGCTATAGGCTGAGTTTCCAGCCGCCAGTCTGGCCTTGAAATTGAAGGGCTGCCGGTCAACCGACTCAAGGTTGGAGTTGAGGCTCTGGAGTCCGAGGCACACGAGATAGGGGTCCTTGTTCTGCTGGTCACACCCCGGTTCGGTGAAGGCGTCTGGCTGGAGTTGATAGGCCGAGAACGCATTAGCCCGGTTGGAGTAGTAGCTGGGGACCCCGGGTGCCAACTTGATCGCTTTGTCGAGGTCCCGGACAGCACCATCTATGTCGCCTTGCTGATAAGACTTCACGGCCCTGCCTTCAGCAATCGATGCCCGAACCGGGTTGATTCCTTTCTGCCAGGTTACTACGCCGATCCCGCCGACCAGCCAGGCCACGATGGCCAACCGTACTATTAGACCGCTGCTGAAAGACGGCGCCGTTGAGGCTTTGGAGGTCCTGCGACGGTCCCTTCGGTTTGCCTGCAGAGGTGATGGGCTGCTAACTGGGTGTGAGGGTTCTCGGTTTCGGTCGTCAAGGCTCGCCGACGCGGCGAACAGCCCAAAGACAGCCCAAAGTACGGTCAGGTCGGAAATCCGGGCTACGCCCACCATCATTTCCAGGAAACGGCCAAGAATGATGGCCGTCAGTCCGAGGAGAACCAGTCGATATAAGGGGTTGGCAGACCGGCGCCTCCGGAGTAGGTGGTGCCCGGCGATTCCAAAAACCGAGAAGAAAAGTCCAAAGGCAGCCAGTCCCCCGAAGATGCCTTGTTCAACGGTCTGGTGGATGAAGAAATTGTGGGCATGGTCCGGTTCGAGTGGCATGAAATTCCAACTTCCAACCGGGCTTCTGAGCAGATAGGTATATCGA
>Ga0208879_1002907_pt1 | contig 14550 bp, 10 predicted proteins | sample Knorr_S15_td_Bot_FD_185605 | JGI IMG/M metagenome (GOLD analysis project Ga0208879, IMG submission 185605) | Marine microbial communities from Southern Atlantic Ocean transect - Knorr_S15_td_Bottom_ad_5009_LV_A (SPAdes) (version 2) | ecosystem: Environmental > Aquatic > Marine > Oceanic | place... | reverse complement strand
CAGGGCGCCCTGGTGCCCCTTGATGTTCTAGGCGGCATTACCGCGTTTTCTGCGATATGGAGGCGTTATCTGAATCGATCGCACCAGCCGCTGTGCAGCGTAATTCCCTCACCCTGACAGGGAGAGGGGTGCCCATTGGGCGGGGGTGGGGGCCGGCTTGACTATCGACATCGACAACACCATGACAACTGTCGAAATCACTGAATGTCCGCGACGCTCCATCCAGGCGAAATTTTCGTAGGACAGGAACCATTGCCTCCCCTTCTTGTGTATCCCGGACAAGGGGTCGTAGATCAAATAGTAGCCAGATCGACCATTCAGGCGGACTACAGGCAATTTTTGGTTTCAGAAATTGTGTAAATCTATCGTCCGCACCGCGTCCACATATTGTGGCGAGAAAGTATTGTCAGTTGAAGTCGGTAACGTACTTGATTCTTTTCGGGGTCATCTCGATAGTTGTCTCGGCATGTTCGTCCGAGGTGCCTGAACCGACCGCAACGGTTGTGCCGACCGCAACCACCGCCGCCGCAACGACACGAGACGTCGTGGCTTACCTGAACAGCATCGAAAATAATGCGGTCCAGGTAACTGCCGCGTTTGCGCGAGTTGATGAACACATGTCGAAAGTGTGGCCGACCAAGGGTTCTCTCCTCGACGCCTTTAGCGACTCAAATTTGGCACAGGAAATAATCGCCAGCATGGGTGCGGTAGTCCAACTGTTGCCTCCAGACGAGTTCGAGCAGGAGCACAAGATTCTGCAGTCTGCGGCGACCGAAGTTGTCGAATACTCCCGGCAGTTAGAGCAGGCGCTGCAAGGCCGTGACCTGTTAGGTGTGATGGTAGCCAAGGCCAATTTTGCGGTGAGTTACAAACGGATGCTCATGACGGTGTCTCCTCGATTGTGCAAGGCGCTGGGCATCGACGACGACCCGGAAACTGTGTGAAGTCAGGGCTGGCGCACCGGGCACGTACGATGCCGACGTTGAACGGCTGTTCAAGGTATTCAGAGTCGAATTTATACCCAGGGTGACATCCTTTGCCCTGGCCCTGTCAGAGGAAGAACGATTCTCTGTACTCGCCGCCCTGAACAGAGAAGTCGAGGTTGCTACCCGGAACGCGGTCGAGGAACTCGCAGCGCTGTCGCCATCGCAGGGGCGTGCAGACGACCACCAGATACTGCTCACATATCTGGAAGAAACCGGCAAAACGGCGTCGGCTATAACGGTCGCCGGGGAAGAGCAGGACGGCGAAACACTTCAACTGTTGTTCGATCAGTCCGGCACCATACTCGAATCAACGGCAGCATTGATATCGTGTGATTACAGTGACACGTTGCTGCACGGTTTCTTCCGCACCTGCGCACCTTGAGCCCGGTAACTGCCGGGTTGCGCCGTCCCCTTGCCCGGGAGGGAGGCGGGTGCCTCTGGGCGCGGCTGTGGGTCGCGCCTGCCAACGGAGATAAGTCGAGGCGATGCAACGCTTTCAACCAGCACCCTCGGCGCTCATTACGAGTGAGCACACACCTCTCTCGCTGCGAGGGAGGACTTGGCCAGTCTTAATCCGCACCCTCATCCGCCTCATCGTCGCTCTTCAGGCCGCTGCCCCCGCGGAACGCCGGGACCAGGAATATCGGGGCAAGGACCGTCGTGAATATGGTCATCACGATAGCCACTCCAAAAATGTCCTTGCCAATCACGCCCGACGCCAGGCCGATTCCAGCGATGATCAGTGCAATCTCACCACGCGGCAGCATGCCAAGCGCTATGCGTGTGGCACCCCTGCGGTTGAAGCCTACGAACAGCGCCGGCACGCCCGCACCGACGACCTTGCTGATTACCGCGAACACGGATAGAACGACCGCGAAGATGATCGACGCGGCCAGCGTTGTGTCTTCGCTGGCGCCAAAGGCCGTGAAGTCGACCTGCATCCCGATTACCACGAAAAAGATCGGCACCATGAAATTGTTCACGGAACGCATCGAGTCTTCGATCTGGTGCTTCAGCTCGGTACCCGAAAGTGCGAGCCCCATCGTGTAAGCGCCAATAATCATGGCAAGGCCAAAGTAGATTTCGGCCACCCCGGCCGCCACGAACGCAAGTGCCAGCGCCAGCACCAACGCTCCACCCGGGCTCTTGAACCACAGCAGGGCTTTAGAAATGTAATTCGATACGAGCGAACCGAGGATCATCAGGCCCAACCAGAAACCAACGGCTTTCAGGAAGACCAGCCCGATCGAGCCCGTAGTGATCTCGCCACCTTCCGCAATGCCTACGATTACGGCGAGAATGATTATTCCAAGTACGTCGTCGACTACCGCGCCCGCAAGCACCGTCACGCCTTCTGGCGAATCGAGCCGCCTGATATCGGCCAGGACCCTGGCGGTAATGCCAACCGACGTGGCGGTCATAATGGCACCGACAAACAGGGCCGGCAGCATCGCCTGGACCGAGTCGAGGCTTGCGAACCCCAGCATGATGGTGGCGCCGAAACCCATGCCAAATGGCAGGATCACACCGCCAGCCGCCACCGCGGTGGCTGGTCGAACATACTTTATAAACTGCTTGCGGTTGGTTTCGAGCCCTGCCTCAAACAGCAGTATCACCGCTGCTAACTGGGCGATGAAGAACAACTGCGGCTCAACGGGCAGGCCATCGCTTTCACCGAGTGGCAGTTCGAAGATTGCACCGCCGCCGAACCAGTGGATTCCGCCAAGCAGAAACGGCGAGATCAGGATGCCCGCACCGAGTTCACCTAGGACGAGTGGGATCTTCAAATATCGCTCGGATATTTCTCCACCGATTTTCGCCGCGATCAGGATGATCGACAGTAAAAGGATAAGTTCGGCTACTACCGCGAGCGGGCTATCGTGCAATTCGGGAATCCATGACTAGTTCGGAAAATGTCCGGGCGTATTTTTGCAGTTGAAAAGCATGTTTCACAGGGCTGCCAGAACCTTTTCGGGTCGCCATCCGAGGCGTTCCGGCTCGAAAATGAGAATCGCCAGCAGTTCGCCTTCAGGCGTATATGCCCTGATCCTGTCGCCGGGCTTGTAGGCGCCCGCCTCGCCACTCACGCCAACATCCGCGATCGAGAGCGGTCTGCCGTGTTGCACCATCTCGACCAACATTGTGCTGAGAGTGATCCTGCCAAGGTGTTGGAGAGTTGCGTCGATGGGCATCGCAAGGTCGTGCCAATCGCCGGACTCGGCCTCGGCAATCACCTGTTCTATCGTGACCGCATCTTCGATGTTAAAGACGCCGGCGTGGGTGCGGACAAGGGCTGTGAGGTGGGCGTGCGTTTCGAGTTTCTCGCCGATGTCGTGAGCGAGCGTTCGAGCGTAAAAGCCGTGGCTGCACTCGAGATCGAGGACGATTTGCGGTGCCGTGTAATCAACAAGTTGAAGATCCATGACTTCGACCGGGCGGGCAGGGCGTTCGACTTCGATGCCCAGGCGGGCGAGTTCGTAGAGTCTTTTACCGTTGTGATGAATGGCCGAGTACATTGGCGGCACCTGTTCGAGTTTGCCCGTGAAATTCTCGAGGACGCTGACCACCTGGTCCCGGCTTACTCCCTTCCAATCGGCTTCGGCGGTCGTTTGACCGCTCAAATCGTACGTATCGGTCGAGCTGCCCAGTTCGATGGTAATCCGATACGATTTTGTGCCCAGCAGCACGGTGTCGGCAAAGCGCGTCGCCGCACCGATGCAGATAGGCAGAACGCCGGTCGCAATGGGGTCGAGTGTGCCGCCGTGGCCGATCTTTTTTGACCGCGTGACGCCTTTTAATTTGCGAACGACATCGGTGGAAGTCCAGTCCCGGGGTTTGTCGATGTTCAAGTACCAGCCGGTGCCGGGCCGGGATACAGATTCTTTCGTCACGTTTTCGTTCAACTGTTGTGCCTGTCGGAGTGGCGACGGCTGTCTTCGGCTATCGCCTTGTCGATCAGCTGGTCCATATCGGCACCCGTCTGCAGTTGATCGTCAAGAATAAACGTGAGCCTGGGCATCTTTCGGATTTCGATTCGTTGTGAAATCAACATCTGCAGGCGTGTCGCCGCCGACCGAAGTGCTTCCAGGCTGTTTTCCCGTTCTTCGTCTGTGCCCAGAACGGTGACATACGTCTTGGCGATCGAAAGGTCACGGTTTACTTCGACTTGAGTCACGGACGTCATTGGCGACAACCGCGGGTCGTTCAACTCTTCGGAAATAAGTGTTCCGAGCTCGCGCCGAATCGTGTGATTAACGCGCCCGCCCCGCCTGTCCAATGTTTACGTAACTCCTGAAGTTAACCGGTTAAACGTCGTTCGTGACCGGCTGGGCCAATCGTGCCGTCGATGACCGGTTGCGACCGGTTGAGGCAGGTCGCCACTGCGCCATTCGTGGCAAATGGAAAACGTCTATCGCCTGGTCACCTGAATTTCGTAACCCTCCAGGACATCGCCCTCCTGGTACTCGTGGAAACCGTCTACCTTGATGCCGCCCTCGAAGTTATTGGTAAGTTCGCGAACGCTCTCTTTGAGGTGTCGCATCGAAGTGATTGCCCCGTCGAATATTTCGTCACCATTGCGGATTACCCGCATGCGGCCCGAGCGTTTGAGTACGCCATCGGTAACCCTGACGCCAGCAATCTGTTCACGTTTGCCATGGGTAAACACCTCAAGGATGTTGGCATGGCCGGTAATAACGATCTTGCGTTCAGGTTCGAGCAGGCCACGTGCGGCATCTTCAACTTCATCAACCAGGTTGTAGATGATGTCGTAAGTGCGGATTGTTACCCCTTCGGTGTCGGCATGTTTGCGAGCCCCGGCTTCAACACTGGTTTCGAATCCCATGACCATTGCGTTGGATGCCGACGCCAGCAGTATGTCGGCCTCGTTGACCGCACCCGAAGATGCGGACAGCACCCTGACCTGTACCTCATCGTTTGAGACCTGCTCAACCGCTCGTCGCACGGCGTCGATAGAACCGTGGGTGCCGGTCTTGATCACCACCAGCAGTTCCTTTGCGTCCGACAACTGAACCCGGCGCATCACCTCTGCCATGGTCGTAGCGGCCCGGGTAACCTTGCGCTTGGAGGCGAGCCGCACACGCGTGGCAACCAGGTCGCGGCCCTCGCGATCGCTTGCCACAACATCGAACTGGTCACCGGCGGCCGGGGTGCCGTTCAGGCCGAGCACCTCGATGGGAGTCGAAGGACCTGCCTCCGTAACTACATCCCCAAAGCCGTCTACCATCGATTTAATTCGTCCACGGAACGTACCGGCCACAACGTTGTCGCCTTTGCGGACAACTCCCGACCGGACCAGCACCGATGCGATTGAACCGCGTGAACGGTCCATGTGAGATTCGATCACCACCCCGATTCCCGGACGGTCGGAGTTTGCCTTGAGCTCCTGAATTTCGGCTACGAGGAGCAGCGATTCGAGAAGGTCGTCGATGCCTTCGCCTTTGAGTGCCGAAACAGCCACTGCGACGGTATCGCCTCCATACGATTCGACGATAACTTCGTGTTCGGCTAGCTGGGCGTTTGTCCTATCAATATCGGCGCCGGGTGCATCTATCTTGTTTATTGCGACGATGATTGGCACATCGGCTGCGCGTGCGTGATCGATCGCTTCGATGGTCTGGGGCATCACGCCGTCGTCTGCGGCCACGACCAGCACCGCGATATCGGTCACCTGGGCGCCACTGGCGCGCATCTGGGTGAAGGCTGCGTGGCCTGGCGTATCGATAAATGTTAGCGACTGACCATTTCTGTTGACCTGGTAGGCACCGATGCTCTGTGTGATTCCGCCAGCTTCTGTATCGACGACGTTCGAGCCTCGAATTGCATCGAGCAGCGTTGTCTTACCGTGATCGACGTGGCCCAGGACAGTGATTACCGGCGGGCGGGGACTGGAATTTTCTTCTGTGAGGTCTTCGTCAATGCCGACCTTGGTGGCCGCGGCGCTCTCTTCATGGTCTTTCGGCTTTAACACGCCAATTTCGAATGAGGCAGCGATCCGGGCGGCAACATCGAATTCGACAGTCTCGTTGACGGTGGCCATGACGCCAAGTCGCATCAGGGCTTTTATGGTGTCGACGTTCGACATCTCGAGAATCTCGGCCAGTTCGCCGACCGTGCTTGTCGCCGGAAGTTCAACCGGGGAGCGCGGTGCCTTGTCTTCAACTACGGAGCGCGGTGCCCCGCCGCCATTACCGGGAGCGCGGTTACGCCGTTTTGGTCGTCCTCTAAAGCTTCGTTGTCCGCGACGTTGTGCCATTTACCAGTTCGTTTCCCTTGATTCATCGATTGGGCCTCTCGGCCCGGCCGCTACTCAACCTGGGTCGAGAACATTGCCTCGTAAAGCGACCTCATCGTCGATTCGTCGATATCTATTTCCAGTGCGTGATTAAGTTTACCCCGATTGGCCCGATTGTCCCCGCTGCCCAAGTGATCGGTATCGTCACAAACATAGGCGCCCCTGCCATCGAGCCGGCCGTTTCTGTCAAATACGACCTGGCCCTCCGGAGTTCGTACAATCCTGAGCAGGTCGCCTTTGTTTCGTCTTTCCCTGCACAGCACACAGGTACGGGTCGGGATACGTCGTTGTCGGTGCATCGTGCAACCCTCCGTCCCCTGTACAAGGCAGGACTGTGGCGAAAGTAAACGTGTTCGGAACCTATCGTCGGCGACGGTTCCTGGCGCTACTGCCACCCCGTCGACCGCCTTGGCGCCCTGCGTCGGTTTCCCTGAACCCTGCTATATCTTCAGCGAACCTGATTCCCCCGGAGCTATCGCTGGACGCTTTGGCTCCCGGCTCCGAAGCGACCTGCCAGAGATCATCCGAGGAAACATCGAGCATTTGCGCCGCTTCCACTTCCTTGCGGGCCTGCTCTTCTTGCTCCAACTCGGCAAGTTCTTTTTCGAGCGCCAGCAATTCCGCATCAATGCCAGAGGTTGACGGTTCTTCTTCCACCTCGGGTTCGGCTTGAGCGGTTTCAGTCGCCGCCTCTGCCTCGTTGTCTTTGGTCGCAGTTTCACTATCGGGAACCGCATTCGCTTCAACTTCTGCGGCGGTTTTGGCCGGCGCCTCAACTTCCGCTGTCGCTTCCGCGGTAACGGCCACCTCTGCCGCTACAGCATCGACCGTTTCTGCAGGTGCCTCAGTTGCAGCTGTCACTTGCGGGGTGGCGGCCGCCGCAGCCTCAACTGCAACTTCACTCGTGCCCTGAATGTCGATTCGCCAGTTGGTCAGCTTTGCCGCGAGCCGGGCGTTCTGGCCCTCACGACCGATCGCCAGTGAAAGCTGGCGATCGGGAACGAGGACCGTTGCCGACTCTTCTTCGGCATTCAACTCGACACGGTCGACAACTGCGGGGCTGAGCGAATTCGAGATGAACTTTACGGGGTCTTCGTCCCATTCAATTACATCGATCTTCTCTCCGAGGAGTTCGTTCACGACGTTCTGTATTCGGATCCCGCGCAAGCCCACGCAGGCACCCACGGCGTCGACACCTTCCTGGTTCGATGCGACCGCGACTTTCGATCGGGCTCCCGGTTCTCGTGCAATCGCCTTGATTTCGATCACACCACTGAATATTTCAGGAACTTCGACTTCAAACAGGCGACGCAGGAGGTCAGGGTGAGTTCGCGAAACCACTATTTCGGGCCCGCGAATGGTCCTGCCGACCTGAACGACGTAGAACTTGAGTTGTTGTCCGGGGCGGTACCGCTCGAACGGCGACTGCTCGGTCGGGGGCATGACCGCTTCGGCCCTGCCCAGATCGACGGTAACCCAGCGCGATTCAACGTGCTGAATCGTGGCGGTCAGTACTTCGCCCTCTTTGTCGATGAATTCTTCAAATACGATGTCGCGCTCGGCCTCGCGAAGCCTTTGCATAACGACCTGCTTGGCAGTTTGCGCGGCGATTCGACCGGGGTTGTACTCGAGCTGGCCGGTTTCGATTATGTCGCCAACCACGGCACCTGCCTGCAGGTCCTGTGCCTGCTCTGCGGTCAGTTCCATGAGAGGGTCTTCGACTTCTTCGACAACGTGCCTGACCGTGCGGACAGTAACCTCACCATCGGCAGGGTCCATCTCGACGATCACGTCCTGGCCCTGGGCGGCAGGATCGCGTTTGTACGCAGACGCGAGCGCAGCCTCCACGGCCTTTACCACAATCGGCTGCGGGAGATTTCGCTCGGCGGCGAGCTGGGTAACCGCCAGTAGCAAATCACTCTTCAACGCCAGTCCTCCGTCGTTTCACACTTTTGCCAGACACCAAAAAAGTGGGCGGGGCCCACTTCTCAATGTCAAGCTCTTGAATAATCGAGCCCTACCTCCATTAACCTTACCACGAAAGGGTTTTTTTCGCCCGTTGGCCCCAGTTAGAAATCGCATGACTTTGCACCCCGATTATCCCCCCTTCCAAAATCAGCAAATGGCCGTTCTTGTGGACTTCGACGGGACGATCACCAAACGGGATATCGGCGACCAGGTCGTGATGAACTTCGCAGAACCAGGCTGGGCGGAGGCGATGGAGCGGTATCGTGCAGGTGAGTTGAATGTTCGAGAACTATGGTCGTTCGAGACCGGCCTGCTGCGGGAGGAACGCGAAGCCGCGGCCATTGCCCATTCGAATGCCATTGGTGAGATACGGGAAGGTTTTGGCGAGCTGGTCGACTATTGTGCATCCCACGAGATTCCCATCGAGGTCGCATCGAGTGGAATGCATTTTTACGTTGATGCGATTCTGGATGCAAACGGTTTTGGCGATCTGCCCCGTGCCCGGCCAACGGTCGAGTACGGCGAGCGCGGTTTCGGCGTGATGGTGATGCCCGACGGGCTTCGAGATTGCGGCATGACCGCGATGTGCAAGTGCGCCCGCGTCTGGCGCCTGCGCCGCCGGGGATTCCGTGTGATGTTCGTCGGCGACGGAGTATCCGACGAGTGTGCCGTGAGCCAGGCCGACCTCGTACTCGCCACCGGCAACCTGCGCGAGGTGTGCGAATCAAAGGGCATCGAACACACTCCATTCGAGACGTTTTTCGAGGTGCTTGCGGCAGTGAAGGCTGCTGGCAACGAATAACGTCACCACGTCCTGCCTCCCACGCCGGGAGGCGGGTGCCCTCTGGGCGCGAGGGTGGGTTGGTTCTCGGACACAAGACGCACGCAGCCTGAACCCCGGCGACACATATCTCGGCCGACGATCACTCGACCCGCACTATGGCAGGGAACAGGGGGCCAGCCCTACCCGAGCAACTTCCTCACCGCTTCAACCACGTCGGTTTCAGCGACGATTTCCGAGTCTTTTTCGGCCCTGGCCTTCACTTCCACCCCGCCGTTGCCCATGCTTCTTGAGCTGATTACCACGCGCACCGGGATGCCCATCAGGTCGGCGTCTTTAAACTTCACTCCGGGTGGTGCATCGCGATCGTCGAATAACACTTCGAACCCGGCGTCCTGCAGCGATTCGTAAAGCATTTCTGCTTTGCCGAAGATATCGGTGTCTTCTAGGTTCAGGCCCGCCAGGTAAATGTCGTACGGTGCGATCGCCCTTGGCAAAACCATGCCGAAGTCATCGTGATGGGCTTCCACTGCGGCGGCCAGTAGCCGCCCGATGCCAATGCCGTAGCAGCCCATGAGCAAGTCGTTCTGCTTACCGTCTTCATCGGTGTACTGGGCACCCATTTTTGATGAGTAGACATTCCCGAGTTTGAATACATGGCCCAGTTCGATCCCTCGTTTGGCAACGAGTTTGCCCTTGCCATCGGGTGATGGATAGCCTTTTTTCGCCAGGGCAATGTCGCCGAGAATGTCGGCCTTGAAATCGCGCGGGAAGTTGACGTTGCGGAGGTGTAACCCCTCCTTGTTTGCCCCGGCAAGATAGTTCGAGCCCATCGTTATCGAGTCGTCAACAATGCTCCTTATTCCTTCGAGGCCAACTGCCGATGCCGATCCCGCGACCAGCCCCGCGGCTTTCACTTCTTCGGGTGTGGCGAGCCTCGGCACTGAACCGCCGAGCAGGTTCCGCAGCTTGGTTTCGTTAACGTCGTAGTCACCGCGAATCGTGACGATCACAACCTCGCCGTCGACGCTGTAGAAAACCGCCTTTGCAGTCTTGGAGTGCGAGACACCTTCCAGTTTTGCCAGCGCCTCGATGGTCTTGATATCCGGGGTCGCGAACTCTTCAACCACACCCAACTCGCCGGTCGGAAATTCCTTTTTGGTGAACCCGGCCTTTTCAACATTGGCGGCGTAATCGCTTTCGTCCGACATCAGAATCGTGTCTTCGCCGCTGTCGGCGAGGAGCACAAACTCGTTCGAGTCTTTGCCCCCGATGCCCCCTGAATCGGCATCGACCATCACCACATCAAGCGCGCATCGCTTGAAAATGCGCTTGTACGCATCGACCATCGCCCGGAAGCTGCGCTCCATTCCCTCTTCATCGGCGTCGAACGAGTAGGCATCCTTCATCTCGAACTCACGCGCGCGCAGAAGCCCGCCGCGGGGACGCGTCTCATCACGGAACTTGGTCTGGATCTGGTAGATCGTGAAAGGCAGGTCGCGGTAGCTGGTTACGCTCGCTCTGGCCATCGCGGTCGCCGTCTCTTCATGAGTTGGGGCGATGATCATCTGTCGATCACGCCGGTCTTGAAAACTTGTCAGGGGGGGCACATATTTATCGGCGCGGCCCGACTCTTCCCAGAGATCGCGTGGCTGGGTGACAGGCATGTTGATTTCCTGCGCGCCCGCCCGGTCCATTTCTTCACGAATGATGTTGCGAATTTTCGTGATGGACCGGTTGCCCAGCGGCTGAAGACTGAATATTCCGGCTGCGATCTGCTGGATGAACCCGGCGCGGGTCAGCAGCTTGTGGCTGATGTTTTCGGCATCGCCGGGGGCCTGCCGCAGGGTCTTTCCAAAAAGTTGCGTGCTTCTCATTTGGTGGGTTCGTTATTTCTCGGGAGTCGATATCAACGAATTGTCGCTGGTCAATCGAACGGAATCCAGACTACATCGCAAACCCCTCACCTGTAACGCAACACCAATTGCACTTATTGGTGATAGGGGTGTGTGGGGAGAGGACTGAACATAGTCTTTGCATTCCGTGATCGTCACTGTCATTGCGAGGAGTTCGACGACGTGGCAATCAGCCCACGACGCGGTGCGACTTCACTATGCAGCCGTCACCGAATTTGCCATTGGCCCAGGGCGTGGGAGATTCGTACCCAGAGTTGAAAATCTATTTCCCGACCGCTGCGGAGGGATCCGGGGGGACGCGTGCGGGGGTACCCAGGACAAGTCTAGAGTTGGACAATTCGCAATGCCGCTCCACTCTGCCAGCCGATTGCCACGTCGTCGACTCCTCGCAATGACACCGCACCCCCCTAACCCCCAGTCCCTTGAGTGGTACTTGGGGGCTCGATGTCCGAAGGCGTTCGTTTCTCACCGAAGAAAACTCGGTTTTGAAAGCTAATGGTCGGATTCGAAATTGATCATCATGTGGCTGTTATCGCAAAACGGCTTGTTTCGTGAGGCACCGCACCGGCACAGCGACGCGCGAGTCCCTTCCAGAACGGTCTCTCCATCTTTGTTCACGATTTCAACGAGCCCGCTAATTCGTAACGGGCCGTTGCGCCAGGCTCGGACAGTGGGAACCCGCCCGTCGGCCAGATCGTCCTCGGTCTCGCCGTGTTCAAGCTTGTAGCGAAGCGCCCCGCCCGGACATGCCCGTACCACTTCTGCGACCTGGTCAGGGTTGGCATTTTCAAGGTTGATCCATGGTCGTGCCCTTACGTCGAACACGTCTGGCATTTGCCGCAGGCACTCGGCGACATGAATACACAGTGAAGCGTCGAAACTTACGGTGATTCCGCTGCCTGAGTATTCGCGTCGGCGAGATATTGGCTTCGGACTAAGAAACTCTTCTTCGGATTGACCACTCTCGGCACCGAAATCGGTGGAAATGTGCGAGTTATCACAGAACGGTTTTGCTGAAGACATACCGCAGCGACAGAGTCGGGCTTTCCCGCGGGTCGGCAGCTCGTTTCTTTGCGCGTCGACGAGGTTGATCTGGCCATCGATCAACAGCGGCCCATCTTCTGATTCTGTGATCTTGACCCGACTCACATTGTCCCCGATCTGTTCTTCGACCTCTTGTCTGATGGTACAGGCGGCCCCGACCGGGTTGTCATCCTGCCCAATTGTCATCCTGCACTTGATTCAGGATCTACGATCGATTTGAGATGCCCGCGTATTTCTGGCAATACCACCAACTGCCCACCACCCACGCTCTAACTCCCGTTTTGCCGCGAGCGGACATGGTGTCCTTGGGGGCATGCGCGAGCTCCATGGGGCACGCCAGGGCCAGGGAGGGAGGATTAACCCCAGTCCCTCGAATGGTACTGCGGGATCGACTCGGGTATCGGCTTGATCGTTTCGACCACAATGTTCATCGTGCCCTCGCGCCTGGAAATCGTTCCCGTCGCCAGCAGCAGCGGCTCCTTGATATCGAGCTTGAAGCGCTGGTAGACCGCTGGCCAGATGATGAGCGGCGAGTGGCCGAACTCGTCCTCGAGAGTGATGAAGACCGTCTTTCCGTTCGGCTTCTGGCGCCTGATCACCAGGCCCGCCACCGAAATCCGATCGCCATTCGCGTGGTTCCTCACCTCGTCGCTGCGTATCACGTTGGGCGGCAGGTGCGGCCTGACCTGCATCATCAGGTGCCCTTCTGGATGCACGCCCGTAGCCGAATACTCGCCGATCATCCGGTCCCACTCCGACTCCTCCGGCAGGGCCACCATGTCCTGCTCGACCGGCATCTCGAACGCCAGCTGCCGCGACCCGTCCTTCTTCTCGCCGCGGGGCCGGTAACGCAAGCCCGACTCCCAGCGCAGGTGCCTGCGATCTGCAACCGGCGTGCCGGCGTCGGGATTAGGACCAGGGCCTGCGCCAGAGTCAGAACTAGAACCCGAATAAACCCCGGCCCTCTCCTTAACCACCGCCAGCTCGTCGAAACTATCGAGCGCACCCGCCGCCGACAGGTAGTCCAGGACCTCCTGCTGAGTCCCGGTCCTCGTCATGAAATCCGCCAGCGAAGTGAACACCCCGGCCCCGTCACGCGCCTCAAGGATCGGCACCGCAGTCGCATCCCTCAGCTTCGCCACATGAGTCAGCCCCATCCTCAGCGCACCGTCCTCGATCACCGCCTTCGCATCGCTCAGGTTCACGTCCGGGCCCAGCACCTTCACGCCGTGCCGCACGGCATCCTCTTTAAGCGTCTCAAGGTTGTAAAAGCCCATCGGCTGGTTGTTGAACAGCCCGATAAAAAACTCGAGCGGGTGGTAGTGCTTCAGCCACTGCATCTGGTAAGCCGTCACGCCAAAGGCAAAAGCGTGTGCCTCCGGAAACTGGTACAGGCCATGGAACTTGCCGAAAATCTTCTCGGCAGCGTCGAGCGGCACGCCCTTCGCAAGCGCACCGGCAATGAACTTTTCCTTCCAGTGAGCAACATGCCGCTCGCTGTTCCGGCGGGTGAAAGCACGGCGCATCTGGTCGCCATCGACGGCGCTCATGCCGGCGACATACATCGCCAGCTCGGCAAGCTGGTCCTGGTACAGCGGCACGCCATAGGTGCGTTCCAGCGCCTTCTTTTCCAGCGGATGATCGAACTGCCAGCCGGGGTCTTTTCCCATGTGACGCCTGATCAGCAGGGTCACGCCGTCGTTCACACCGACGCCCGGGCGTACCGCACCCACCTCCCATGCCATCTCCATCAGGTTGCGCGGGCGTAGGCGGATGACGGTCTGCATTTGCGCCGCCGATTCGATCTGAAACACACCGATCGTGTCGGCGTTGTGGATGTCGGTGTAGACCGCCGGGTCCTCGAAATCTATGCGCGATATGTCGACTCTCTCCTCGGTCTGCTTGCGGATGAGCTCAAGTGCTTCGGAAAGCTGCGACAACGCCCCGAGGGCAAGGAAGTCGATCTTCACAAACCCTGCGTCATCGGCGGCGTTTTTGTCCCACTGGCAGATGTACCGGCCTTCGATGGCGCTGCGCTGGAGCGGCACGGTTTCAGACAGGGGGCGTGCCGAAAGGATCATCCCGCCGGGGTGCTGGGCGAGGTATTTCGGGAAGTGGTTTAGCTGCTGGGCCAGCTCGATCAGCATCTGCCACACGGGTGCGTCGACACGGTCGCGAAACTCGGGTAGCTCGGCCATTTCCTTCGCAAGACCGGGGATCGAGCTGTGGCCATCGAGCCGCTTGTTGAGCCGCCCCAGGTCGTCCTCGGCAATCCCCAGCGCCTTGCCCAGATCACGCACTGCGCCACGGATTCGATAGGTCGAGATCATCCCGGTGAGCACGGCGCGCTCGTAGCCCCAGCGTTCGTGGATCCTGAGAATCAGCTCGGTCCGGATCTCGCGCGGAAAGTCGAGGTCGATGTCCGGTGGGGCCAGCTTTTCTCCATTGGTCGTTTCGGGAAGGAACCGGTCGAGCCGCAGCCCGAACTTGAGGGGGTCGATGTGCGACAGACCGGTCAGGTACCCGATGAGCAGAGACACC
>Ga0208879_1002905_pt1 | contig 14560 bp, 14 predicted proteins | sample Knorr_S15_td_Bot_FD_185605 | JGI IMG/M metagenome (GOLD analysis project Ga0208879, IMG submission 185605) | Marine microbial communities from Southern Atlantic Ocean transect - Knorr_S15_td_Bottom_ad_5009_LV_A (SPAdes) (version 2) | ecosystem: Environmental > Aquatic > Marine > Oceanic | place... | reverse complement strand
GATCTCCAGGAATCGCCCCCCCAGGTATCGTTTCCAGGTTCTCCCGGTCCGGGGATCGTCCATGTGCGCCAAAGCCGCTCGCCTGTCGCGGCGTCGTAAGCGTCGACGAAGCCGCGGATACCGGTCTCGCCACCACTAATCCCCACGATCAGCTTCCCATCGATCGCGAGCGGCGCCATGGTGATCGAGTGTCCCGTCTGATTGTCGGCCACCTCGACTTCCCACCGAACCGAGCCCGACCCAGCGTCGAGCGCGATCAGGTACCCGTCTAGCGTACCCACGAATACTTGGTCGTCGAGCACGGCGACGCCGCGGTTCACGGGTGGGAAGCCGATGTTCTTCACGCCGGCTGGCATGGGGCGGGTCCAACGCCACAGGGTCCGGCCTGTACCCGCGTCGAGTGCCGCCACGTTACTGGGCGGTTCGGTCAGGTACATGACGCCGTCCACGACCAGCGGAGTCGTCTCGATGAGCCCGGGGTTCTTCACCTGGTAGACCCAAACAGGGGCCAGGTCCGCAACGTTCTCCTTGTTGATCTGATCCAGCGCGGAGAACCGGTGCGACATGTACGATCCCGAATAGGTGAGCCAGTTGGCGGGCTCCGAGTCGGAGTGCACGAGCCGCTCGTAGGGCACCATGGGCACTGCGGTCGTCGAGACCGCAGGCGACGCGGGCAAAGCCCTTCGCGACCCGGCGGAAGAGGCTCCGCAGCCGCTGATCAGCAGCGCCACCGATGCCAGGACCACCCACCGAATTCCGCCGGGCGCGATCATCGCCGCCCCCGTAGGCTCGCCATGTATGCCACGATGTTGGTCACCTGATCCTCAGTCAGACGCTCGCGATAGTCGGGCATCAGGCTCACGCCTGTCTCCCGTTCCAGTGATGCCATCTGACTCTTGTTGATGGAGTGATAGCGCCCGCGCCGGTCGCGAAGGTTCAATGCGAACGCATCTTCCGTGACGCGCATGCCACGCAGCTCGGTTCCGTCTTTCATGACCACGCTCACGACCAGAAAGCTCGAGTGCAGGCTGATCGGACCCTGGGGGATCGACGACCCGGGCAGCAGAATCGATTCGCGTAGGAACGGCAGCCCCCGACGCGCACCGATGTCGGACATGTCCGGGCCCAATCCGACACCTTTCCCGTTGACGATGTGGCACTCGGAGCATCCCGCACTGCCCTCGAACAGCCGCCGGCCCGACTCCGCATCGCCGGGAATCGGCCCCTCAGCGACACGCGCCAACGTCCACACATACGCGGCGATGTCAGTGGCTTCGCTCTCGTCGACCCACGCGCGAGACATCGCGGTGCCTGGAATTCCGTCGAGCACGATCCGGACCAAGTCGCTTTGCTCGGCGGCACGCTCGAACCGACGACCGAGCAGTGACGGACCTTCTCCACCATTGGCTGCAAGCCCATGGCAGCGGGCGCAGTGCGCGGCGAAAAGCTGCTGACCGCGGTCCTGCGAGCGTTCTACCTGGGTATCTCGATCCTGCGCCACCAGTTCCGTGGGCCCCACGGCGAATAGGCCTACGAGCGCCCAAACGCAGGCGATGCCTCGGTACAGGTACATATTCAGTCGCCTACCTCCACGTAGATCTCCCCGCCCTTCTCGCGGAACTCCGTCGCCATCTCCTGCATACCTGCCTCTATCGCCTCCACGGTGTCCAGACCCTGCTCTTTCGCGTACCGGCGGACGTCCTCGCTGATCCTCATCGAGCAGAACTTCGGCCCGCACATCGAACAGAAGTGAGCAACCTTGGCACCCTCGGCGGGGAGCGTCTCGTCGTGATACTCGAGCGCCGTAATGGGATCGAGCGAGAGATTGAACTGGTCACGCCATCGGAACTCGAAGCGCGCCTTCGAGATGGCGTTGTCCCAATCCTGAGCACCCGGGTGGCCCTTCGCCAAGTCCGCTGCATGCGCCGCGATCTTGTACGTGATCACGCCGATTTTCACGTCGTCACGGTTGGGAAGTCCGAGGTGCTCCTTCGGAGTCACGTAGCAGAGCATGGCCGTACCGTACCATCCGATCTGGGCCGCGCCGATCGCGCTCGTGATGTGGTCGTACGCGGGCGCGATGTCCGTGGTAAGCGGTCCGAGCGTGTAGAACGGGGCCTCCTCACACCACTCCAGCTGCTTCTCCATGTTCTCCTTGATGAGATGCATGGGGACGTGGCCGGGCCCTTCGTTCATCACCTGCACGCCGTGCTTCCACGCGACGCGGTTCAGATCGCCCTGCACTTTTAGTTCCGCGAATTGCGCCTCGTCGTTCGCGTCCGCGATGGAGCCTGGGCGTAGTCCGTCCCCCAGCGAGAACGACACGTCGTACTCGGCCATGATCTCGCACAGCTCGGGGAAGTGGGTGTAGGTGAAATTCTCCTTGTGGTGGGCCATGCACCACTTGGCGAGAATCGAGCCGCCGCGCGACACGATGCCCGTCATACGATTCGCGGTCATCGGAATGAAACGCAGCAGAACGCCGGCATGCACCGTGAAGTAGTCCACCCCCTGCTCGCACTGCTCGATAATGGTGTCGCGGTAGATCTCCCAGGTGAGATCCTCTGGCACGCCGTCGACCTTCTCGAGCGCTTGATAGATGGGCACCGTCCCGATGGGGACGGGCGAGTTGCGCAGGATCCACTCCCGCGTCTCATGGATATTCTTGCCGGTCGACAGATCCATGACCGTGTCCGCACCCCAGAGCGTCGCCCAACGCAGCTTCGCGACCTCTTCTTCGATCGACGAGCTCACCGCCGAATTCCCGATGTTGGCGTTGATCTTCACCTTGAAATTGCGACCGATGGCCATGGGCTCGATCTCAGGGTGGTTGATGTTCGCCGGGATGATCGCTCGGCCACGGGCGATCTCGTCGCGCACGAACACGGGCTCGACGCCTTCGCGAATCGCCACGAACTCCATCTCGGGAGTGATCTCGCCGTTTCTCGCGTACGTCATCTGCGTGACGGAACCGGAACCTCGAACGGTGCGAGTCTTGAGCGCTTCCGGCATTTCGACATTGGCCGCGAGTTCGCGCGTACGCCCGGTCTCGTGCGTGCCGCGCTCCTGGATCCATTGCTCGCGAAGCGGAGGTAGGCCCTCACGCACATCGAGGTCTTGAGGGCCACTCGTATCGTACACCCGGAGCGGCGGCTCTCCGCCAGACAGGTGGATCTCCCGCATGGGGACGGCGATCCCTCGGGTGCCCTCGATGTAGACCTTCTTGGAGTTCGGGTACGCACCCGGATAGTCGGTCCCGACGACCTCGCTACCGTTGCTCTTGCTCATTCGTGCTCCACTCATCGCGGAGGAGCGCGGGCGTAGAACAGCCGCCAGAGGGAGGCCCGGGCCAACGGACCTCGTCTTCTGCCGCGCTCCCTCCGCCGGTTTGAACCGGATCAGGTTCCAAGGGTCTCTCTCAATCCGGATACTTTATCCGGATGCCCCTGGCGGCTTCTGAAAGGTACCCGCTAGAGCGGCGGCAGCAACTCCCGCACGCGGTCATACAAAGGGGTCACAGCCGCCAGTTCCTCGCTTCCGAGGTTCTGTATGAGTCTTATCCTGGCACGCTGAAGGCCGATCCACGCCTTGTCGAGCTGACTCTCCGGCATCCCTTCCTGGATGTTCCGGAACGGCCTGTCACTGGGCACGTCCCCTGCCTCCAATCGCTCGATGAGATTACGGAACGAGAAGGCCGCAACATCAGCCATCCAGCTTCTGGGGGCCACGCGAACAGCCGTAAACAAGTCCTCATACGGGTTGCCACTGGCCTCGACGCGGGCAACCTGCGAACGCAACGCATGCAAGGTCGCATGGCGCGGTAGATGTTTGCGAGCCAGGGCTGTGGCGAGGTAGGTACTGGCATGCCGCTCGGGCGCGAACGCCCAGCCCAAATACATCCACACCGCCCAGTTCTCTTCTGCGTTATCGATGGGCACGTTGTGCTGAATGGACTTCCTGGCCGCGTTACCGACGTCCCACCACGCGTCGTGTAGTGAGAAGTGCAGAGGTGCGTCGCTTCCCGATCGGAGCATATGCTGCGCGACCAGGCTCGCGGTCCAGCGACGGGCTTGGAAGCAATCGTCGGCCTCGAAGCGGACCGGCTCCTCCAACTGACAGGGTGCCATGGTGCTCTGCGGATCCCGCTCGGCGATGCGCAGAGCCATCGTGGCGGCGTAGAGGTCCTCGTAGCTACCCGAGGTCTGATACCTGCTCAACGCTCCCCCAGCGAGCTCGTTCGAGTGGCGCAGCAGACTCTCCGGGAACGGGTCGTCGGGCATCCAATCCAGATTGCTTTCTTCGAACGACCAGCGCGGGAAGCCGAGAGCAATCGGCACATCCGTGGGGTCGATCGCCAATAGTGCCGAGCTTGTGAGCTCGCTGGGCCACGCATCGGATCCGAAGAGCGCGGTGGCGAATTCGAGGTCGCCGGTGAGCTGCACGCCACCGGGTTGGAAGCTCGTGGCAAACCGTCCCACAGGGGCAACCGCCAAGGTGCGGATGTACGCGACGATGTCGGACGAGGTGTTCATGTCCACGTGTCCGAGTGCGCGACGCACCACCGTCGAGTCGGGGTAGGAGAAGTAGGCCAGGTCGAAGCTGTCGCTGGAAGCGTGACAGGAGGCGCACTCTCCCCGGAATACCAAGCGACCTTGGATGGCACTAGCGCTCGGAAGGGTCCCCGCCGAGTCGTGAGTCGGCCTTTCCGGACCGCTTGGCGTACTGCAGGCGAACGCGAACAGCACGGACGCAGACATGACGGCCCGCAAGAAATTTCCCCGGTCCACTTCCCCTCCCCACGCCGTCTTCCACCATGGCCCGCAGGCCCTCAACGACTAGCACACCTCTACGTCGGCCGGTCTCAAAAGGTGCCAAAGGCCCCGAAAGCACGATCCCGTGCTTAGCCAACCCCCCAAATGAGGTACGCGCCCACGACCGTACCGACCATCGCCATCCCATACGTCAGCACCGCTATGACCTCGTTGAGGTGGGAGAGCTGCAGGCCGTCGTACAGCGTGTAGCGGAAGCGGTGCGCCCAGTGGAACAGGCAGAGCATGACGAAGACGATCAAGCCGAGGCGCGTCAGCGGATGGCGAACGAGCCATTGTAGATCGTCGATCGGCGCACTCTGCACCCAACCTAGAGGCAGCGCGATGAACAGCACGAGGATCAGCACCGGAAGGAAGAGCGCCGACGCCATGCCGCCGCCGCCGAACAGTACCCAAATGATGGGCTCCCTGGATCGCTTCATCGCTACCTCCAGAGTAGGAGCCAGGCCACGACAACCGAGCATGCGAACCATGCCCCGTAGTGACCGATGAGCACCGCGGTGGGGGGCACCTTGCGATCACCGAGCTTCACGACGATGGCCATGGGGGCCAGGTTGAGCCAGGTGATGGTGTGGAAGAGGATGACGAAGAGCACGAGCACATGGGCCGTGATCACGAGTGGATGTGAGAGCCGACTCATCGCCGCCTCCCAGGCGGGCTCGCCCTTGTTCAAGGTGAGCACGAGCGCCACGACGACAGCCGCAGCATAGACGACGAACACGCTCGTCAACTCACGCGCGATGAACACCGCGTACGACCGCTTGTGCAGCCACCAGAAAATGGGGACGCGCTTGCGATACCACCGCGGATAGTACAGCCGGTACCCGGGGTTCATGACGAGCTCCGCGGCATGAGGAGAGACTTGAAGTAGTCCATAGTCGCGGAAACCTTGTAGCGCTGGATGGCGCCAGCCGGGTCGACGCCCTTCGGACACACCTCCGTGCACTCGCCCACGAGCGTGCAGCCCCAGATGCCGTCGTGCTGGGAAAGCACGTCCATCCTCTCCTCAGCGCCCTCGTCGCGCGAGTCCAGGTTGTAACGTTGCGCGAGCGCGATGGCCGCAGGACCGATGAACTCAGGCTCGAGGCGATAGACGGGACATGCGGAATAACAAAGCATGCAGTTGATGCACATCGAGTACTGCTTGTAGTCGGCAAGTTGCGAGGGCGTCTGCAAGTACTCGCCGTCCTCCACCGGCTTCTCTTCGTCGCGAATGAGCCACGCTTTGACATCGGAGAGCTTGTTCATGAAGTCCCCGATGTCCCCGACCAGATCGCGGATCACGGGGAAGCCCTCGAGCGGCTCGATGCGGATGGGGCCCGGCAGCAGGCTCTCCAAGTACGTCGCGCAAGTCAGCACCGGCTGGCCGTTGGCCAGCATTCCGCAGCTTCCGCATACGCCCATGCGGCACGCCCACCGATAGGACAGGCTGCCGTCCAGATCGTCCTTGATGTAGTTGAGCGCGTCGAGGATCATCCATTCCGGGTGGAGAGGAACCTCGAAGCTGTCGAACGTGGGTTCCGACTCCACTTCAGGGCGGTAGCGGAAGACTTCTAGTGTGACGGTTTCCGGCATGGTAAGGGTCTCAGACATCGGAAGCTTTCCTCCCGTACACGCGTTCGCCCGGCGGCCACTTCGTGACGGTGACCGGTTTGAACTCGACCCTTGGCGCGCCATCGTCCGAGCGGTACACCAGAGAGTGGGCAAGGAATTCGTCGTCGTCGCGATCGGGGTAGTCGGTCCGTTGGTGTGCTCCTCGGGACTCCGTGCGAGCCAGGGCCGAGTCCAGGACCGCACCAGCGACGTCCAGCAGGCTGGAGAGCTCGAGCACTGAGACGAGTTCGGTGTTGAAGGTACGACTGTGGTCGTCCAGCCCGATTCGCTGGAAGCGCTCCCGCACACCGTTCACCGTTTCGACAGCGTCGTTGAGCCCCTCCGCGTTCCTGTAGATACCGGCTCCCGCCTCCATGGCCGCCTGCATTTCCTTCCTCAGGGGCGCCACGCGCTCGGGTCCAGAAGCGTCGAGGAACTCAGTTTTCAGGCGGCGTTCCTCGTCCTCCGCTTGTGCGGTGAGCGCCGCGCTCGGTGCGGGCTGAGCAGCAGCGAATTGGGCCGCGGCGCGTCCGGCCCTCGCCCCGAAGACGAGCAGTTCAGTGAGCGAGTTGGAGCCCAGGCGATTGGCGCCGTTGATGTTGACGCAAGCAACCTCGCCCGCCGCGTATAGGCCGTCGAGCGCTGTCGCGCCCTGAATGTCGGTGTCGATACCGCCCATCATGTAGTGAACCACGGGGCGAACCGGAATCATGTCATGTACCGGATCGACCTTCTGATACTTGAGACAGAGCTCGCGCACAAACGGGATCTTCTTATCGATCTCCGCTTCGCCCAAGTGGCGGATATCGAGATGCACCACGTCCCCGTACGGGCTGGAAACAGCCCTTCCGGCCTCGCTCTCTTTCACGAACGCCTGGGACAGTCTGTCGCGAGGTCCGAGCTCCATGGAGCGCTTCACCGGCTTGGGCTCAGGCGTCCCCAGATCGTAGTCCTGCAAGTAGCGATAGCCGTCCTTGTTGAGGAGCCAACCGCCCTCGGCACGAGCAGCCTCCGTGATCAGAATGCCCGTGAACGGCAACCCGGTTGGGTGATACTGGACGAACTCCATGTCCTTGAGCGGAACACCCGCGTGGTACGCGAGAGCCATACCGTCACCGGTCTTGATGTTGGCATTCGTAGTGAACGGGAAGACTTTGCCCCCTCCCCCGCTGCAAACGATGACCGCTTTGGCGAACAAGGTCTGGACCCTGCCAGAAGCCAGTTCGATCGCCACCACGCCTTGGCAACGACCGTCGTCGACGAGCAGCCGCGTGACGAAGAATTCGTCGTAGCGCGTGATGGGTGGATAGCGGAGCGTGGTCTGGAACAGTGCGTGCAGCATGTGGAAGCCGGTCTTGTCCGCCGCATACCACGTGCGCTCGATCTTCATGCCACCGAAGGGACGAGTGGCGATGTGCCCGTCGGGCTGCCGGCTCCAAGGGCACCCCCAGTGCTCGAGCTGGATCAGTTCCTTGGGTGCTTCCTCCACGAAAGCCTCGACGGCGTCTTGGTCGCAGAGCCAGTCGCCACCACTGATCGTATCGTACGCGTGCGCTTCCAGGCTGTCCTCTGGACGGACCGCTCCCGCAGCGCCCCCCTCGGCAGCGCCAGTGTGGCTGCGCATCGGGTACACTTTCGAGACGACCGCGACGCTGAGGCCAGGGTTCGTTTCGGACACGGCAATCGCCGCGCGCAGGCCGGCCCCTCCGCCTCCGACCAATAATACATCATGGGTTACGCTGTCCACGCTGCTCCTGAGTCGCCCCAGCGGCAGAGCCCCAGACCCTCAAAAAGTGCAGGATCCGCCCGGCGCCGAGACCTGGTCTGAAAATATTGACCACGCAGCCTATCACCTGCGGTCTGAAACTACAACGCCTCAGAAATCGCCTCGGTCAGCGACTTAGCGGACTGGTCTCGCGTGGTAATCACTCGAGTCCGAGCTCCGCGCGCTCCTCAGGGGCCGGAACACAGTGCGGGTGGCGTTCGATCATCCTCACGCAAGCGTTCCACCGAAGCGTGGCGTCTCCAACATCGGTGGGACGGGTGTCACCGCAGTCGATGGCGAGCTGATACTGCTCGAGGGCATACTGGAACCACTCATAGGCGATGAATCCGGAGCGCGTGCCGCGTCGACCAAGCAGAGCTTTGGCTTGCCGCTCACAAATCAGGCCACCGAAATACGCGCGATCGAACTCTCGACGGAGCCGAGGAAGAACCTCCCGCGCTTGCTTGAGCAGTGACGGGCTGCCCTCCTTGAACTGGTCGGTCCGGGCGAGAAGCAGGTTGATCAATGCCTTTTGATGCTCCGGATCCACTTCGAGGATGTCGATGCAGATGCTCTCGGCTTCTTCCGGCTCGTTCAGCAGCCTGTAGTGCTCCACCTTGGCGAGCGCAGCTGGCACCGCGTCGGCTAATAGTGGCTTGATCTCGAAGTTGTCCATCCGCCTCTCGCAGCTACTGGGGGACCATCTTCCCCTGCCGATCAACCGGATCGAGCAGAGACGCACGAAGGTAATCGCGGTTCATGCGGCCGATGAAGCCGATGCTTATTCCCTTGGGGCATTGCGCCTCGCATTCCCCATAGTTCCGGCAGGCGCCGAAGCCCTCCTCCTCCATCTGCCCCACCATGTTGCGCACGCGCTCGTAGCGCTCCGGCTGTCCCTGGGGAAGCAAACCCAGGTGAGAGACTTTGGCGGCGGTGTAGAGCATCGCCGATGCGTTCGGGCATGCGGCCACGCAGGCGCCACACCCGATGCAGGACGCCGCGTCGAGAGCCAACTCGACCGTGTCGGGCTCGATAGGCACGGAGTTGGGATCCGGCTTCGGACCGGAATGCACGCTGATGAATCCTCCGGCCTGCATGATCCTGTCGAACGCGCTTCGGTCCACGATCAGGTCACGCACCAGCGGAAACGCCGCCGCGCGGAAGGGCTCGATGGTGATCACGTCGCCGTCCTGGAAGTGACGCATGTACACCTGGCAGGTGGCGGATTCGGGCAGCGGGCCGTGAGCCTGCCCGTTGATCACCATGGAGCACATGCCGCAGATCCCTTCGCGGCAGTCGGAGTCGAACGCGATGGGGTCCTCCCCCTTCGCGGTGAGCTGCTCGTTGAGAATATCCATCATCTCGAGGAACGACGTGTCCGGGCTGATGTCGTCCACCGAGTACTGCACGAGAGACCCTGGAGCCTCGGGCCCCAGCTGCCTGTGAACTCTGAGCGTGAACTTCATCAGCGCGTCACCTGTTCAAACCTTGTAATTGCGCTGCGCCAACGGCAGGGCGTGGAAGGTCAGCGGCTCCTCGTAGAGCGAGGGCGCCTCGTCGGAGCCCTGGAAGTCCCATACGGACACGTGGGCGAAGTCCAGGTCATCGCGCAGCGCCTCTCCCTCCTCGGTCTTGTGCTCCTCGCGGAAGTGGCCGCCGCACGACTCTTCGCGGGTTAGTGCATCGAGGCACATCAGCTCCGCGAGCTCGAGGAAATCAGCCAAGCGACCCGCGTGCTCGAGCGACTGGTTGAGGTGCTCACCCGTGCCATTGATCCGCAAATTGGACCAGAATTCGTCACGCAGCTGGGGGATGATCTTCAGGGCTTCGCCCAGACCCTCCATGTTGCGGGACATGCCACAGCGGTCCCAGACGACGCGGCCGAGCTCGCGATGCAGAGACTCGACGGTCCGCGTGCCCCCGATGGCGAGTAGACGCTCGATCCGGTCTTTCACACCGCGCTCGGCTTCGCCGAACGCCGGGTGTTTGCTGTCCACGTCACCGTAGGGGTGCCTGCTCAGGTAGTCCCCGATCGTGATCGGTAGGATGAAGTACCCGTCGGCTAGGCACTGCATCAAGGAGCTCGCCCCCAAGCGGTTCGCCCCGTGGTCAGAGAAGTTGGCCTCCCCGATCGCATACAAGCCCTGCACTGTCGTCATCAAGTTGTAGTCGACCCAAAGCCCACCCATCGTGTAGTGGGGCGCCGGATAGATCTGCATCGGCGTGGTCCAGGGACTCTGGCCGGTGATGCGTTCGTAGATCTCGAACAAGTTCTCGTAACGGCCCGCGATCACGTCGCGCCCATGCTCCACGATCGCGTCGCGGAAGTCCAGGTAGACGCCTCGACCTGTCGGACCGACCCCGAGCTCTTGATCGCAAACGTCTTTGGCGTTGCGAGAAGCGACGTCCCGAGGAACTAGATTGCCGAACCGCGGATACCGCTCCTCAAGGTAGTAATAGCGGTCTTTCTCGGGGATCTCGCCGGGCGCCCGCGTGTCGCCACTCTTGCGCGGAACCCAGATACGGCCGTCGTTCCGCAGCGACTCACTCATCAGTGTCAGCTTCGACTGATGCTCCCCCGACGCGGGGATACAGGTCGGATGAATCTGAGTGTAGCAGGGGTTAGCGAACCTGGCGCCGCGCTTGTAGGCTCGCCAGGTAGCCGTGACGTTGCAGCCCCTCGCGTTGGTCGACAGGTAATAGACGTTGGAGTAGCCGCCGGTCGCGAGTACCACCGCATCCGCCGCGTGAGAGCGGACCTCGCCGGTGACGAGGTCGCGAACCACGATCCCTCGAGCGCGCCCGTCGACGACCACGATATCGAGCAGCTCGGTGCGCGTGTGCATCTCGACCTGCCCCGCCTTGATCTGCTCCGCTAGCGCTGAGTTCGCGCCCAGCAACAGTTGCTGACCGGTCTCACCGCGCGAGTAGAACGTGCGCTCGACCAGGACCCCGCCGAAGGAGCGGTTGGCGAGCATCCCGCCATACTCACGGGCGAACGGGACGCCCTGGGCGACCGCCTGATCGATGATGTTTTCGCTCAGCTCGGCCAGCCGCCAAACATTGGCTTCCCGAGACCGGTAGTCGCCACCCTTTTGCGTGTCGTAAAAAAGGCGATACACCGAGTCGCCATCGTTGCGGTAGTCTTTGGCCGCGTTGATCCCGCCCTGCGCTGCGATGCTGTGGGCCCGGCGCGCACTGTCCTGAAAGCAAAAACAATCCACGCGGTAGCCCATCGCGCCCAGCGAGGATGCGGCTGCGGCGCCGGCCAATCCGCTGCCCACCACGATGATCCGGTAGTGCGGACGATTGCGTGGGCCGACGAGGCGTAGGTGCTCCCGATGCGTGTCCCACATGTGCTCGATAGGCGCTTCCGGGATCTTCGCGTCCAGCAGCATCATTCTCCTCCAGTCTCGGTCTGCCCTACGCTCTCGGACGGGGCATCGAGGGCACCCACCGCAACCGAAATCGGGACGACAACGAATCCCACGAAGAGGGCTACGGAGATGATGGTGGCGAACCAGCGAAGCGCGCGGTTCCGACCCGGGCTGTCGAGCCCCAGCGTCTGGAACATACTCCAGGCGCCATGATACAGGTGAAGCGAGACCATCCCCATCGCCACGGCATACAACACCACCAAGGGCCAGCGCACAAAGGCGGCATAGACGTTGGCGTAGACGCGGCCGTGCTCGAAGTTGGCGGGGTCGATCGTGCCGGTGGTGAAGTGCAAGAGATGGAAGACGACGAAGCCCAGCACGAGCACTCCGCTGAGCATCATCCATTTCGCCGCGAACGTGCCCCGCACCTGGTGCTGCCGCTCATACCGGTCCGGCCGCACCGCGCGATTTACCAGCGAGAGCTGGACAACGAACACCACGTGCAGCACGAGAGCCACGATCAGGATCAGTCGGAAGGTCCACAGTGCCCCGCCGTGCGGGAGCATCGGCTCGCCCATTGAGCGCAGAAACTCCGCGTATACGTCGATGTCGCTGACGCCCGGCTCCGGGTCGGGCAGGAAAATCTTGAGATTTCCGGCGACGTGGCCCACGAGGAAACCGAGTAAGACCGCGCCCGTAACCGCGACCACGGACTTCTTTCCAAGCGTGCTCTGGAAAAAGCCCAAGCTCACACTCGCCTGAGCGGCAGGGCCGTGACTTTGGACGGCATGGGTCACCTCGAAGGTGCGGAAGCGGTGGACCCCTTGCAAAATCGGCCGCAAGGTTGGCGGGCACCGCCGCCGCGAGGCGTACCGCACCCGTTGAAATATGCTCACCCGCGTGTAGGGGGGAAGTCCTCGTTCAGTATCGACCGATGCAGGGCGCTAATTAACCGCGAAGTGCTTTAGCGGAATCCCGAAGTATCCGGCGACATGCTCGGCATGTTGCGCCAACCGCTTCGCGTCGAGTTGGGAAATGCGGCCGAATGGCTCAACCTCGACTGCGACGCCTTTCCCCTTCTTGTCGTAGCGCCACGTACCCGCAATGCGGCCGTGCCGAATCACGACAGCTTCGACGAAGCCCGCCTTTCGCCACACCGACTTGTAGTGCTCGTCCGCAATCAACCAGCTCTTGTCCTTGTGCGGCAGCACCAGCGGATCGAAACGGTGAAGTAGGCGAATGGGCCATTCTTTCCTGGGCGGCGGCAGGGCAGCGACCTCAGCAACCTCGTCACGAGCACGATCGTGAGGTTCGTCGCTCTTTCCACGCCGCTACCCTGGCCGCACGGCGCGAAGACCCTACCAGAAGCGGATCAGGAGCTGGGGGGCACGCAGCCAACCGACTTCGCCGAGGACGTCGCAGGACTCAAAGCCCTGATGGAGCGTTTCATCGCACAGAAATCGGACCCGTTTCCGCATCATCCCCTCTTCGGGTCGATGAGCAGCGGAGAATCGGGCCGCTGGGGCTATCGGCACATCGACCACCACTTGCGGCAGTTCGGCCAATAGGCGGCATCCGCCAGTCCGCGCCCGCAGCGCCTTCGCGCTCATGAGAGAGCGCGTCACAGACGTGTCCAATTGCGATTCCGGGGCCCGACCACCATGCTGACCTGCAGCGGAGCCGTCGAGTCACGCTTCCGTCCACCCTCGTCATCAACCGTGTCAGGCACCCCCATCGGAGGACAAATGCCCGGACTAGTTCCTCACGTCGATCCCGACGGACTGCTCGAGTACTCGGTCGTATACACGGATCGTTCGCTCAACCATATGTCGCAGTCGTTCCAAGGCGTCATGAACGACATCTCCGCGACGCTCAAGCGAGTCTATAACGCCCAGGCGGTCGTGGTCGTCCCCGGCAGCGGCACGTTCGGTATGGAAGCCGTCGCGCGACAGTTCGGCACGAACAAAAAGTGCCTGGTGATTCGGAATGGGTGGTTCAGCTTCCGTTGGACGCAGATCTTCGAGATGGCGAGCATCCCATCCGACGAGATCGTCCTGAAGGCTCGCCCCGTCGAAGACGGCCCGCGGGCTGCCTTCGCGCCGGCGCCCATCGAGGAAGTCGTGGCGACCATCGAACGAGAGAGGCCCGGCGTCGTGTTCGCGCCTCATGTGGAGACCTCATCCGGCATGATGTTGCCGGACAGCTACGTTCGGGCCATGGGCGACGCGGTCCACGCGGTGGGCGGCATGCTCGTGCTCGACTGCATCGCCTCGGGTACGATCTGGGTGGACATGGAGGAGTGCGGTGTCGACGCACTCATAAGCGCTCCGCAGAAGGGCTGGAGTGGATCTCCGTGCTGCGGTCTCGTCATGCTGAGCGCTCTCGGCCTCGAGCGCCTGGTAGCCACGATGAGCACGAGCTTCGCGTGCGACCTCGGCAAGTGGCATCAGATCATGCAAGCGTACGAGAACGGAGGCCACGCCTATCACGCAACGATGCCGACCGACGCGCTCAGGATCTTCGCGACGGTCATGGAAGAGACCGAGGCTTACGGCTTCGATCGCATGCGCGCGCGACAGGAAGAGCTCGGCAGCAAGGTCCGCGCGCTGCTGGAGAGCAAGGGCATCAAGAGCGTGGCTGCGCCCGGGTTCCAAGCACCCGGGGTGGTCGTGAGCTACACCGAAGACGAGGGCATCAAGACGGGAAAGAAGTTCGCCGAGATGGGCATCCAAATCGCGGCGGGGGTGCCGCTCAGGTGTGACGAGCCAGAGGGTTTTCAGACGTTCCGGCTGGGCCTCTTCGGCCTGGACAAGCTGCAGAATATCGACCGCACGGTCGAGAAACTCGAAGAGGCCCTAGGCGAGATCCTGTAGACGACGAGTGGGTCGAGGATTACGTCCCCGATAGTCAGGGCCTCACGATACTCACCGAACGCGGCCATGTTGTGCTGCTGGGTTGTGGTCACTCTGGGGTCGTGAATGCGCTCCAACACATCC
>Ga0208879_1002899_pt1 | contig 14579 bp, 10 predicted proteins | sample Knorr_S15_td_Bot_FD_185605 | JGI IMG/M metagenome (GOLD analysis project Ga0208879, IMG submission 185605) | Marine microbial communities from Southern Atlantic Ocean transect - Knorr_S15_td_Bottom_ad_5009_LV_A (SPAdes) (version 2) | ecosystem: Environmental > Aquatic > Marine > Oceanic | place... | reverse complement strand
TGCAAAAGGATGTGCCTTTTCACCAAAAGAAAACAAATAGAGATACTCCTTTATTTTTGGTGTGTTGATGATGTTAAACTCCTTGTCTACCTCCTCAATTTTTATAGCTCTAATATCTGCTGATAAATTCTGATTGAGTAGTGGGAGGAATTCCTCCATATCGATAGGCTCCTTTAAAAAGAGCTCAAAGGCAAAGTGGTTGGCGGAAACTTTGGAGTCGGTACGGCCACTTCCCAAGCTTTTATATTCTTCGTGACCCAAGGCAAATTTCAAGGATTTATCTACCATTTGGTGTAAGGTCTTCACTTTGGGTTGTTTTGCCCAGCCATGAAAACGAAATCCCAGATATTGAATGTGTACTAAGTAGAAATATTTTTGCATCAGATGACTTATTCGACTTCGTAAATTTGAAACGCCAAATTATTAAAGCTCTCTAGTAGGTAGATTTTCTTGAGAAGCTTAGCAATGGTTTTTGCCGATTTTTCAGAAGTGTCTTCTAGTACTTTGGTGAAATAAACCAAGTCCTCTTCTTCGGTTTTAATCGATTCATGACCGAAGTAAGAATGCTCGTAGCGGTGTATAATTTCAGCTTCTTCGCTTTTGTCAAAACAAATGGATAATGCCAAGCCAAAAGAGCCATCATCAGATGTAGACTCTTCGGACATATTTTTATTGATGACTTGTAGAAGCTCCTCTTCGCCATTAAAAACAGAGATGACAAAATTTTCATTTTCTTTTCTGTATCCAGAAAGGGCAATGTCTAAAACCTCGATAAGTTGTTGTGGAATAATCATGCTATTGATCTTGAAAAAGTGCTATTAATTTGTTGGCAGCTGTAAAAGGACTGATGTCTCCAGCAACCACTTGTCTCTCCATTTCTTGGAGCTTCAATTTAATCTTTGGATTGTGATAGAAGCTTTGCCCCAACTGTTCTTGAATACTCTCGTGCAACCAAAACTGAGCTTGGTCTTTACGATTTTTCTCAAAGAAATTATTTGTTTTACTGTGGTTTACAAAGGAGGCTACACATTCCCAAAGGTCATGAATACCTTCGTTTTGCAGTGCAGAACAAGTCAGCACTTTTGGAATCCAACCACTTTGTGTTGGAGGAAAAAGGTGAATGGCTCTTTTGTAATCGCCAACAGCAGCTTTACTTCGGTTTATATTGTCGCCATCGGCTTTGGTAATGGCAATGGTGTCGGCCATTTCCATGATTCCTCTTTTGATGCCTTGTAGCTCATCGCCAGCACCAGCCAACATGAGTAATAAAAAGAAATCGACCATGGAGTGAACCGCTGTTTCCGATTGCCCAACACCAACAGTTTCTACAATGATGATGTCGTAGCCAGCAGCTTCACACAATAAAATGCTTTCACGAGTTTTACGAGCTACACCTCCTAAGGATCCTGCCGCTGGTGAAGGTCGTATAAAAGCCATCTCGTCTTGACAGAGCGCCTCCATACGTGTTTTGTCACCTAAAATACTACCCTTATTTTGTTCGCTACTTGGGTCGATAGCTAATACCGCTAGCTTTTTTCCTTGAGCAGTAATGTGTTTCCCGAAGCTTTCAATAAAAGTGCTCTTTCCAACTCCAGGAACTCCCGTTATACCAATTCGAATAGAATTGCCACTAAAAGGAATACAAGCTTCAATAATTTGTTGAGACAGTTCTTGGTGATCAACACGGGTACTTTCGACCAAAGTAATCGCTCTACTTAAAATAGAGATATCGCCTGTTTTGATGCCGGCAACATATTCTTCCAAGCGGTACTCTTGTCTTTTATGGCTTCCTCCGGGTTTAATCATTGCTAAACATATTGTTTATGGCCATGCCAAATAATTCAGTCATCGAGATGCCGTATTCTTTCGCTTGCTGAGGGATGATACTCTCCTCGGACAATCCGGGAACAGTATTAATCTCTATAAGATATGCTTTTCCTTGTTCAATAATATAATCCATACGAACCATACCGCTTAGCTTTAGCAGTCGGTAAATTCTTTTACTGATAGTTTGGACTTGTTCTTTTTCAGAAGCTGAAACTCTTGCAGGGGTAATCTCTTGTGACTTCCCTTCGTATTTAGCCTCATAGTCAAAGAAATCATTTTCAGTAACAATTTCGGTAAGAGGCAATGCGATAATCTCTTCCCCATTTTCAATAATCCCACAGGTAACTTCAGTACCATCCACAAAGGATTCAATAATCACTTGATCGTCGTGGATAAAAGCATTTTCAATAGCTTTATTCCATTCTGAACTATTTTTCACTTTTGAAATTCCAAAGCTAGAACCCGCCCTATTTGGTTTTACAAAACATGGCAGCGAAAGCTGTGTTTCATATTTTAAAGTATCAATAGCATCTCCTTTATTAATGAGGATGGCTTTCGCACTTGGGATGTTAAATTGCTTTAAAAGCGCATTACACATTCCTTTATTAAAGGTTAGCGAAGCCTCAAAAGTCCCACTACAGGTGTAGGGGATGTCTAATAGATCGAAATAAGCTTGCAGTTTACCGTCTTCGCCAGGCGTTCCGTGGATAGCCATGAAGGCACCATCGAAAATAATTTTCTCTCCATTCACATCACACGAAAAATCATCTTTATTGATTGGGTATTCATTCTCACCTTCTATCAATAGCCACTTATTGGCTTTGATATGAACGATAAAAGGGCGGTATATATTTGTGTCGATATGATCGAAAACAACCGCTGCACTTTTAATTGAAATGATGATTTCAGAGGAATCTCCCCCTCTTAGAATGGCAATATTTTTCTTCATAGTAGATTGTGACATCAAAACAAAAATAGAGATAATGAAGAATTAATAATGAAGAAATATTAATTAATAATGAAGATTTAATAATTCATGGCTTTATGATTAGCATTAGCCGGATGTTTTTCAATGTATACTTGTCGTTAGTAATTAAGTATTAGTAATTAATAATTAGGTTGAATCCTTATCTTTGCCGCAGCTTAATAAAATTTGATGAAGCGAATTATCAAACATTTTGTCTTGGGGATGCTCTTATTGGTCGGTGTAATTTACTTTGCACTCGATGGATTAGAGCGTGTTACTTTACACGGTCAAACGATTGAAGTACCTAACCTCAAGAGTTATTCTATCTATGAAGTTCAGGATACTCTCGACGCTTTAAACTTGCGGTTTACGGTGGTAGATTCGGGTGCTTATAACGCTGTTTACCCCAGAGGTTCTGTGATTGAGCAGTTACCTTCTGCGGGATCAAGAGTAAAAAAAGGGCGGGAGTTGTTCTTGACGGTCAACCCAAAAAATGTGAGTTTAATCAGCATTCCTGATTATACCGATCGCTCATCACGACAATATATTTCTGAGTTAAAAGCCAAAGGTTTCCGTATTGGGAAGTTCATTTTTAAGAATGATGCGCATGCAAATGTGGTCTTAGGGCTTCGCTATAAAGGCGATATATTGAAGGTTGATGATAAGCTGGAGAAGTCTTCTAAAATAGATTTGGTTCTCGGTAATGGGAAAGGCTTACAGATAGAAATGCCAAATTTGATTGGTAAGAAGTATAAAAATATTGAGTCGCGACTTCAGAATTTATCCCTCAACAAAGGAGAGTTTTATTTTGACGAATCGGTAGTCGACACGCCATACGCCTTTGTTTACAAGCAATATCCTGAAAAAGATATTGAGAATATTGGCTTGGGGACTTTTGTGAAGTTGTGGTTTAGCGAGGACAGCTCAAATTTAGCAATTAACACTTTAGAATTAATGCGCCAAGATAGTTTGAAAGCGCGATTGGACAGTATATTAAATGACTAAGATGGAGGAGAAAGAAGAGGAGTTAAGCAAGCCGATTCAAATAGACGGTGAAGATATGTTTGAACATCACCGTATTGTTGTTGATGATGCACAAGTGATGATGCGCTTGGATAAGTTCTTGACTAATCAGATGGCTAATATGACGCGTAACAAAGCGCAGAAAGCCATGGATAAAGGTCTTGTACGTGTTAATGGTGAGCAGGCAAAGGCGAGTTATAAGATTAAGCCCGGGGATGTGATTTTGATTGTTCAAGCATTTCCAAAGCCTGACAAGAAGTTGATTCCAGAAAATCTCCCTGTAGATATTGTTCATGAAGACGATCAATTTGTCTTGGTGAATAAAGCTGCGGGAATGGTGGTGCACCCAAGTTATGGTCACTTTACCGGAACCTTAATGAATGCCTTGGCATATCACATCGAAAACCTTCCAGATACTGGCGACGAAACGCGTCCAGGATTGGTCCACCGGCTCGATAAGAATACTACGGGTATTATGTTGGTGGCAAAGAATGAAGTTGCTCTTGTTCATTTACAAAAGCAATTTTTTGAGCGTACTACTTACCGTCGTTACCATGCTTTGGTTTGGGGTGATTTAAAAGAAGATGAAGGAACGATTACGGGTAATATTGGTCGTAGTTTAAAGAATAGAAAGGTGATGACCGTTTTCCCTGATGGAGATTATGGAAAACACGCTGTTACACACTATAAAGTGTTAGAGCGTTTTGGCTACGTAACCTATGTTGAATGTCGCCTAGAAACAGGAAGAACGCACCAGATTCGTGTGCACTTCAAATATTTAGGACATCCTTTATTCAACGATGATGAATATGGAGGAGATCGCGTTTTAAAAGGAACGACCTTCTCAAAATACAAGCAGTTTATTCACAACTGTTTTAAAACCATCCCGCGTCATGTGTTACATGCAAAAGCTCTTGGCTTTAACCATCCCGCAACGGAAGAGTGGTTCCAGTTTGATTCAGAACTCCCACAAGACTTTCAGAATGTGCTCGAGCGTTGGAGAAATTACACTACCCAAAGACTTCTTAAAGAAGGAGATGGTATCGTTTTAGATGACGATGATGAATAAAAAAAAGCTCCCTAGGGAGCTTTTTTTTATTGTTTGATAATTGGATAGGTTTGGTTTTCTGATTCGGAATTAAATCTAAAGAAATAATAACCAGAATTTAAATGATCTAAGCTCCATTGAAGATTTAAATGGTTTATGTCCTCAAAGCTTCTTTGCTCAATCGTTCTACCACTCAAATCGATTAGATGGATTGAGAACGACTGTTTACTAGCACCTTTCCAACGAATATTAACGATGTCTCTAGCAGGGTTAGGGAACAATTTAAATAAGCTTTTCGTTTGTTCGCTTATGGCAAAATCTTCTTGTACACCAATGCTTATATTGTCTAGGTAAATATTGTTTCTCTTTCCATTTACCGAAACAAAACGAACGATCACATTTTCGTAGGCGGAAATGTTAAAAGTGATTTTTCCCCAATGCGATGGGTATTCTGGTTGGAAGTTAGTGTCAAGTGTATCTGTAGTGCTTAAACTAGCGCCACCTTCGGAAAATAGTGTATTGTAAGTCATCCCACAATCGCTAGAGATTTCAACCATTAGTGAGTCTTCGTTAGCTCCCGATCGGTATTGGTAGGCGTAGGTGAAATGCAAGAACTTCTCTTCGTTTGTAGGGCCAAGGTCTATATTTGGACTTTGCAAATAGTCCTTTTCTCCAATTGTAGAGTAGCTAAATAAACGCATTCTTGCCGATTGCAATGAGTTCGGCAAACTTGCATTTGCTTTCAGTTCCCATGTTTGTGCAAAATCAGGATTGTGAATAGTCCATTTCGTATCATCAAACTCATCCGCTTCAAAATCTTCCACAAAGGGGCTGAGTATCGTATTTAGCTTTTTAAAACGTTGACTACGAGAGTTATTGTAAGCATTCTTTTCATTCCATCCAGGAACGATAGCTCGCACATATAATTCATAAAGAGAATCTTCTTCAATAGTAAAACTTGGAAGTGATAATTCTACAGATTCATTAGGAGCTAATGTCCCATTCCAAACTTGCGATTCGCCGTTTACGCCATTTAAAGTCCATTCAATCATTACCGTATTAATCACATCAATACCATTGTTTTTGATTGCAAAAAGAGGGTTTACTATGTCTGAACAGTGAATATCTTGCGTAGGTTCAATAATAGTAGTTAGCTCTAAATCATTTGTAAGTTCATTGGGATTTGCTGGAGTAAAGCTTTCAGCTAAATAATTAAATGCTGCTAGGCAATTAATCAATCCCATACCATATAAGTTGTCCTCACCTTCTTCTCCCATGTCCGAAGCTGTAAAATAGAGCGCTGTAAGTATATCTGCTCCACTGGCTTCAGGGAATGCTTCTTTTAACAATAGACAAGCTCCCGAAACATGAGGCGCAGCCATAGAAGTTCCCGAGATGCTGTTGAAAGAGTTGTTCCCCCAAGCGGAGCGAACATTATGTCCTGGAGCAACCACTTCAGGGTGAATGGCTAACGAGCCTTCGCCGGGGCATTGAGTAGGGCCGTGACTAGAGAAACTACTTAATGGTAGACTGTCGATGTTTGCATTAATACTCCCTACTGAAAATGTGTTTACGATGGTCGTATTGATTCGTTGCGGAGCAGAAATGGTGGTGTTACTAGGGCCGTGATTTCCACCTGAGAATACGCTGGCAATTCCTGCTGCTTCAAGTGCATTCATCAAATCCGCAATATAATCTGTACAATGCGTTGTGTCGGTATTGTCGTTCCAACGCCATGAGTTGTTAATGACATTTGGAATGTTAAAAGTAGTCTCTGGATTATTATCGGCATCTAACGCCCATTCATAAGCGGCAACAAGATTTTCTAAAGGAGGTAATGCGGCAACCGTAGAAGTTACTAAATCGCAGGCCATCCAATAAGCTCCAGGTGCAACCCCAATAGTATCACCACTAGGAAGACCTTCACCAATCATAGTTCCTAAAGTGTGAGTTCCGTGATTACTTACCGTTCCGTTAGGGAAATTGTTGAAGTATCCGTACCAAGATTCCGACATCGGAAAGTGATTTCCCATAAATCGATTGCTGAAAGTAGGGTGGTCTGGCCAAACACCTGTGTCGTAGTCGTAAACTAAAAGCCCAGCACCTGTATAGCCCATTCCCCATAGTGCAGGAGCATTTATGGCAATAAGCCCAGGCTCAACACCAGATGTTACTTTAGCTTCTTCGTCCGAATAGATAATCGGATCCATTGCAGAAAGATGGTCGCTGTTTAGATCTACATAAGCGACATCCTCTCTAGCACCAATGCTGTAAATCAAGTCTCTTTGAATTTCAACATAAACTTGGTTGATAATCCAATAATTTCTGATTTTTGAAACTTTATCTGCTCCTTGATTTTCTAGGAAGCTTAAGAGCTCTCTTTGTGTTTGTTGAGCTCTTTCCTGAAGGCTTTTTACCGTGATAATCGCACGTTCATCAACAGGAGTTCTATTTGTTATAAAACTTTTGTGTAATTCGAAGGCATCCAACTTGTCGTTTAAAGCAATTCTGATTGAAACGAGCTCGTCAATATGTTCCAGGTTGTTTAGTTTTTCTTGTAAGCGATTGCTTAATACATGTTGTGCTTGTGCCGAGAAAGCACACAGCAACAAGACTGTTAGGAGGTTTTTCATTTTGAGGGTCAAAGTGGATGGCTAAAATAAGGATTTTGCAATTAGTAGTTTGGTTTGAAAATTTTCAAATCATCAAATTTTCAAATCAAGATTCGAGTGTATACTCTTATCAACTTTCAATCGTTTATAAAATCATTGTTAATGGTCTTTTTTGACTGAGCATAATGACTACTTTTAAACGATAAACCGAGAACTATGAAAAAAATAAGCTTGCTATTGCTCTTGCTGGCCTCTTCGATAAATATAGAAGCACAGCAGGCAATGGTAGATCCTTTGATGCAGGACTACCAGATGGCATTGACTAAATATAAATCGGATTCCTATTCAAGTGCTTTAAAATCCTTTTCTTCATTAGAAGCGCAAATTGACGACGCCAATAGTTTGATGGCCGTAAACGTGCATTATTACAAAGCACGTTGTGCCATGAATTTGTTTAATGAGGACGCTATTTTTCTAATGGAATCTTTCTTGAAAGATTATCCCGATAGCCCTTTATATTTTGAGTCTTGTAGAAACCTTGCCGACTATTACTATCAGAAAAGAGATTATAAAAACGCTTTAGACTATTACCAAAAGGTAGATGTCTCGGCCCTGCGTAAAAAGGTCCGTGACAACTATAAGTTTCAATTGGCTTATAGCCTTTTCAGCAGTGGTGAAAATAAAGAGGCGGCCTCGTATTTCCACGATTTGATGTCGAACGAAAACGATTATTCGAAACAGTCACAATACTATTTTGCTTATATCGCTTATGCGGATGGGAATTATGCAACTGCAAAAGACTTTTTCATTACGCTCTTAGACGAAGGTTATTATACCCAGGAGATTCCTGTTTACTTAAGTCAGATATATCACCAGCAAAAAGAATGGGGGGAGTTGATAGCTGTCGGAACACAATACGTAGATAGCATGGAGACGGGTGCCTACGAAGTTGCACGACTAATGGCGGAAGCTTATTATCAAGAACAAGACTATGATTCATCGATTTTCTATTTCGACGATTTCTTCAAAGATTCTGAAGAAGGCTTAGACGACGAAGCCTTTTATCTATTAGGACAGTCTTATTATAGAATTAAGGAATATTCGAGAGCATCGTCGGCATTTAACAAGATTATTGAAGCTGAGGATAGCTTGGCACAAAACGCCTATTACTACTTAGCAGATTGTTATTTGGAGTTGGGCGATAAGCGCTCGGCACAAAACGCTTTTGAGTCTGCAACATTGATTGGCTATAATGAACGCATTACAGAGCACTCACAATTTAACTTTGCCAAATTGTGTTACGAATTGGGTTATCCCTACGCCGACCCGACCATGATTCTTCAAGATTTTATTAGCGCGCATCCAGATTCAGAATATATCGATGAGGCTTATTCATATTTGGTAAATGCCTTTTTAACGCACAAAGATTATCCACGAGCTTTGCGTTCGATGGAAGAGAACGGATTGGAGAATTTGCGATTGCAACAAGCCTATCAAGAAGTGTCGTATTACAGGGCTGTGCAGTTGTTCAACGATGAGAAATACCAACAGTCGGTTATACATTTTGAAAAAGCTTTAATGCATCCTCACAACAAAACGTTTGAATCTCTTTCGTGGTATTGGCAAGGTGAAGCTCTTTACCGATTGGAGTCCTTCGAAAAATGTATTGCTACTTATAAGTCTTTCCAAAATTCAGCTTCGGCAAGTACGATGAGTGAATTTGAAAGCGCTAGCTACCATATTGCTTATGCTCAGTTTAAGCTTTGGCATTTTGGTAAATCGTTAAAGTCCTTTGAAAGCTTTGCCGGAAACACTTCATCTACTGATATGCGTTTACACGATGCTTATGCGCGTATGGGTGATTGTAATTATATGCTGAAGGATTACGATAGAGCCATTGGTTCCTACGAAAAGGCCATCGAATTATGGGGCGTAGATTCCGATTATTCGGCCTATCAAATTGCGCTGTCTTACCACCAAAAAGGTGCCCACCAGAAATTGGTTGAAAACCTAGCTGACTTCTCTTCACAATATCCTAATTCAGCTTATCGCGATGATGCCTATTATAGAATGGGTGAGTCTTATGTGAAGTTGAAAGATGCAGCGAAAGCCATTGCTAATTTTGAAACTATTATTAAAGAATTCCCAAAGAGTGCTTATCTGGCGGATGCCAAAATGAAAATTGGCTTAGTACAGTTTAACGAAGGACAGACGGCAGATGCCGTGAAAACTTTCCAGAATATCGTGCGAGATTACCCTGCTACAAGTATTGCTCGTGAAGCCATTTCCAATGCTCGTTCTGCTTATGTAGATATGGGCGATGTACAGGCTTATGCCGATTGGGTTGAAGGATTGAGCTTTGTAAGTATTAGTCCTTCGGCATTAGATTCCACGGCTTTTGAATCGGGAGAGTTACAGTATTTAAAAACGAATTACGAGAAGTCGTATAAGGCATTTAATACTTATGTATCGAAATATCCGAACGGAGCTTTCATTTTAGCGGCGCATTATTATTTAGCGGAATCTGCGGTTCAAATAGATAGTCTCGATCAAGCCCTGCTTGCTTTCGATTATGTGAATGAGTATCACAGAAATCCATATACTTTGAAGTCCTTAAAACAATCGGCCGAGATTAGCGTCTTGAAAGGAGATGCGGAAAAAGCATTGGAGAGTTTCCTGCGCTTAGATGAATTGGCAGAAACAGTGGAGGCGCAACTCTACGCCAAACAAGGTTTGATGCAAGTGTATTTTGAATTGGATGAATTCCAGAAAGCCATACTCGAAGCAAACTTAGTTTTGAATTCGGCTAAGGTAGATGAAACATTGACCCTCGACTTGAATAAGTTTATTGCTCGGGTAGCTTTTGTTGATGGAGATAAAGATTTATCTGAAGAAAAATACCGCTTAGTAAATGACAATAGTCAGGGCGATTTAAAAGCCGAGGCTATGTATCATCTGGCGTATTTTGAGTTTTATAAAGCCGATTATGAGGCTTCGAAATCTTTGATTTTTGATCAAGCGCGATTATTACCGCAGTACAAAGAATGGCTCTCGAAATCCTTTATCATTTTAGCGAAAAATTTCTGGGAGCAAGAAGATGTTTTCCAAGCCACTCACACTTTAGATCAGTTGATTTTAAATGTAGATGATGAAGCAATTTTAAAGGAAGCTAAAAGTTTGAAGGCTGAAATATTAGCTGATGGAAAGGTCGAGCAAGAACTGAATTTACAACTTGATAGTTTGGATTGGGATGCAGAAAATAACTAAGATGAACAAGATATACAGCCTTTTGTGTCTCAGCTTATTTAGTTTGGGATTACAAGCACAGGAAGATTTGAGAAATGAGGTGATCGATGTGGTGAAGGACTTTCGCCCGAAGGTGATGCAAGCTCATAAAATTCAGTCGCAACCGATATTTTTAGACACTTCAAAGGTTTCTGAAAACCTCGCTTACCATATTCGTTTTGAGGAGTTCCGTTTGTCGCAACAAATAGATTCTTTGGAAGCAATGTTAGCCGATCGTCCTAACTTGGCTGATTTGTACACCAAAAGAGTGGAGTTGGGGCTTGGTACTTTATTGACGCCAAATATCTCCATGGAATATATGAGCGGTAGAAATACAAAATCTACTTATCAGGCTTATGCGCATTATGAAGGTGCTCATGGAAATAATTTAGCTCTTGACGAGACCTATAATGAAACACTGTTAGGGGCGAATTACAAACGCGTATTTTCGGCTTTTACTATTCAGTCGGGATTGGAATATTTAAATAGAGGGAGAAAGGATCTTTTTGATAGCTCTTTTCAAGATGCTAATTTGGGCTTCAATTCTACGTTTCAGTTGACCAAAAAGAAATTGGTGCTTATCCCAGAAAAGGTACAGTTCTCCTATGCTTCTTTTTGGCGTAATGCTTCCTCTTTTGAGAATACCATTTCTATAGATGCAATGCATTCTGGTGAATACGATAAGCTAGAGTCATGGAGCTGGGGCAATAGTCTTGTGTTTCAAAACTCGCTCGAGCGTGGCTATGTGCATTGGATAACAAGCCCACAAACTTCTTTTAAAAAGGATCTCAGTAGAATTCATATCACCTTGGATATTGATGTGTTGAATGATAATCTCTCGGAGCAAAAGGTGAAGCTCTTACCGAATATTAGAGCGCAATACCAACTGATAGAAAATGCCTTATTCGCTTATGCTGAATTTGGTTCGAGTAGAGAGGTGTACAGCATTAGCGATTTGACTTCGAAAAACCCATATTTAATTGATTTTCACACAGATTCAGCTACAACAGCGATGGGTATGAAAGCCAATACGAAGTATTTCTTGCGTGCTGGAATAAATGGAAACCTATTTAGAGGAGTGGGCTATCAGCTTTCTGCTGATTGGAGTTCTCAAGATGCTTATGCTCATTTTGTGCATTATAATTCGGATTTTAAAAATGGTGTAAATGGAATGAATCCAGACTTTGTAAATTTACAAATGCTGACGGTTCATGCCGAAATTGATGCCAAGTGCACGGAAGACATTCACCTATGGTTAAAAGGGGATATCCGTTCTTTTGACAAGCACTTGTCTTATGTGCCAGAAATGGAATTGGGACTTTATGCACGCTACCACTATAACGATCAATGGTCGTTGCTCTCCTCTTTAAATTATGTAGGTGAAAGAGAAGCCCTTACTTATTATGATGGATTGTTCTGCTATAAAGAAACGGCTGAAGAATTGCCAGCCTTTATGGATTTCAATCTAAAAGCAACTTTTGCCTTTAATAAGCAAATGGGCTTTTATATAGAAGGAACGAACTTGTTGAATGAGGATTATACCCTTTGGGAAGGGAAACCAGTGCTTGGAAGACAATTGCACTTTGGGGCTTCGTATAGGTTTTAGAATAACTCTATAGTAAATCAAAAAAGGCCCTTCTCTAGAAGGGCCTTTTTTGATTTTATAAACCTTATTAAATTCCCGTATAGTTTTGTGGAGTAATCGCTTTCAATTCAGCTTTCAATTCCTCGCTTACCTCTAGCGTATCGATAAAGTTAGCGATGCTCGATTGTGTAATTGCTTCATTGGTTCTTGTTAAACCTTTCAAAGCTTCGTATGGTTTAGGATAGCCTTCTCTACGAAGAATCGTTTGGATAGCTTCGGAAACTACTGCCCAGTGGCTTTCCAATTCAGCAGCGATATTGTCTTCGCGGATTAACAATTTGTTCAATCCTCTTAATAGTGCGCTAAAGGCAATCATAGTATGTCCGAAAGGAACACCTACATTTCTCAATACCGTTGAGTCTGTTAAATCTCTCTGTAAACGAGAAACGGGAAGCTTCGCCGATAAATGCTCAAATAAAGCATTGGCAATACCAATATTTCCTTCAGAGTTTTCGAAGTCAATAGGGTTCACCTTGTGTGGCATTGCCGAAGAACCTACCTCACCCGCTTTAATCTTCTGCTTAAAGAAGTCCATAGACACATAAGTCCAGATATCTCTATCTAAGTCTAAGATGATGGTATTGATACGCTTCATGGCATCGAAAAGGGAAGCCAAGTTGTCGTAGTGTTCAATTTGTGTAGTAGGGTGTGAGCGATCTAATTTTAAGATATCGTTTACAAAGTGATTACCAAAAGCCAACCAGTCGTTGTTTGGGTAAGCCACTAAGTGCGCGTTAAAGTTTCCTGTAGCTCCACCAAATTTAGCCGAGAAAGGAACTGCTTCCAATTGTGTTAATTGGCGCTTTAAACGAGCAACAAATACCTCAATCTCTTTACCCATACGAGTGGGAGAAGCTGGTTGTCCGTGTGTGCGAGCCAACATAGGAATGTCTTTCCATTCGCTAGCTAAAGCCGATAATTTTTCGATTACTTTGTTTAACTGTGGAAGGTATTGCTCTTGTACTGCTTCTTTTAATGAAAGAGGTACCGATGTATTGTTGATGTCCTGAGAGGTTAATCCGAAGTGGATGAACTCTTGAAATTTACCAATGTTTAATGCTTCAAACTTTTCTTTGATAAAGTATTCCACCGCTTTAACATCGTGGTTGGTTACCTTTTCAATATCCTTAATGGCTTGCGCATCGGCTTCGCTAAAGTCGCTGTATATTTTTCTCAAATCCCCAAATAAAGACTTGTCGAAGTCTGCCAATTGAGGCAGAGGAATTTCGCATAAAGCGATAAAGTACTCTATCTCTACGCGTACACGGTATCGAATAAGTGCATATTCAGAAAAATAAGGAGCCAAATCTGCAACTGTTCTACGGTATCTACCGTCGATAGGTGTAATGGCTGTAAGTACATTCAGGTTCATAATGATCGCTTGAAAATTGATGGGCAAAGATAATTATTAATTAATGATAACTAATTATTGATTGAATGATTAATAGGGACTGTGAGTTTAATTTGAGAATTCGTACTGGCTGATATAGTCGAGTAAGCTTTATTATTTGACATTGACGAAAGAACTGCTAAATTAGCATCTGATTTTGTATCTTAATTGAATCCTAATTTTATGACTACAGTCATTATTATTTTAGCCTTTTTATTATTGCTTTTTGGAATCCTGGGAGGGATTATTCCAGGATTGCCAGGTCCACCGATATCTTATGTTGGTATTTTACTGCTTCACTTTTTTACGGATGTGCATTTTAGCACTTCTTTTTTGTGGTTTTCGGGCCTTGTAGTTGCCATAGTTTTTGTGCTCGACTATACCATTCAGGCTTGGGGTGTGAAAAAATTTGGAGGTGGTCGTAAATCGACTATTGGAACTTTTGTAGGCTTATTTGCCGGTTTGTTCTTTTTCCCACCAATAGGTTTGGTTGTTGGTCCCTTTGTAGGGGCTTTTATCGGTGCTTTAGCCGAAGTTAAAGGTGATAATAATAGAGCTGTAAAAGTTGCTTTGGGCTCCTTTTTAGGCTTTGTTTCGGGTAGTTTATTGAAAGTAATTGTAAGTGTAATCCTATTGGGCTACAGTATCTATTTCTTGTTTTTATAATGGTTGATAAAATTAAGCTCGTTGCAGTTTCCTATTTGAATACAATTCCATTTTTATATGGAATTGAGCAGGATCAGTCATTGAAAAACCAAATTGCTCTAAGCATAGAATACCCA
>Ga0208879_1002895_pt1 | contig 14588 bp, 10 predicted proteins | sample Knorr_S15_td_Bot_FD_185605 | JGI IMG/M metagenome (GOLD analysis project Ga0208879, IMG submission 185605) | Marine microbial communities from Southern Atlantic Ocean transect - Knorr_S15_td_Bottom_ad_5009_LV_A (SPAdes) (version 2) | ecosystem: Environmental > Aquatic > Marine > Oceanic | place... | reverse complement strand
TGAAGATTCGTTAAAGTCGATCAGGGCAGCAAGGCTCAGTGTATTTAGCTTGTTCGGTAGTGAAGCCAGGTAGGCGTTCAATTGAATTTTAAATTCGTAGAGTAAAACATTGAATTCATCATCTGAAAAATCTTTATAGGGAGTGAGTCGTAGTCCGGGGATGATTTCTGCACCAAGAGATTGCAGCGTTTCCAGACTAGCATCGAGCAACACATCGCGGCGCTTGTCGAAACCCTGGGTGTTGGCGATGACGCCGATCCGGATATCTTTGAGGTTCTCCAGTGATTTGAATGACGAAAGGCTCTGCCGGACTTTTTCTGCCTCTGGATGTGCATCATCGATCATGACCGACAGTGCCAGGGCGGCATCTCTTACGGTGGACGCGATGGGCCCAGCCGTATCCTGGGTTGCCGCTAACGGCACAATGCCATTGCCGGAGATTAAGCCGTGGGTTGGTTTGATACCGACAACACCGTTCAAGGATGCCGGACAAATCACGGACCCATCGGTTTCACTGCCGATAGCAATAGGGACATAGCCTAACGCGACAGCAACCGCCGACCCGGAACTGGACCCACAGGCGGAACGACTTGTGTCATGTGCGTTGCGAGTCTGGCCACCCACGCCACTCCAGCCTGATAGTGAATGCCTGGAGCGGAAATTCGCCCATTCACTGAGGTTGGCTTTCCCCAGGATAATGGCCCCGGCCTTGCGCAGTCGCGTGATCAAATCAGCATCTCTACCGGTATGGTTCTCGGCCAGTGCCAGGGATCCGGCTGTGGTCGGCCATTCGATTGTTTCGATGTTGTCTTTTATCAGAATAGGCACCGCTGCAAGCGGCAATGATGCCCGCTCCGATTGAGGCAGATCGTCAAGTGCCTTTGCTGCAGCCAATACAGCTTCACCGCCGCTAACAATCACCGCATGATAGTCATGATCGTTGCTGCCAATGCGTGCAAGCGCTTGCTCCGTTATTGCGGTTGCTGTTGTGCCGTCGAGAAACTGCTGTTTGATGTCTGAGGAAGTCATTGATGCTGCCATGGAGCCAAGGTTAACGTTCAGGATGATGCAGACGAGAATTGATACCCGGATTTTCATTCTGACGCCTTCAGCTAGATGTAGAATATCGCCTGCAGTATAGCCTGCGAGCTACGGCTTGTGCGTAACACTTGGAAGCCTGGAAAACGCGTGCCTTGTAGTGAAATTCAGGCTATTTCGAATCCAAAACGTCTGCCAGACGTTCTCCAAGAATACCGCTGATATTGAAGTTCAGCTTCGCGACAATATTGGGGAAAAATTTGAGATCCTTCTGCATTCGCTGGTATTCGAAATTGAGGGCTGTGACAGGGGTGGCAGCAATGACATCGGCGGTTCGCTCTATTGCCCTGATGTAGCCGACCTCACCGAAGACCTCCCCGGGCTTCAACTCTGCAAGAATTCGTGTCTGGTCGCCATCGTTTCGCTGGACGGTCGCGTTGCCTTCCAGAATCATATACATGTTTCTACCTATATCACCCTGGATGACGAGCTTTCCTCCAGCTTCGAAATGGTGAATCTCAGAGATCAGTATGGCTTTCTTACGCTCGTAATTTGTCATACCAATGAGAAGAGGGCTCTTTTCCAAAACTTCTTTGTCGACGTGCATCGCAATGATTTGATACAGACCGACTAATCTGACTCGCGTCATGATGATCGGCGTGATCAATAGGTTGGCAAAAATGGAAATCAACATGGTTGCTGCTGCCAGCGCGCCAAACTGCGCGACGATCGTGAAGTTTGAGAAGAGTAATATGCCAAAGCCCAGTGACAGAGCGAGACTGGAAATAATCAGGGGAGTGGCAACTTCCTGGACGGCCTGGTGAACCGCGCCTTCATAATCGGATGTTGTGCGGCAGAGTTCGTTGTAATGGGCAAGCAGGTGGATGGTGCCACTGACAATAGTGTCTGGTTGTCCCTTGCCGAGTTGCTTCACCGTCATCACCGGATAAATGTTTGCAGGGATGAGCATGATGACCGCAGCAAAAAGTAGTGCCCAGGTTTGCTGAATGCTGTTTGCAATTCGGTAGTGAATAGCAGCGCCGCAGCGTTGGCACGTGTCCCCCGTTAATTGCAGGCCGCCGCAAATATGACAATGCAGTACGGCTTCATCTTCTGCTAGTGAGGTAATGGCAGTGTCGTTGGCGCTGTACTCCTCGATTTTCTGCCAAAGTGATTCTGAATCAAAGCTGCTTCGGGCAGTCGCGTAAACAATCAGCAGCGCAGCAAATGCGAAAAGCGAAAGACCCGGTACCACTGTTGCCAGATCCTGAAGTTTTACAATGGCAATCAGCGTTCCCAGCATGAACACGGAAATCAGGCTCCAGGGTTCAACAGTCTTTACCATTTGATAAATGCGTCCCGCAAAAGGTGGAACTGCGTCAAAGCGTAACGGCAGAAGTAGATAAACCATGCCTGCCATGGTGAGGAACGGAAAGGCGATGCTGGTCAAAAATACGACCAGACCCAGTTCGCCCATGCCGTTATCAAACAACGCCCAGGCACCGGCGATCATCAGGTTCTCTGTATAGATGCCGCCCACTTTTAGACCCAGAAACGGGTAGAGATTCGCGATCAACCAGAGCATCAGCGCGGTCAGGTAAAGTGCCAGCGAACGATCTAGAGAATCCGGTAGGTGCCGGTAGAGTAAAGCGCCGCATCTTGGGCACGATGCCCTGGCGTTGACGGGAATCTGTCTATAGCGACAGATAACTGCACATTCATGACAGGCAATTAGACGATTAAGTTCACTCACCGCTGTGTCATCACACCGTCGACCCCGGAAGCAGCAAGGTACTATGGTGTCGGGCCTGCTGTCATTTCGCTCACCACCCATTGTTGTAGGAGCGCGATGTTCGGGATGCGTCCGTTAACGTGGAATGGTAGTGTCGGACAGGACCGCAAGCGGATGATGTTCGATGTTAAACAAACTTGATGATTTCCCGATCCACCAGACTCCTGAGCCGCTGGCTCACCCGGCCACCAGTGACAGAAATGTCTATGACCGTACCTGGTACAACGGTTATGCGCCGGATGCTTCCTATTTTTTCGGGATCGGCATGTCGGTATACCCGCATCGCGGCATCATGGATTGTGCCTTTAGTGTGGTGCAGCCGGATATGCGTCAACATTGTTTTTATGGTTCCCGAAGGGCGCCGGATGAAAGAACTGATATGCAGGTGGGTCCCTTTCGACTGGAAGTGATCGAGCCGATGCGTCGTACCAGAGTGACACTGGATGACAATGAAAGTGGTATTACCTGTGATCTTACTTTCAGTGCGCGAACGGCTTCAATCCAGGAAGAGCGACAAACACTATGGTCCGGTACGCGCAGATGGATGGATGCGACACGTTTCGATCAGTTCGGTCGATGGAGTGGTGTCATCAATCACCCCGATGGTGAGATCAAGGTTGACAGTGATGTCTGCCTGGGGACCAAAGACAGAAGCTGGGGAGTACGAACTGTCGGTGAACGTGACATCGGCGGCGCGCCCGTTGTTCCTAACGGTATCTGCTTTGTTTGGGCACCCCTGTTTTGGGATGATCATATTTCCCATGCGATCTTCTTCGATGGCCAAAAAGGTGAGCCATTAGCCCGGGAAGGTTTGGAAGCGCCGCTCTATAAAACTGAAGCCGAAATACCGGGGGTAGAAGATGGCCTGATAGACCGGAAGCTCACGGCGCGGCATCGAATTGAGTACCATCCCGGCACCCGTCTGGCTAAATCTGCGGAAATTGATCTGGTGAACCTGGAAGACGGCGTCAGAACCATTTCGCTGGAACCCAAATTGAAATTTATGATGAAAGGGCTGGGTTACGGCCACCCGGAATGGGGACAGGGCATGTGGAAGGGAGAGCTGGCAACTGGCCATGATTCTTTTGACCCAAGACAGCTGGATCATCTGGCGCCTGAAAACATTCATACGCAACAGCTGGTGAAGGCGACCGATGGTGAACAAGAGGGAGTCGGTGTGTTGGAACAAATTGTCATAGGTCCTTACGAACCTGCAGGATTTACATCCTTTCTCGATGGTTTTTCGAAAACCTCTGATTAAAGTCAGAGCTTCCCTGGTCAGCAGCTCACCCCCAGCCCTCCCATTCCTCCCAATTAATGGCATTAATGCTAAAATGCTAATGGACGTAGGTATTACAGTTATTCATCATGAGGTGAATGACCAGACACTTTTTCACGCTTCTATCGCTGATCCCGTGGTTTAGCTCCTTCGGCGCTCTGGGCGAAACATCCTATAGCCAGCAACAACTCAAAGGTGAGTTGGACGGCATCCCTATGCACTATATCAACGTGCAGACCTGGGACCATGGGGATCTGGATATTGTTCTTGATGGTCGGGTCGATGAACCCATCTGGCAGGAAACCCCCTTCTTCGACAATATGCTGGTTTCTGTGCCGGGCACCGGCGAGAAGGGCAAGTATCCAACCGAAAACCGTTTCCTGGCCACCGAAAAGGGTCTCTATATCAGCGCGGTCATGTACCAGCCACCGACAAGTATCGTCCTGCGAATGACCAACAGGGACGAGCACATTGATCGGGATACTTATGGTGTAACGCTTGATTCAACCGGCAAGGGAACTTTCGCTTACTGGTTCGTCATTGGTCTCGGTGATTCGGTGATGGATGGCAAGGTCATGCCGGAACGTCGATACACCAGCAACTGGGACGGGCCGTGGCTGTACAAAACCGCCCGGTTCGATGAGGGTTGGAGCATCGAGATTTTCTTTCCCTGGTCGATGATGAGCATTCCGGAAAAAGAGGGAACCCGTCAAATTGGTTTTGCCGTGAGCCGGCAGATCTCGTTCATCAACCAGAGATATTACTGGCCGGGTCATGCCTACTCGTCTCCCCAGTTTGTCACAGCATTGAATAGTATGAGTCTGGAAAATGTTGAACCCAGGCGGCAGATATCGGTTATCCCCTATATATCATCGGTTTTTGATAACGCCCGGGATGATGACGAAACCAATGTTGGTGTTGATGTGACCTGGAAGCCATCCACCAAAGCGGAAATAACCGCGAGCCTGAATCCTGATTTCGGTGCGGTCGAAGCTGATGATGTGGTGCTGAACCTGACTGCCTTTGAAACCTTCTTCCCCGAGAAACGCCTGTTTTTTCTGGAAGGCAATGAGATCTTTGTCACAACGCCCCGTGCCAATAGCGGTAATCCGTTGCGCGAGCTCACCAACGAAAATTTCTCGACAACATCTAGACGCGCCTTTGTTACTGATTTTCTGCCGCCACCGATCTCGCTATTAAATACCCGGCGGATTGGCGGGACGGCCACACAGGTGACACTCGATCCTGGCGTTATCCCGAATCGTGGTGAAACTGATTTACCGACTGACTTGTTGGGTGCAATAAAAATGACCGGTAATGTGGCAGGTATTCGCTATGGAATACTCGGGGCGTTTGAAGATGATGTGGAATGGTTGGGCCGCGACCTGGCGGGAAACTTGGTGGATATTACCGATGATGGCCGGGACTTCGCGGTAGCTCGTCTCAGCTATGAGAGATCTGACGTTAACCGGTTCGCCATTGGCTATCTGGGAACCTTCGTCGATGGTCCAGTCTTTGACGCCAAAGTTCACGGTCTCGACGGGCACTACGGTACGGGCGACGGCCGCTGGAGCGCTGATGTGCAGTTGATTCATAGCGAAGTGGCTGGCACAAGCGGTCAGGGCGGCATTGTGGATGTGACATTCGCTCCCAGTTCCGCGTTTCAGCACAAACTGGAATTGGATTACTTTGACGAACAAATCGATATCAACGATCTGGGTTTCCTGAACAGGAATAACTACAGCGGCGCGCAGTATGTGTTCCGGTATGCCTCGATAACGCCGGATAAATTCATTGTCGTGTTTCGCGGCGCTGTGACGGTTCGCCAGCAGTACAACATCAGTAAGGGGCAGGTTACCGATAGCGGCATCTACTGGCGCAACACCTTCGAGATTGCGGGCAGAAATACCATTCGGGCTGCGCTTGCCTATCTGCCCGAGCGTTATGAAGACATCGATTCGCGGGGCAATGGAGCCTACAAAACAGAGGATCGGATCTGGTGGAATCTGCTTTGGTCAAGCGATGCCAGTCGGATGATGAGCTGGTCCTTAAGCGCCGGTGCTATCCAGGAGGATCTGGGCGACTGGACTCAGCAATACTCTGTGGGGGTCACGGCAAGGCCGTCTTCAAGTTTTGTGCTGAATGTTGATGTGAACTACAAGCGGCGGGATGGCTGGATGGTGTATCAGGGGGCGAATAATTTTGGCGCTTTCAATGGCATAGAATGGCAGCCGAATCTGGAGCTGAACTGGTTTATCGTCCCCAGGCATCAACTTCGTTTTTCCTTGCAATGGGTTGGCGTAAGAATGAATGAGCAGGGGTTCTATGCCATTCCACCAGATGATGGTGAGCTGATACCGGTTGCTCCCACCCTGCCCGATCATGATTTTACGGTAAGCCTGATGACCGCCCAGTTACGATATCGTTGGGAGATAGCGCCGCTCACTGATCTGTATCTTGTCTATAACCGGGGAAATCGATTACCGTTTCGTCATGAAGACAGCTTTCGAAACCTGTTCAAAGATACCCTGGATGATCCACTGATAGATTCGTTCGTTGTGAAACTGAGATACCGGTTCGGGAATTGACCGTTGTCCATCCAAAATCTGATGGAGAGGAAGTGCGACGGTAGGAGGCAGGGAGGGTGGAATAACGGTATTATCATCAACAAAGCCATCTCTAACAAAGCCATCTCTAACAAAACTATGTCAGATCTGATTCATTACTACGCAGTACCTTCAAGGGGCATGGTCACTCACTGGATTCTTGAAGAAGTTGGCGTTCCCTTCGAGAACCGGCTGCTTAACCTCGATGAAAACGAGCACAAAACGCCCGAATATTGTCCTGATCGTCGTTGACGATGCCGGGTTCATGGATTTTGGCGGTTATGGTGGTGAAGCGCTGACGCCAAACATTGACCAGATTGCCAGCGCAGGCATCCGATTTACGAACTATCACACTTCTCCCCTATGTGCCCCCTCTCGTGCCATGTTGTTAACGGGGCTCGACAATCATCGTACGGGCATCGCCACTATCCCGGAAGTGTTAACTGAGCAACAGGCAGAACTGCCAGGCTATTCGATGAGTTTTGTCGATGGGGTCAAGACTGTGGCAGACAAGCTGAAGCAAAGCGGCTATCAGACTTACATGACGGGTAAATGGCATCTTGGGAGCGGTGCGGGTGACCTGCCCGATTCACACGGGTTTGATAGATCATTTGCGCTGGATGCCTCCGGTGCAGATAACTGGGAACAGAAATCCTACGTGCCGTATTACGACCATGCACCCTGGTATGAAGACGGTGAACCGGTAACTTTGCCAGAAGACTTCTATTCGTCCAGGTTCATAGTCGACAAGATGATTGACTATCTGAAGTCAGGCGATGTAGACCAGCCGTTCTTTTCCTATCTGGCCTTCCAGGCCATTCACATTCCTGTACAGGCACCGCGGGAGTATATCGATCACTATGAAGGGGTTTATTTGGATGGATGGGATGCCTTGTTGCAGAGGCGTTTCCAGAAAGCCAAAGAACTTGGGCTGATATCAGAGTCTGCTGACACCCCTGTGATGAATGATGCGCTTCGCCCGTGGGATTCATTATCTGAAGATAGACAAGCCTGGTTTGAGAGAGCCATGATGGTCAATGCCGGGATGCTGGAGGCGATGGACTTTCATATCGGCAGACTCGTGGATTTCCTGATGTCAACAAATCAGTTTGATAACACCGTTTTTATCATCACCTCTGACAATGGTCCGGAATTTTCCTTTCCATCGGAATTTCTGTCCTTTCGACTATGGATGTTTCAGAACGGCTACTCTGATGACATTGATCGTTTAGGTCAGAAAGGTAGCATGGTGGCGATCGGACCTGAATGGGCAAGCGCTGCCTCTTCGCCCGGGAATCTGTTCAAGTTTTACGCAGCCGAAGGTGGCACACATGTGCCGCTGATCGTGGCCGGCCCCGGTGTAAAGAAACAGCCATTCAATGACGCCCGTGCCTTTGTTACCGATGTGACCCCGACAATACTTGATCTCTCAGGCGTTGCCCCAGAGGTGAGGGATTCCGGAGAACCCATGATTGGCCATAGTCTTGGTCCGCTTTTAAGGGGCGAAAAAGCGTCGGTCTATTCCAGGGAGACGCCTGTTGGGATGGAGGTTTCCGGTAATGCGGCCTTGTTCAGAGGTGAGGTTCAAACTGACAAAAAATACCTTGCCCCATGGAGATGGCAGCTGGCGGTTGCATCAGTTGTCGAATGACCCGGCCGAAAGAGTTGACCTTTCTGCGACAAATCCTGAGAAGAAGGCTGAGATGCTAAGGACTATCACGCCTATGAGTCTGCGATGGGTGTGCTTCCAGTATCCGAAGGGTTCGATATCAATGAGCGCCTTAAGAAAAACCTGACCAACCAATGGATCAAACACAATTCACTACGGCTCATTGGAATACTCCTGGGGATATTGATTGTTGGCGGTTTTGTGGCGCGAACATGGGTGCATCAAAGGGCGAGATTGTAGTTGTCAGGTGATTGTCGCAAGATGAATTTCCTTAACAGAAATAATCGAGTCGTCGATGGAGCCTTATTCGTTTATAGCCAGTGATGGCCATAAAATTGCCTGTTACTCATGGTTGCCCGATAACCCCCAGGCAGTGATTCAGGTTGCCCATGGTATGGGCGAGCATGCGAAACGCTACGATTGGGTGGCGACACAACTTGCTGATCACGGTTTTGCGGTTCATGCCAGCGATCACAGGGGCCATGGCGAAACCGCCGGGACTACAGCGGGATATATGGGACCGGATGGCTGGAACCGTAATCTTGCGGATATGTATGAAATCAATCAGCGACTGCGCAGCCAGCATCCCGGGCTGAAACACTGCCTGCTGGGTCACAGCATGGGCTCTATGTTGTCGCAGCAATATATTACGCGTTACGGTCACAGTATTGATGCGTTGGTGCTGTCTGGCTCACCCGGGTTTAAGGACGCCAGGTTTTCCTTCATCAATGGCTGGATAATGAAATTCGAGCATTGGCGGCTTGGACCGGACCAGCCCAGTGCACTCATGCAGAGAGCCCTGTTCGAAAATGCCAACAAGCCTTTCGATGTACCGGGAGCCACAGGGTATGAATGGTTGTCTCGTGATCCGGCGCAGGTGCAACACTATGTCGAGGACGATGAGTGCGGTTTTGTACTCACCATAGGGTCGCTCATCGACATGATGCAGGGCTCCGGGATTTCACAGAATGAACTGAGTATCGGAAAGATTCCGAAAGAATTGCCCGTCTATTTGTTTTCGGGTGCTGAGGATCCAGTTCATGGCGAACAGCTGGATCTTGAGCGGATGATTGACACCTACCGAAAAAGAGGCTTGAGTCAGCTGGAGGTCAAGCTTTACCCAGGCGGCCGACACGAAATGTTTAATGAAATAAATCGGGAAGAAGTCGTTGCCGATCTTCTCGCCTGGTTAGACAAGCATCTATAGGAGGTCGAAGTGAAAAGTATTGCGGTGATGGGCTTAGGGAATTTTGGGACGGCCCTTGCGTGCAACTGGTTGTCTGAAGGCCTTGAGGTCAGAGGCTGGACTGTGGAGCAGGAAGTTTACGACAGTATTGAATCAACGGGCGTGAACGAAAAATACCTGGATGATGTTTCTCTCAAAGGACTCATTTGTTCGATGGATATCGACGAGACAGTCTCTGGTGCAGATATTGTAGTGCTTGCCTTGCCCAGCGGTGTGGTGCTGAGTGTGGTCGATGATTTACTTCCGCATTTACGCAGCGAACAAATACTGCTGGATCTGGCCAAAGGCCTGGCGCCAGGCGATCAATTGATCTCTGAAGTTATCGGGGAAAAACTTGCCGCCGCGAATCTGGCCTGCCAGCTCTGTGTGATGATGGGCCCAACGATAGCCCCCGAACTGGCCAGGGGTGTCTATACGACAGCGCTCGTAACTTCCGGTGATGTTGCGCTTGCGCAGGAATTGGCCTCGTTACTCACCACCAAAACATTGAAGCTCTCAGCCGCGACTGATTCGCTGGGTTCTGAATACTGGGGCGCTTTCAAGAATGTGATTGCGCTGGCCTGCGGAGTGGTCGATGGATTAAAGGAAGATGGCAGAGGCGGTGACAATCTCAAGGCAGCTGTATTTACCGCCGGTTACAAAGAGGCGGTTGGTGTTTTACCACAGTTGGGCGCGGACCCCGAAACTGCGCTGTCAGCAGCGGGAATCGGTGATCTGTTTGTGACGGCGACCTCACCCCATGGTCGAAATCGTGCGATGGGTGAGCGGCTGGGCAAAGGCCAGACGCTGGCGGAGGCAGAGGCTGAGATGGTGATGGTGAGTGAAGGAGTCAGGGCAGCACGTATGTTCAAAAATCTTTTTGCGAGTAAGGATATACAAGCCCCCTTTGTTGAAGCGGTGTGCAGCTTGCTAGATGAGGGTGCGTCGATAGATCAGTTTCTGGAAAGAGTTGTTGGGTAATCCTCAATGGCTGATTACTCGATGGGACTATTCTCAGGGATCATGCTGCCTTTTCTGCCGAGTGCCGCTTCGGGCGGCATGGTATCTGGTCGGCCTTCGATCATCTCTGGCTGGGAATAATATCCCAGGGCATAGTTCCCCATGGTGTACCCCAGCAGGTCTGTGAGTTCCCGGGAAAAGTCTTTGGCTATTTCCGGCGGGCAGGACAACATCTGATTTTCTTCCGTGCGCAACCATCCCAGGCAATAGGTAATGTTCAGACCGATCCGGGCAGCGTCGCTTCGATTTTCGCCTCCACCGTGAATAATAGTGCCGGAATAGATGAGTACCGAACCTTTGCTCATTACTGCCTGAATACTTTCATCCGGTTTTGCATGGCGGTCCATGGGCCATGTTTGACTACCCGGTACCAGATGTGTCGCGCCATTCTCCAGCGTAAAATCTGTCAACGCATAAATAGCATTGAACTGTGGCTCAACTTCTATGGGTAGATAGGTCCCCCAGGCGAGGCGGTCACGGTGTAATGTCTGGGCGACCTGGCCTGGCAGAATATCGATGATCTGGCCAAGGTGCAGCTGGACCCGATCACACTGCGGGCCTAGATAGGCACGAGCCGCACCCAGAATTTTCTCGTGCGTGACGATATCCCTGCAGGCTGGGGATCGGGCGACGAGTGCGCCGATTCTCTTGGTATGCCTACCGCTAAAATCATCAAAGCCAATGGTTGCTTTCTCGATATAGGGATTCAGTTCTTTGAGGATCTGGTCGATCTCCCCTGACGACAACACATTTTCGATAATGCAGCCGCCATCGCGCTTGAGCGTACTGTTGATATCTTCAATGTCTGAGGCAGCAGGCAGTGTTTCTAGGTTATTCACAAAATCTCCTGTTTCAATTGAGTTATTGGCCGCACTAAACTGAGATAATATAGAAAATACACTCTGTAGATCCATTTTGGTATAAAAGATTCTCTGCCACAAATATGTGGATAACCCATAGTTGGTACCGATATTGAATGATCCTGTAAAACCAGAAAAGGTCCTTTTTGCAATCGCGGCAATTGCCATTGTTCTTGGTGCGATGAAAGCTGCCTCTGGCGTCCTTGTGCCCGGTTTATTGGCGCTGTTTGTCGCCATTGTTTGCACGGGCCCGATGTACTGGATGATCGAGAAGGGCTTGCCAAGGCCGCTCGCGATCCTGCTGGTATTTATCGCGCTATTGGGAGTTTCATCCCTGATGCCTTTTGTGATCGGCGGCTCATATGTTGAATTTTCGCAGCAGCTGCCTTTGTACCAGGAAAGAACGAATCTGCTACTGGTACAATCGTCTGCCTGGTTGGAAGACTTTGGTTATGACACCGAGAGCCTGAAAACGGTTTTTGACCCGGCCGCTGCGCTTGGTTATGTACAGGTTGCCCTCGCTGCGCTCACCGGTATTTTGTCGCGCTACTTTTTGATCATGCTCCTGGTGATTTTCATTCTGGTTGATGTTCCGCGGTCATTGGGCGATGGTAAGACGACGGCAGGTGAGGTCATGCGGACTGTGCAGCACTACTTCGCGATCAAGACTTTCACCAGTTTGCTGACGGGCTGCCTGATCGCCGCGTGGCTGATGATACTGGACGTGCAGTATCCACTTTTGTGGGGATTTCTAGCCTTCCTCCTTAACTTTGTACCCAACATAGGTTCAGTATTGGCGTCGATCCCGGCATTGATCCTGTCGCTTCTTTTTGGGGGTTACCAGTTAACGATCGTTGTGTTGATTGGGTATGTCGTTATCAATATTGGCGTAAGCAATGCCCTGGAGCCCAGGATTATGGGTCAGCAACTGGGGCTAAAGTTTGTCTGGATATTTGTTTCGTTGATTGTCTGGGGCTGGATTCTTGGCCCGGTCGGTATGTTGTTGGCGGTACCGCTGACGATGACGCTCAGAATTGCTGTTGAGAATCACCCGGATACCAAATGGATAGCAGATATGCTGGTGCCGGAACCGAAAGTGGTTCCGGATGAAACGCTCCAGACCTGACGATTATGGAATGAGTTGATTCATGCGGTTGTGAAAATGTTGAATCCGCATCTCATCTTCATTCAGAAATACCCTACTGAATCCCTCTGACCCCATACCTTCCTGGACACCGCCCAACAATTCGACATCCTGGTTAATGGTGTCGGTCATGGATTTATCACCGGCTATAACAGCGTCATAGCCAAATACATCCCGGGCAGGACGTTCATAGTCCTCTGGAACGAAAGCAGACTGACCCTGATAGTGCCGGCCTGCTGACATGATTGCGTCTGCTCCGCTGGTGAGTTCAGGGTCTGCAAACATCACCAGAGAAATCTTGTCGAATTCGCACCGGTTTGGATCAGTGGGATGAGGCCTGGGTCGAAGAATCCAGCAATGCTCGGGAGTGAATGACAAGATCGTGTTTGGGAAAATATTGTATTGCCAGACATCGCTGAGCTGATCGTTGCTGAACCCGGCGTAATCCATTCCGCGCTCTTTACCGACAATTCGTTTTTGATCTTGCACGGCTTTCCTGACATCCATCACGCGATCTTTAAAATCGGCGGGATCCAGCCCAATCGACTGTAGCTGTACCGTTTGGATATCTGTGGGCATTTGCGGGACGGGGAATCGCGGGTTGATGGTGGCGCCGGGTACTTCCACGCCTGTGTGGCCGTAATCAAAAAGACGCACGGTATCGTTACAGCAATCAACCATGCGCTTGTGTTGTGGATGAAGAAAATCAACATGGTATAACTCGCTGAAGTTATCGACCACGGCTTTCCAGTTGCAATTTAAGTCAACAGTCTGGTCTTCAACCACTGTCATTTTATCAAAGCGGTAAGGTGATAGTTTCTCAATCAGTGGACCCAGGAATTCGGCCAATGATATTGGGTCTTCCGCCAGGCAGACGAAAACAAATCCGTTCCAGCATTCGGTATGGACTTTCTTTAGCCCACGTTCTTCACAGTTAATCCCCGACAGGAATCGTTCTTCGTAAGGGACGATGGACAAATTTCCGTCTATATCGTAAGTCCATGCATGATAGGCACAGCGAAAATTGACCGCATGTCCTCTTTCCCTGGTCACCAGGCGATTACCGCGGTGTTGGCATACATTGTAAAAACCTTGCACCTGATCCACGGAAGTTTTGGTAATCAGTATCTGCTCACGGCCTAGGTCGAAAATGAAGTAATCACCTGGTTTTTCGACGTCGCTTTGCAGACCAGCGACTAACCAACTGGAGTGCCAGACCTTTGACCATTCCTGATCCATATAATCAGTTTCGAGGTAGCGGTCTTTTGAAAAGTTTTCGATGCGGACGTCAGTGGCAGTGTGGTTGACGATGTTGATGGTCAAAACGATTCTCCAAGTCAATCATCTAGTATGTATAACAGGGTATATAAATTCGATGCGAGTGTCACGATTCGCGTATTTGTTCTTTTTGGCAGTCTTATCCGTTATCGTAATCGAAAACCGGAAGTCGAAAATCGGAGAAACTACTCATGCGCGGAGCGACCCTGATCATCGCGTTGTCGTTTCTGACTTCCTGTGTCTGGGTGCCAGGGTCTAATCAGGTTTCAGACAATGAGATCGGCCGCGTCGTCAACACTGCAGGCCAGCCCCGGATACTTCGTGGGGATCGGTATCTCGAGGTGGGTAAGAAAACCCCCGTTGAAGTAAAAGATATCGTTATTACGGGTCTGCTCGACGAAGCCGAGATCAAGATGTCAGATGGTACCCTGATTACACTGGGTCCCGGGTCGCAATTTGTGTTCCACGTCTATAGTTTTCAAGATCCCGCCCCAATAGCACGGATGTCCTTTAATTCAGGGTCGTTTCGACTAAAAGCGGGTAAGTTGACTGGGAAGGAAGATGCCCGATTCGAGGTCACTACTCCGCTCGCTGTCATCGGTGTCGATAGTGGCGAGGTATGGGTGGGTTACCTGGATGCTCAAGCGGCAGGCCTGACCGTTGCTCTTATGGGCGGT
>Ga0208879_1002893_pt1 | contig 14595 bp, 12 predicted proteins | sample Knorr_S15_td_Bot_FD_185605 | JGI IMG/M metagenome (GOLD analysis project Ga0208879, IMG submission 185605) | Marine microbial communities from Southern Atlantic Ocean transect - Knorr_S15_td_Bottom_ad_5009_LV_A (SPAdes) (version 2) | ecosystem: Environmental > Aquatic > Marine > Oceanic | place... | reverse complement strand
ATCAAATTCTACAAGCCGCAACACCGTGGAAATATCTCAAATCAGATGAAGATTCAGAACAAAAAAAGCAAAGCTTGTCGACACTTGCATTTGGTTGGAGGCTATGTAGATTTTTGGCAATAACATCTCAACCATTCCTGCCATTTAGTTCTGCAAAATTGTGGAAGGCTTTAGGCCAAACAGGTGATGTTAGCCTTGTTTCATGGGATGATGCAATAAATTGGGATGGTGAAATGACCTGGAATGAGGAACCACCTACACCGCTCTTTGAACGCCTTGATTTAGATGCTATTTTGGAAAGTGAAAAATCTTTGGCTGATGCAGATAGCAATAAATCAGATGCCAATCCAGTACACGTAGTAAAAGGCAGCAAGAAAAACAAAAAGGAGACAGAGGAAATGAACGAGGCACCAGAAGGAATAGCATATTTAGATTTCGAGACATTTATGCAAGTAGATCTAAGAGTGGGAAAGATATTGAGTGTTGATGATCACCCCAATGCAGACCGATTATACGTAGTCAAATTAGATGATGGAAGCGGAATTGAAAGAACAATATGTGCTGGACTAAAACAATATTATCAACCCGATGAAATGGTCGGTAAGAGTGTTGTATTTGTTGCTAATTTGAAACCAAGACCTTTGCGAGGAGTTACATCTGAGGGAATGATGTTAGCCGCTGATGATGGAAAAGATGGTGTGCGATTAGTGACTATAGACGGCGATATTTCAACCGGTTCACAAGTTCGTTAACTACAAACCAATCCGTGAATTTACAGATTTCATCGATGCTTTAGAGAGCAGTCTAGATTCATCCAATATACTTGGAGATAATTCTCTCATATTGACTCCCATCTCCTCAGGAATTGAAGATAAATTGATTTCAACATTGAATAATGCGCCCTTTACTGCTGCACTTGCTAGTAATGAGGCAACTCCTATGTCAGAGGCCGCATTTCCATTGCCCTTTTCAGCCAATTCCGGCAGATGCCTAAGTAGTGAGAGGGCAAGTGTTGCAGTTTCAAATGGCACTTCTGCTGCTTTCAGCGTACTTTGTCTGATACAATTTCGTCGAACTTCTTTTTCTTCGTCGGTTTCCTTAGGCATTTTAAAACAGGCCATTACAGCATCGAATGAATCGCTATCTTCTGTGGCTAATTCACCAGAGCGACTCATTATAGGGACTGCAACATTTTGTGCATCTTGGGCAATTTGCCATCCATCTTGCCATTTTTCCTTATCGATTGTTAAGTCGGCAACCATACATGTTAGTGCTGCTGCCTGCCCAAGTGCTATTGCAGCAGCAGTTCCTCCACCAGGTGTTGGTGAGGATGAAGCAAGTGATGCTTGGAAGTCGCGTAAAGTCATATCCATCCAATTCATCATTCCACCGCCTTTGCTACTGCCCATTCAATTATTCTATCTTTTGCCTCAAATGGCGCTAGTTGCGAGAGGCCTAAACCTTCAATTGCCGCAAGTACCAGTTCCTTTTCATCTGTGACTCCTTCTGGTGCATACCATTTACCTGAATCAAGCATTGCCGAAAGAGGAACAAGCCCTACTAATTCACTCCCAGTTGCGCTAGTTTGGTGATCTGCTGCAATACTCTTACAAGCCTCAAATGCAATATGCATTGGGCAAGCAGTTACATCTCTCAAATTCATTGAAACTTGCGAAATGCCATGACTTTCTAAGGTAACACCCATCCCTTGCACCATTGGCAACATACCCGGGATTCGAGTTCTTCTTCCGTCAGATTGTTTTAGCAATCTTCCAGTAGACCTTACCAATGAACCAATTTTTTTGGCCACAATTGCATCAGCCTCGTCAATGTTTACATTATATGCAACGAGAATTGACCTTGAGCCAATTGTGATTCCACCCGATTTGGCACAATTTTCATTCCACGTCATAGGTCCAAAGTCGGGCAAGCGAGTTGTGTCCAAATGGCTTGTTTCACCGCCACTCATTCTTGCTTGTAGGCCTTCATACTGTTCCTTTCTCAGTGAAGACAATAGTGTTCTATCATCATGTGTCGCGGCAAAACCGTATAAAAAAGTTGGAACTTCGCATTCACTAGCGACTCTATATGCCAACTTTTTTGCCAATTCTGAACATTGCTCCATAGTGATCACCTGTAAAGGGACAAAAGGACAAACATCGACAGCGCCTAGCCGAGGGTGCTCTCCCTTGTGCAATCTCATATCAATGTGTTTTGTTGCAGCCTTGATCAGTTCAAATGCACCCTCTAATACGGGTTCCGGCTCACCCGCCAGTGTAATGACAGTTCTATTGTAGTCGGCATCTGGCTCAACGCCTAACACAGCACAACCAGAAACATTTCTAGCAGCCTGAACAATTAGTTCTATTTTTTCAGTATCAATTCCCTCAGAAATATTGGGTACACACTCAACAATAGTTGCTACCATGTACGAGGGTTAACTCATAAGGACTTTGAATGTTGACAAAGGCTTTGCTCACTTGCTCAGCCATAAAGTGCCTCAGGAGTTGACGTAATCCCACCCTGTAACCTTTTGCCATTGACTCGCTTAACAGCACTGAGCATGTCTTTTTGTGTAATGGTATCTCTTTTTTCTCTAATGGCTATCATACCCGATTCAACACAAGTTGCTTTCAATTCAGCTCCCGAATAACCTTCAGTTAATTCAACGATTCTTTGAACATTAATTCTCTTTGTATTCATCTTTTTGATATGCAATGAAAGTATAGCGCCTCTCGCCTTTTCATCCGGCATTGGGATTTCAATAATTCTGTCGAATCTTCCCGGCCTCAACAGTGCATCATCCAAAATATCAGGCCGATTTGTCGCCGCGATAATCTTTACATTTTCTAGTGAGTCAAAACCATCAAGTTCGGCAAGTAATTGCATTAATGTCCGTTGCACTTCTCTATCACCACTTGTTGACCCATCCAATCTTTTTGCACCGATTGCATCAATTTCATCAAGAAAAATTATTGATGGTGACTTTTCTTTGGCTAAAGCGAATAATTCTCTGACCATTCTTCCGCCTTCGCCTATATATTTCTGGGCTAATTCACTGCCGACCATTCGGATAAATGTGGAATCAGTAAAATTGGCTACAGCCTTTGCAAGCAGTGTTTTTCCACAACCGGGAGGACCGACTAATAGAATTCCCTTCGGTGCTTGAATTCCGACCTTAGCGAATAATTCCGGTGAAGTTAATGGCAATTCTATCGCTTCTCTAACGGCCTCTATTTGCTCGTCTAATCCGGCCACTTCATCGTAGGTAATCTCGGGTTTCTCGATCAATTCAGCACCACTTACCATTGGGTCCCAAGCATCGTGCAATACTTCGATAATAGCTAATGTATCTTGATTCAGCGCAACCCTTGTACCGGGTTTCAATTTACTTGGATCTATTCTTTGATTCAAAGATACTTGAAAAACGGTACCATTTGATGAACGTACAATCGCTCTATCAGAATCCAGTACATCCTGTAAAGTACCAATAATTAAAGGTGGATTTCGCATTGCTTTTACTTCATCATCCAACCTATTTGCTCTCTGTTTAAGGTTTCTAATTTCTGATTCTAAGTGTGCTCTATCATTGATTAGAGTCTGGGCTTCCTCTTGCAGAACTCGGTAATCAGTCTCAAGTTTTTTTAGGTCGTCATCTGAATTAATTGGCTCAGCGCCACCACTTCTCTCAGCTTCACTACCCATGCGACCAATCAATGGTTGCGGCGACACCGTATGAAGTCCTCGCTTAATGATACAAGAAAATGTCTGTTCCGAAGGTTTCAAAGTATCCCGACTATTAATGCGTATTACAGGCGACTGTGGTGGATGTGATATTATGGCAGATTGTGAGTTATGTGGGGCTATGAAGGTAGGAGTCAAACAGGTGAAAACCGGCAAAACCGAGGTTACTGCTTGTAGCCGATGTATTGAGAAATTAAATCTTGGTCCAAAACCAGTTGCGCCAGGTTTAGCCCGTGCTTTTTCCACTACTCCGAGTACTGGACAATCATATTCTGGCAAACGCTCAAATCCGCGGAAAGAAAATAATATTATGGCGCGTTCTGAAAAGGACCTTGCAGATGATTTTTCTCTGCGAATTTCTTCTGCCCGCAAACAAAAGAGTTGGAATCAGGCACAATTGGGGAAGAGGATGGCTGAGACGATCAATGTTATCAAATCTGCAGAGGCAGGGAAGCGCCCGACCGACTCAGTTATTAGAAAGTTTGAACGTATCTTAGGAATTACATTGATGGTTGAGCATAAATCCATTGATACGCGAGTATTGGACGACAGTCCATCTCGCAGGGGAAGAACTCTTGGAGATTACTTTACCAAAGAGAGGTGATTGTTTGCAGCAAATTCCAGTCCATGCTATTTGGCTAGCACAGGATGACCCCAAGAAGAACACCGTGGTCAGGGCATCAAAAAGGGGCGATATTGTAATGCATAAGCGTATCAACACTGTGCCTAGAAAAGGATTCATTTTGGAACCATTATGCGGAAAAGTGTTTGGCCCCGAAGATCACGACATACTACTAAACAAAGGAGGCGCAATCGTCGGTTTAGACTGTAGTTGGGCTCACATAGAAGAGAGTGTGGCACAAGTGATGAAGCGAACTAAATTACAACCGCGAATGCTACCACTACTATTAGCTGCAAATCCGGTCAATTGGGGAAAACCTAGTAGATTAACTACTGCGGAAGCGTTAGCAACAATTCTTTTTCTAATCGGAAGAGAACAACAAGCCAGACAAGTATTGGGCGCTTTTAGATGGGGAGAACGATTTTTTGAATTGAACAAGGAACCGCTTGAGGCTTATGCTGCTGCAAAATCAAGTGCCGAATTAGTTTCATTACAATTTGAATTCTTTGATATTGATAAGTCGTTAGTTGAATCTAACTAATGTGGTGGCAAGATGGGTGATTTGCATAGAAAAATAGGCATTTCACGTTGGGATGGGATTAATTTTGTCGTAGACCAAGATTGTATAGCAATTGAAGCATTAGTGACGGTTAGAATCAATAATAATATTGTTGCAAATCTGTTGGCATCACCTACTGACTTACAGGATTTAGCAATAGGCCATTGTATTGCAGAAGCAAAAACTGGCGAAATCAGTATCGATGATTTCAAGATATCAATAGATGGTACTGGGACGCATTTCTTGGACATTATTACCTCTGACGATATAGGCTTATTGAAGCCCGATGAGAGAATAATTACTAGCAGTTGTGGCGCTTGTGATAGAGATGGTGTGGAAACTCTCATGACCACTGTCCCAATAGTAACTACTTCTCCGATCAAATTCTCAGCAGTTGCAGTAAATGATGCCATCTCAAAGATGAAACAACGCCAAATTGGCTTTTCCATAACAGGAGGCATTCACGCAGCAGGATTGATGGATGGCGATGGTAATTTGGTGGTTGTTAGAGAGGATATTGGCCGTCATAATGCAGTTGACAAAATATTTGGCCACGCTCTTAGGAATGGAATTGACATCAATCAGCACGCATTATTATTATCCGGACGCTGTGGCTGGGATATCGTTGCTAAATCGGCAAGAATGAATTGCCAATTAATTGCTAGCATTGGCGCTTCTTCAACTTTAGCAATTGAGTCTGCGCGCCAATCAAACATCACCATATTTTCCTTTGTCCGTTCAGACAAAGGTGTGTTAATCGGGCAGTCAAGTCGTCTTAAATGAACAAACATTGAGAAGTAAAGTGCGAGCGCGTCAGTTTAGAGGTGAGGGGATGCGTCGACAAGTAGTCCCTCCTATTTCCCTATATTTTTCAAAAAACTCGACTGCGAATAATGTGGCATCATTAATTGAGAGTCGTGCCTTGGCTATGGAGGAGTAAATATGGCTGACATAGGTTATTGGCAATTACTTCGCATCAATAGAAATTATCGCAGCCTGTGGCTTGCTTCGGTAATTTCGATGTTGGGTGAATGGTTCAATACCATCGCATTATTTTTCTTAATTCTGGAATATACTGGTTCAGAATTTTTGCTGGGATTCTTATTCACTGTTAGAATGATCTCATTTGCAATCTTCCAACCATTTATCGGATTGCTTGCCGATAGATATAACCGAAAAATAATGATGGTGGTGACAAATATTGCTCAGGTATTTTTAGCGCTTGGATTTATTCTTGTAGACAGCGCATCTGATGTGTTGTGGATGATAGCATTATCTGGATTGATGATGTTATTGCATGGAACATATATGACTGCTGAAAGGGCCGCAATACCCAATGTTGTTAGTCCAGAACATTTGACTACAGCAAATGCTCTAGATGCGGCCTCATGGTCTACAGCATTGTGTATTGGTGCATTATTAGGTGGGGTTGTAGTTTCTTATTGGGGTACCGATGCAGCGTTTATTATTGATTCAGCGACATTTGCAATAGGGGCTCTTCTACTAATTCCTGTTAAGATTGAGCAAAATGTTGAGGAGGAGATGAAGACACCTTTATTCAAAACTGCATTTGCAAATATCAAACGTGGTTGGTTGAGAGTATATACTGACTCTCGATTGTTGAGAATTGTTTTTGCCAAATCCTCTTGGAACATTGCCGGAGGTGCGTTAGCGGGAGTGTTTTTGGTATTATTGGGTGCAGAGACAGATGGATATGGGGTTGCAATGGGTTTCGGAATATTCTTTTTCGCAAGAGGAGTTGGCACTGGCCTTGGACCTATTATTGCTAGAAATATATTGAAGGATGAATCTAAATGGCCTGGTTTAATTGGTAAATTGGTTATTGTTAGCGGAACTTTTTACATATTAGTTTCATTGACTTTGGATATTAGTTTGTTACTGACTATAGTTCTCATTCTCCTCGCACATGCGGCCAGTGGTGCTAATTGGGTTCTTTCAACCATTTTGACTCAGCGTTGGGTAGAGGATGAAATGAGAGGCAGAGTGTTTTCGATTGATATGCTGTTTATGTCTATTGCATTTTCTATTTCCACCTCAATCGCAGGATATTTAGTGGAACATCACAACCTTGGAATTGCTGATGGAATACTATTCTTTGGTTCATTGATGGTGTTATCTGGAATAATGTTCACATTATGGAATCCTAGTAATTCGAAAAGCGCCACGCTGCCATAAGAGCAACAATGCTCAAAGACAGGCTGAGATGACCCTGTGTTATGTCGGGAGAGGCCGCCTCTATCCTTGCCACTTGCCTAGTCTCCGGCATTCCCGACGAACTACCCGAAATGCCTCAATGGGATGATAATGTAGATCACGCACCAGCAAGAAGGCAAGTATTGACTCAACAGGAGAAACAATTAGCAATTAGAAATGCGTTGAGATATTTTCCAAAACACTTACACGAAATACTTGCGAAGGAATTTATTAAAGAATTGAATTCATTTGGAAGAGTGATTATGTGGCGTTATCGTCCAACCGAATATGAGATGAAAGCATACCCAATTGACACCTATCCAGCAAAATGCAAGCAAGCAGCTGCGATAATGTTAATGATTCAAAATAATTTGGACAAACAAGTAGCACAATTTCCACATGAATTGATAACCTATGGAGGAAATGGTGCTGTATTCCAAAACTGGGCTCAATATCGAATCGTAATGAAATATCTGTCACAGATGACTGAACAGCAGACATTGGTCATATATTCTGGTCATCCCCTTGGCTTATTTCCTTCGAGTCCAAGTGCACCAAGAGTTATTGTTACCAATGGCATGGTAATTCCTAATCATTCCTCTCCTGAAGATTACGAAAAAATGAATGCATTGGGAGTAAGTCAATACGGGCAAATGACCGCTGGTTCTTACATGTATATTGGACCGCAAGGGATAGTCCACGGGACTACAATTACTCTGCTCAACGCAGCTAGGCTAAAACTGGGATTAACGGGCGATGAAGGGCTTGAAGGTATTACTTTCGTAACTTCTGGTTTAGGCGGCATGTCTGGCGCACAGGCCAAGGCTGCCGTTATTGCAGGTGCTTCATGTATTATCGCTGAAGTAAACCCTCATGCTGTGAAGAAAAGACAGCAGCAAGGTTGGCTGAGTACTATCGCTGATAGTGTTGATGATGCAATAGACAAGATGCTCCTTTCTGCTAACAATAAGGAGGCGATTTCTATTGGCTATGTTGGAAATATAGTGACATTGTGGGAAAGGTTGGCTGAAAGAAATGTCCAAGTTGACTTGGGAAGTGACCAAACCTCTCTTCACAATCCATGGCAAGGTGGATACTTCCCCGTTGGATATGACTATGACAGTGCCTCCTTGATGATGTCAGAGCAGCCACAGAAATTTTGTGATGAAGTGAAAAAGAGCCTCATAAGGCAAGCAATAGCCATTAACCAACTATCAAAAAGAGGAATGTATTTTTGGGATTATGGCAATGCATTCCTCCTTGAGGCAAGTAGGGCTGGCGCAGATGTAATGAATGATGATGGCAGTTTTAGATACCCATCATACGTTGAAGATATAATGGGCCCAATGTGCTTTGATTATGGATTTGGCCCATATAGATGGGTTTGCTGTTCAGGAAATCCTCGCGATTTGGTTGAATCTGATGCTATTGCTTGTGAAGTACTTAGTGAAATGATTAAACAATCTCCAATCGAAATTCAGCAGCAAATGAAGGATAACATTCGTTGGATTGAGCAGGCTGGCTCAAATAAGATGGTCGTTGGTTCCCAAGCGCGTATTCTTTATGCGGATGATGAAGGGAGGAGAAGAATTGCTTCAGCAATGAATAAGGCAATTGCATCAGGGAGAATTTCCGGACCTATCGTATTAGGGAGAGATCATCACGATGTTTCTGGAACGGATTCCCCATATAGAGAAACAGCAAATATTTCCGATGGTTCTATGTTTACTGCTGATATGGCTGTCCATAACTTCGTTGGGGACTCATTTAGAGGTGCTACGTGGGTTAGTTTGCATAATGGCGGCGGCGTTGGATGGGGCGAAGTTATCAACGGCGGTTTTGGCCTAATGTTGGATGGTTCAGATGATTCAGAATACAGATTGCAATCAATGTTGCACTGGGATGTAAATAATGGAGTGGCTAGAAGAGCTTGGGCACGCAATGATGGGGCTATATTTGCAGCACGAAGGGCAATGGAATCACAGCCTAATTTGCAAGTGACTTTGCCAACTATTGTTGATGATGATATAATTAACTCATTATGATGTGGTGATACTATGCAAGGGGACAATACAATCTATCTCGACGGGGAAACTCTGTCTTCATCAGAAGTACAAATGGTCGCTGAGGGAAAGGCTTCTGTGGCCATTTCTCAGGACTCATGGGTTAAAATCAATGCCGCTAGATCTGTCGTGGATGGTATTCTGGAAAGAGGTGAAACAGTATATGGTATCAATACCGGTTTCGGTGCATTGGTGAGTGAAAGAATTTCCATTGACGATTTGTCTGAACTGCAAATAAACCTTATTCGTTCACATGCTACAGGTCTAGGCGATTTTATGTCAAAAGAATTGGTTCGGGCTATGATGGTCACTAGGGCTAATTCACTTGCAAAGGGTTGCTCAGGAGTACATCCAGATGTCCTTAACCAATTACTTGCATTCATCAATAAAGATATTTGTCCAGCGATTCCTCGTATTGGAAGTTTAGGCGCAAGTGGAGATTTAGCACCGTTGTCTCATATGGCTCTTTCATTAATTGGAGAAGGTGAAGTACTTACTGAAACGGGAGTTGGTCCTACGCGAGATGCGTTAATTGCCAACGGTTTAATTGGAATTCAATTGAAGGCGAAGGATGGTTTATCTCTCATTAATGGCACAAGTCAAATGCTATCATTATTGGTTGCTGCAGAACAAAGACTTAGTCAATTGCTGCCTCTGGCGGATATCATAATGTGTACTTCTTTAGAAGCAAGAAAAGGAAGCATTATGCCGGCTGATGAGCGAGTTCATTTAGCACGCCCGCATATTGGTCAACTAACTACAGCATCACGTCTGCGAAGGATAATGAAAGACTCACCGATACTAGAATCTCATACTGATTGTGAGCAAGTCCAAGATGCTTATTCGTTTAGATGTGCCCCCCAAGTTCATGGTGCTGTCCTGCAACGTTTTATGCAATTGCAAGAAACACTAGAGATTGAACTGAATAGCGCCACTGATAATCCATTGGTTTTCCCAGACCCTGCTAATCCAGGTCCTCATGAAGTTATCTCGCAAGGAAATTTCCATGGTGAAATATTGGCATTATGTGCAGATTCAATGTCACATGCACTGTTTGAATTGGCATCTATTAGCGAAAGAAGAATTGATCAGATACTCGACCCTGCGAGAAGTAATTTACCTGCGTTTTTAGCTAAAAATTCGGGCCTTGAATCGGGATTGATGATAGTACAATATGTTGCAGGGGCATCTTTGGCTGAATTACACGGCCATGCAATGCCGCGTTCTGCATTCTCAACCACTACCTCAGCGGGGCAAGAAGACCATGTCAGCATGGGTGCTACTGCCTGCTGGAATCTATTGGTTGCCACAGAAAGATTATCCGAGGTATTGGCCTGTGAATTATTTGTTGCCTGCGAAGCATTAGAATTTGAGGAAACACAACCTGCGGAACATGTTAGGTCACTGAAGCAAAGGGTTAGGTCGATTTCTCCTCCACTAGACGGAGATAGAAGCACAAGTAAAGAATTGAAGAATATCGCCAATCAATTGTGGCAAGGTGGTTGGCTGGCAAGAATTGAGGCAGAGTGTGGTAGACTACCAAGATGATCACAACTCAAATAACCATTTCTCAATTTCATCTAGACCTGTTAGTTGTCTAATTCTGAATCTGGTAGTTGCCAATTCAGTTGCCGAAATACTTTCTGAAATTGCTTCCAAATGATTTTCCAATTCAACAGCCCTTCTCACCTTCTCTTCGACCGATGAATATAGTTGATGAGCAGCCTTTTCTTCCTGTATCGAGAGGGCTGGTTCAACTTCTGAAACATCTAGACCCATTCTCCGCCACTGCAATATTCTTCTTGTTAGAATTGACTTACTAAAGCCATTGAGGGGCAATCTAGTCAACATTACCAACTTCGGAGTGCCATCATCCCGAGTATCTAGTTCAATCTCCTCTCCGGGTGTTTGTTGGAAATTATGAATTTTTATCGACTCATTATTTTCTTGTTCTAAATCAATATTATCTTCATGGATTTTGATATTTTCGTCTTTTATTGTAGCAAAAATATCAGCATTCGGCGCCTCGCGCCTCAGTCGCGCAAGCCAAACCGAATCAAAGACCAAGCAGTTAATTGGGAATAATATTTTCCAAGATGTTCGGTGAACTTCATCCCTAATTTGACGAATAAATGACAATACTGCATCATCACCGTGTAGAGAAACCAACCATTCAAGTCCCTCAACAACGATTAACCCATGATGATTATGCAATCTACTGGTGATAAGATGGGCTATTTTTTCAAGACTAGGTTCTAAAGCTCCTGCTGTGATGCGCTCAGATAACCAGTATGATTCAATTTTAGTCACGTCAATATGTTCTAATAACCTCTTATGTGGTTGGCGACTGAATAGCAAAATATGTTGCAACTCATCTTCCAATTGTTTGTCTATCCATGAATATAAGGAGTTATTATCTAACAATTCTGCAGTATATAGTCGTCCTTGCTCCATTACAATGCCTCCCTTATTTGAGACTATGAAAGAACTGCTCTATTTACTATGTGTCAATCTAAACTCCATCAAGCATTATATCTATTGTTTGTTTGGCATATATAGGTGTGACAATGTCTAAGACAGATAATGATGATTCCATGATGGCGGAATGTGGCAATTGCCGTGCAGTGATTCCGAGTGATTCCACCGAATGCCCGGAATGTAATATCAAGTTTTCCGGAATGTCCGAAGAAGATCTCGGAGAATGTGGTGCTTGTGGATTTTTAGTTCCACTGGAGTCCACCAGTTGCAGCAGTTGTGGTGTCATATTTGTTGCTGATGATGTGATGGATGTTTTACGAAAGTGGCTTTCCAATACTGGGCTAAATATTAAATCACTATTTGATAAATTTGATACTAATGGAGATGGAATAATTGACTCCGACGAATTGAGAAAGGGCTTACTTAGCCTCAATTTAGCAGACCTACCGCCATCTCAAGTTGAAAGATTGATTGAACAAATCGATATTGACGGCGATGGTAAAATTGACTTAGCAGAATTGGAAAAATCAGTCACAGGTTCAGATTATGTTGCTTCAAAGGATGAAACTGAAGAAGATTCTGACAAAGTTGAAGAGGATGAGGTCGACGAAAAAACTGAAGAAGATTCTGACGAAGTTGAAGAGGATGAGGCTGAAGAGGATGATTCAGTTGCGGCCAAAGAAGACGAAGCCGACGCTGAAAAAGCGATGATTAATCTGTGCAATGCAATTATTTCTAATGGTATGACCATACGAGAAGCTTTTGAGAGTATTGACAAAGACGGTGATGGTCGAATCAATGGGCCAGAGTTACAAGCTGGCCTCAAGGCACTTGCTGGTGATGAATTATCGGCATTTGAAGTAGTCGCAATTCTTGGAACTATGGACGAGGATGGGGATGGGACACTTGATCCTATGGAACTCGTGAAAGCATTGGAATCTTTGGACATGGATCTTACAGTAGATCACACACCTGAGCAGGGAGATGAATCTAATGAGATCCTTCCTGATGATATTCTCAAACTAATGATCGATGCAATGGACCGCAATGATAGCAACCCAGCAACTATCTTCCATGCATTAGATGAAGATGGAGATAAATTCATCAGTGTTGAGGAACTAACAAATACAATCAATGATGTCCTTGAAGAAGATGAAATTTCTGAAGATAGTATATCTAATTTCGTTGCAACTCTAGACACAGACTCCGATGGTAACATTGACATCATTGAATTCATTTCAGCAATTGAGGGTGAAATTGGAATAGATTCAGTGGATGATGATGAAGAAGAAAAAATCCCTAAGGAATTCCCTTCAGCAATACAATCGTCTATGATGTCGAAGAAATGGAGCGATATTTGGTGGCCACTAATCCATGCAGCATTCTTTATCTTTATTCTTGCTTGGGTAGTCAACGGGTCGATTGGCCTAGTAGATGGCTCTGGAGGTCCGGTAGAACTGGATAGTAAGTATGGAATGGGTTTTGAAGGAGTGAGTGACGGAGAGATTTACTCTTGTGACAGTGATGTTCAGGCAGATAAGTGTGCCAATTCATTGACTCCATTCTCCGGTGAAAACGGAGCATCTTCAATGCCTAAAGGATTCTATGCTGATGGAATATTCTTTATTATTCTCGGAATAATTGGAATGGGTGGTTCAATGTTTACACACCTTGTCCTAGCAAAGGGATGGAGGGCACGTGTCAAGGCAATGAAGGAAGTTGAAAGTGACACTGAGGATGCAAAGGAAGCTTCTGAAGGCGACGATGAAGATGATTCTGATTCTGATGATGAGGGGGATTCTGACGACGATGAAGAACAAGTCAAAGAGGAATCCGATGGAGATTCTGACTCCGACGATGAAGAGGATTCCGATGAAGAGGATTCCGATGAAGAGGATGATATTGACATTGGTTCACATATTGGACTCACAGTAGAGGATGAGGATTTCTTCGGAGTAATCATTGAGTTTGATGATGAAGATAAACTCGTTACAATCAAAGAAGATGGTTCTGGTGACGAAATTACTGGATACCAAGATGAAATGTTCTTGGAGTAAATGTATGTCAACAGACCCCATAAATGCACTACGCGGAACTACCTTTTGCCCTGTATGTGGCTGCATTGAGAAGTCCGGTAGTGTAAGATGTGCAGAGTGTGGAACGTTCCATTCAAATGCACATTTAGAGGAAAGGGATGCGCCACCAGCGTCTATGCAAAAACCAGCTCCAATCGGAGATCCAGCATCCTATTCTTTAGCACCAGGCGGTGAACAAATACCGATAGAAACTTTCGAAGAATCCGATTCAGTGACTAATTGGGAGGGCGGTTCCACCGATTTCACTATGGAAGAAGAGGAAGAGAAACCAATGAGTAGAGTCTCCCCCGATGAATTGGTATTGCCAGATCCTGAGGAACTAACTAGTAATGGCGCCTAATGATTTAATTGTATTTGTTGCTCCAATGGCAATTAATATTAATACTACATGATGCGTATGTATCTGTAAATCAATATGAGATATTGTCGAAGAAAATATGTAGTGGGCTCGGAGAGAATTGAACTCTCGATCTTCGCCATGTCAAGGCGACATCATAACCCCTAGACCACGAGCCCCTAGGTAAAGTGAGCCACTTAGGCTCTATATTAAACGGATTCGGTTTACTATGTTCTAATCAGCTAACGATCTTAGAAATTTTTCCAGTACAACCTGATTGAGAACAATGTCCGCCCATTCTGGTACGGCCATTGGCCATTTTGATTAATTGTCCATCCTTAATCGGCCCATATGTTTTGCACTTCAAACAAAATCCTTCAACTACTTCCATCTCAATCAGTATGTTCCAAGCCTATCCTTGACTTGAACCCTACTATTGTCAATCAATAATTGAATTATCGGGTTTTATAGAAAGGTTGACT